>ENA-ORVG01002801-ORVG01002801.1-human-gut-metagenome-genome-assembly--contig:-NODE-2801-length-15479-cov-2.202671_pt1 | contig 15479 bp, 12 predicted proteins | sample MGYA00242091_ERZ509233 | MGnify/ENA primary metagenome ERZ509233 (study PRJEB26280, sample SAMEA2338840) | human gut metagenome | biome: human gut; feature: human-associated habitat; material: faeces... | reverse complement strand
GGTTGAACGAGGCATGCAGAGCACGCCTGCGCTCCTCGTCGAGCTCGCCTCTGTCCCTGTTCGCTTTCTCCATGCCGGGCATTGTACACGACGCCGACCGGCGAGGTCGAAGAAACCACAGGGGGAACACGGGCAGGTTGGGAAGGGGGTCGGGACGCCGCGGATGCCAGGAGGACGCTAGTTCTCCAGGTAGGCGCGCTCGAGAAGGGGCTTAACCTCTTCAAGCTCGTCGAGCGAGGTGAGGCCGACCTCGATATCGCCCGTTCCCCAATGGCCTTTGCCCGAGCAGTCCCTCACCAAGCTCGTTTCCGCAACCGTCGAGGCGTCGAGCGCCAAATGAAGGATCACCCGCTTCTGGTTCACCTCTATGCACACGATGTTGCGCACCTTCTTGATGGCGAGGTAGAGCTTCAGCTCGTTCTCCGACACGTCGTCGCCGAACGAGGCCATGTAATGGCGGACCTCGTCGACCACCTCGCGCAGCTTCTCCGGCGCTCCGGCCAGCTGCTCGGCGAATGTCTTGTCCACGTATTTCTTGCCGAGCGATCCGCCCGTCGTCGCCGAAACCGACGGAGCGGTCGACGGCGCGTTCAAGAACTCGAACAGGATGACGTCGTCGCTCTTCGCGTAGCGGACGAGCCGGATGTTGCGATTCATCTGCTTGATTGCGTGGAGGTCGTATTTTCCGAAAGAGCTGGCGACGCAGTACACCGCCGGAGAGCTCCAGTCTATCGAGTCGGCGACCTGCTTGCCGAGCTTGTCGAGCACCAGCCGCCAGAAGTCCGCACGATGATCCATGAGCCAGTCCAAGTAGAACAGTCCCTGATTGATGACGTTCTCGTTGGAGTCGCGTTTGTACTCGAACACGATCGGAGAGTTGTTCTCCTCAATACCGAGGCTGTCGATCCGACCGGCCTGGTTCTCGTATTCCCCCGCATGGTTGATGACGTACTCCGTTTGCAAGAACCTGATGCCGAAGAAGGCCTCCATGTTCGCCTCGATGAGCTGCTGCTTCGCATCGATGCCCACCTGCTCGATGCGGCCGAGGCGGCGCTTCTCGCGGCGATCCAGTTCCACGCCGTCGGCCTCGGCGCGCTCCAGCTCCTCGGTGGCGGCCACACCGGCCTCGATCTTCATGGCCAGATCGATTTCCTCGGCGGCGGTGAGCAGGGGCACCTTGCCGATCTCCTTGAGGTACATGCGCACCGGGTCGCCCGTGAGCATGGTCACGCCGGCATCGGCGTTGCGTTTGGCGCGGTTGCGCGCCCGGGCCTTGGTGCGAGGGGTGACCTTCGGAAGGGCGGCGGCCTCCACCGTGGCCTTCAGCTCCTCCTCGGGAATGCCGTCCAGCAGATCCTCCTCGGAGTCAATGCCGGCCTCGATCTTGTCCTCGGTCAGGCTGTCAGAAGTCGCGTCGTTCGCCGCGTTCGCGGGAGGCTCCGCGTTGTCCATGTCGTCGTCATCCAGGTCGTCCATCTCCTCGACGTCCTCAGCCACCACGACCTCTTCGGTTTCGTTCTCAGGATTCTTCTTTGCAGCATCAGCCACGCGATAGTCCTTTCTCTGGCGTCCGCGCCTGATTTTGGGCATGAAAATGCAATTCTGGCGCAGAGATACAGCAGAGAAGAATACTACAAAGAGAAGACCCCTTCAAGAGAAAACCGGCCAGAAGTTTACCCGCAACAACAATTGGTGATCTTCGCATAACCTCTACAAAAGAGGCACTCGAGCGCCTCGGCACCGGGCACTGCGAAGCTACAGCGACTCGGCCAACTTGTAGCCCACCCGCCAGACGGTAACAAGGTAGCGCGGCTTGGAGGGGTCATCCTCTATCTTCTCGCGAATCTTGCGCACCATGACGGTGATGGAATTAGGGTCAGCCGCCTCCTTGCTGCCCCAGAGCGTCTCGAGGATCTGATCGCGGGTGAACACGGCGCCCGGGTCGGAGGCGAGCAGCTCTATTAGCTCGATCTCACGAGAAGAAAGCGCCACGACCTCGCCACGCAACCGCACCTCGTACTTTCCGAAACGGATCTCCAAATCCCCCACCGAAAAGGCCTCAGAACGGTGGTCGCGCCCTTCGCGCTGGCGCTCGCGGTCACGCTCGCGGCGGCGTAAATGCGCGTTCAGACGCAGAAGCAGCTCTTCGGACTGGAAGGGCTTCACGAGGTAGTCGTCAGCGCCGGCTTTAAAGCCGATGGACTTATCCACGATGTCGCCCTTGGCAGTGAGAAACATGATCGGCACATTGCGACCCTCGCCTCGTACGATCTCGCAGATCTCGAAGCCATTGATATCAGGCAGCATTACGTCCAGAATAAGGAAGTCGGGACGCTCGGCTCTCAGCATTTCCAGGCCGTCGGTTCCATTGCCCGCGCAGCAGAAGTCGTAGCCGCCGCGGCGCACGATCTGCTCGATGAGCACCTGCATGGACGCGTCGTCATCGACGAGCATCACCTTAGTCATGGTCTTCCTCCTCTGCGGGCAGTTCAACCGCGAACGTCGAGCCGCATCCCGGCTCACTTGACACGGCCACGGTGCCACCCATCATGGCCACTAGGTCCTTTACCAACGAAAGCCCCAGCCCGCTACCGCCGTAACGACGCACGGTGGACATGTTCTCCTGTCGGAACCGCTCGAAGATGAGCTCCTGGGCCTCTTTCGGAATACCTATGCCGGTGTCCCTCACGCGCATCACCACGTTGCGAGCACCATCCTCTTTCGCCTCGCAACAGACGCGCACAGCCACCTCGCCGCCGGCGTCGGTGAACTTCACGGCATTGCTCGTAAGATTTGCGAGCACCCGGCGCAGCTTCTCCCAATCTCCCATAATGAGAGGCACGTCGAAATCGACACGAGTGGTGAAGGCCACGCCTTTCTTGGCAGCCACGGGCGCCATGGCCGACTCCACCATTCCCACGAGGTCGTTCAAATCAACCAGCTCCAGGTTCAGCGTCTCGGAGCCCGCCTGGATGCGGGCGCACTCCAGCACATTGTCCACCATTTCCAGCAAGATGGCGCCGTTTTTGCCAATCTCCTCCAATTGGCGGCGCGCCTCGGGCCGATCGGGGCCGATGGACTCACCCAAAAGCTCGGCAAAAGCCAAGATGGAGGTTAGCGGCGTGCGCAACTCGTGGCTGACAATGGCAAGGAAATCGGACTTGTATTGGTTGTCCCGGGCGAGCTGGGCGTTGATCTCCTCTACTCGGCGGCGCTGACACTCCAGCTCGGCGTTTGCACTGGAGAGCTGTTCTGTGCGCTCGGCTACCTGAGATTCCAAACTTCCGTAAAGCTCCTCCAGGCGCTGGGCCATAGAATGGTACTGCTCGATGAGGCCGTCTATCTCGCGGGACGAGTACAGCACGCCGCGCTCGGCCATGTCCAGGGAGCCTCGTGGCGGGAGGCCGCGCAGGCAACCGGAAGCGGACGCGGGCCCATGTCCAATGACGCCCGCTGGGCCAAAGACTCCTGGAGTACCCATCTCCCCCTCGGCCGTCCGCGCGCCGGGCTCGGCCACACGAGAGAACGAAGCACGCAGCTCCGTCAAAGGCTCAGTAATGAGTCGGCTGATGACGACATAGATGAGAAGCGCCATGGCAGCCACCACGGCCAGAAAGAACATCATGTTGCCGACGATGGCATCACGCATGTTGGCCATGGCGCCATCGGCGGGAACCACCACCGATACTGCTCCGGCCACATCTCCCACACTCCAGCCCTCTTTCGGGTAACCAGTCGCATCCAGCTCGCCGGCGGGCTGGCCGTGGCACTCGATGCAGTCGTCGGAGACGTCCATGGCCCGCACATAGCGGAAGACCTGATCACCTCCCTCGGTCTGGTAGCCCCAGACCTCATCGGTGTCCTCATCCGTCAAAAATGCCTCGATGGCGGCGGCCTCGTAGGCGTCCGGGATATTGTAAATGTTGCGCGGGTTCAAATTCGTGAAGCGGATGGAGTAATCCGTCTTCTCGGAGAACAGAGCCGCCACCGACTTGCCCGCGATGGCGCAGTGCAGTCCCTTGTAGTCGTACTCCCCATCGGAGGTGTAGTTGATGACGTTCTGATTCAGGGAGATGAAATCCCACATGGCATCCATCTCGGTAACGAGCACCCGCGACTTTTCCAGAAGGTCGGTCTCGGCGCGGCGCGACTGATCGTCGTAGGTGAAGGCAAGGAACACCGCTGATATCAGCACGAGAACAACCGTGAGAAGCCCGATGAGCTTCGTCCGCTGTCCGATCTTCCTCTGTCGCCCGACTCTCGCCACAGCTCTACCGCACCCACTTCCAGGCAGTGCGCGGCCGGCTCGTCTTCTTATCCATGCACCCTCCCTAACCCCCGATGCGGCTGGTAGGAGTTATACCCTACCAGCCGCCGTAAAGCTAGTGTCCCGTTCTTAAGCCGTTGGCGCTCAGGCCTCGTGGCTCACTTCCTGCGGGTTGCGCAGCACGCCGCCCTTGGCCGCGTCACGATGGGGCGCGAACACCACAGCGGGGCCCGTCTCATCGGTCAGCTCGCCCAGGGCGCTCACGCCCTCGGGATGACGCTCCCGCAGTTCCGCGAGGGTGCCGAACTCGAGCGCGCGCACCGGGCACGCCTTGGCGCAGGTCGGATCCGGCACGCCCTCCGGGTTCTCGTCCGAGCAGAGCACGCACTTGTGGGACAGCCCGTCGTCCAGCTGCACCGGATGCCCGTAGGGGCAGCTTTTCTCACAGGTCATGCAGCCGATGCACTTCTCCTTGTCGTTGTTGACGATGCCCGTCTCCGGATCCTTCTGCATGGCGCCGGTGGGGCAGTTGGCCACACAGGCCGGGTTCTCGCAATGTCCGCAGGTCATCGAGACGTAGTAGGTGAATGCCGTGGCGGTAAAGGCGCCGGCCTCGTCGGCCTTCCACTCGCCGCCGCCGAACTCGAACACCTTGCGGAACTTCTGCGGCACCTCCAAGTTATTGCGATCGAAGCACGAGGTCATGCAGGCCTTGCAGCCGGTGCAGATGTCGGTGTTGACGAAAAATCCGTACTGTTCCATGGTCTATCCCCCTAGGCCTTCTCGATCTTGCACAGGTTGGAGTGGACGCCGTTGCCCTTGGAGATGGGCGTCGGGCGCGAGGACGTCAGCACCGAGATGCAGCCGCCCAAATCGAGCACGCTGGGATCGCCGATGGTGGCGCCGTCGCGGGTCTCCGGGTCGTACCACGCGCCCTGGGGCACGCTCACCACGCCGGGCATGATGCGGTTCGTCACCTTCGCCGTCATCTGGGAGCGGCCGCGCTCGGTGGACACGATGACGGTGTCGTCCTGCTTGATGCCGAGCGTGGCGGCATCGCCCTCGTTGATCCAGCACTGCTGCGGGGCCACCGAGCTCATCCACGGCACGTTGCCGTAGGAGGAGTGGGTGCGCGTCTTAGTGTGGTGGCCGATGAGCTGGAAGGGGTACTCCTCGCGCAGCGGGTCGCCGTAGCCCTCGAAGTTCTCGTACCAGATGGGCAGGCCCGTGATCTGGTCGCGGCCGTCGTCGGGCACGTACCCGCCGCCGGTGAGGTCCCACTGGCGCGACAGGTTGTAAGCCTGCTTCGAGAACACCTCGTACTTGCCCGAGGGCGTGGCGAGCGGGCCTTCCGGCGCGGCGATGGCCGGCGTGTGGTCGTCAGTCTGCTTGATGAGGCCTGCGGCGCGGAACTCCTCGAAGGTGTCGGGCAAGTCGTCGCCGGCCACCTTCCCCTCGTTGTAGCACCACTCGACCCAGTCGAGCTGGGTCTTGCCCTCGGTGAACTCGTCCTTGATGCCGAGCGCATCGGCCAGAAGGGTGCAGATCTCGTAGACGGGCTTGGCCTCGAACAGAGGCTCGATGGCCTTCGACTCGCAGCAGATGAAGCCGGTCCAAGCGGTGCCGCCGGTGGTGAGGTCGTCCTCCTCGAAGGGCGTGGTGCCGGGCAGGATGATGTCGGAGGCCATGGCCGTCGGTGTCATCCACGGATCAACCGTGACGATCATGCGCACACCGGAATCTTTCTCGTCCGGAAGATTGTAGATGCGCAGCGAGTCGTTGATGTCGGCGTGCTGGCCCATCATGACGTTGGAGCCGTAGTTCCAGATGAACTTGATGGGGGCCTTCAGCTTCAGGGTGCCGGGCTCCTCGGCGTAGCTGGTGACACCGGTCTCGTCGATGGCGCGGATGCCCCAGGTGGCGTCGTTCATGACCGTGTAGTCCTCGATGGCCTGGTACCAGTCGAAGAACGACACGCACACCCCCACCGTGTTCTTCTCGGGGAAGCACGGGATGGCCGTGGGGGTAGCGAACGGAACGCCGCCCACGCCCTCACGGGCGCCGGTGCCGCCGCCGGAAATACCCACGTTGCCGGTGATGGCGGCGATCATCGCGATGGCGCGGGAGTTGTTGCCACCGTTGGAGTGGCGCTGCGGACCCCAGCCCTGAATGGTGGCCGTCGGACCGTCCATGTACAGGTCGGCCAACTCGCGGATAGTGTCGGCCGGGATTCCGGTAATGCCGGCGGCCCACTCGGGGGTCTTCTCGCCGGTGCCCTTGTAGGCGCCGGTGCCGGCGAGGTAGGCCTCATAGGACATATCCTCATCGATGGTGAGCTTGCCGGACTTGTCGAGCCCCATGAAGGCGGTGCTCGTGGGCTCGGCGGCTTTCACGTCGTCGGCGAAGCTGTCGGAGAAGAAGCCGACGAACTTGTCGCGGATGAGCTGCTCGTCCAGCTTGCCGGCGCTGAACAGGTACTGGATCATGCCGGCCACGAGCGCCATGTCGGTACCGGGGCGGATGGGGATCCAGCGGTTGGCCACGCCCACGGCGGTGTCCGACAGGTGCGGATCCACCACTACGATGGTGGCCTCGGGGTTTTGCAGGCGCACCTGGGTGAGCAGGTACTGCATGGCCGAGCCGGACATGCGGGTGTTGGCCGGGTTGTTGCCGAACAGCACGATGTTCTTGGAGTTCACGAGGTCGGTCACCTCGTTGTTCGACCAGGCGTCGCCGTTAAAGAGCGGCATCTCCCAGGTGATCTGTCCGGTGGAGTAGTCGGCGTACTGGCGCAGGTAGCCGCCCCACAAGTTCATGAGACGCGCGAACATGGTCTGGTCGGGGTGCCACGACTTCGACACCGTACCGCCCAGCACGCCGGTGCCGTACTGGATGTAGAAGGCGTCGTTGCCGTACTCCTCCTTGATCTCCTTCATGGTGGTGGCGATGAGATCGATGGCCTCGTCCCAGGTGATACGCTCGAACTCCCCGCTTCCGCGTTCGCCCACGCGACGCATGGGGTACTGCAGACGCTCGGAGCTGTACACGCGAGCAGGCTGGACAAGGCCCTTCGGGCAAATACGATCGAACTCGGGGCCGTCATCGAAGTGACCCGCTGTCGTACGAACCACGCGACCATCGCGCACATGAACATTCAGATAGCAGCCCTGGCCGCACTGGGCACGGCATGCGCCCGCATAGATCTGGGTCTCCGGAACCTCCACCGGCTCCTCGCCCGTTTCCGCCAGCGTCTCCTTGGCGGGAGCACAACCGACAAGCGCGCCGGTTGCCGTCAGTGCGGCCGCCCCCTTGATGAAGTTTCTGCGCGAGAAACTCATGCCCGTTTTCGATTCGGTCATGTTCTGACTCCTCTCTCTCCCTCGCGGGCTCGGACGACGCGACGCAGGGGAGGGGTCGTAGCGTCACGTCGTTCGAGCAGGAAAAGTCTCCTCGTTGGACTTTTCGATGTTCCCATTCTGCCCAAGCCCCCGATTAATAGCGATACGCCGCGTCTAAGCTTTGCGTTAAGCTGACCTTAACCGGAGATTAAGACGCCAATCGGCAATGGTTTCGATCAGGGCGTTTTAGGATTTGGCGACGTTTCATTTTAGGATTTGGCGACGTTTTACTTTAGGATTTGGCACTCGGTGCGACCCGAAAAACTCGCGCCGAAATCGCCGCTATCCCAACGTGTCGGCCATTTTGTAGCCGACGCGCTGGACGGTCAGCAGGTACTTGGGCTCGCTGGGGTTCTCCTCTATCTTCTCGCGGATCTTGCGCACGAACACGGTGATGGAGTTCGAATGCGCGTCCACCTCTCCTTCGCCCCAGATGTACTCCTGAATCTGGCTGCGGGTGAACACCTTGCCCGGATGCGTCGCCAGGAAAGCCACGATCTCGAACTCCTTGGTGGTCAAGTTCGCAGGCCGGCCGCCCACAAGTACCTGGTACTCGTCGAAGCGCACCTCCAAGTCGCCGATGGTCACCGATCCGTCGCGGGCCGTGCAGCGGGCGAACTCGATGGTGTCCTTGTGGCGGCGGATGTGGGCCTCGATGCGCAGGATGAGTTCGGTGGCGTCGAAGGGCTTGGTCACGTAGTCGTCGCCCCCGGCCCGAAACCCGATGGACTTGTCCACGATATCGTTTTTCGCCGACAGGAAGATGATGGGGATGCGCCGGCCCTCGGCGCGGATGCGCGTGCACAAGTCGAACCCGTTCATGCCCGGCAGCATGACGTCCAAAAGCAGCAGATCCGGCTTCTCGGTGGCGAGCATCTCCAGTCCCGACTCGGCGTCGGTGGCCCCGCAGTACTCGTAGCCGCTCTTCGTGAGCAGCTTCTCGATGGCCATATGCAGGCTCTTCTCGTCGTCGATGAGCATCACCTTGTACACAGCCGCCTCCTCGTCTCTCGTGCTACGCAGCCCCAGGGCGCCGCCGCGCCGGCCACTTACCGACCGGCACCCTCGCCCGGCCCGCTTATTCGTCCTCGTCCAACTCTACCACGGCCGCGACGGGAATGCGCACGGTGAACGCGCTTCCCTCCCCCAGCACGCTTTCCACCGTCACCGTATACCCCTGGGCCACGGCGTACTCGCGCACGAGGGCGAGCCCCAGTCCGCTGCCGCTGTAGATGCGCGTCGCGGAGCTGTCCACCTGGAAGAACCGCTCGAAGATGCGCTCCTTGTCCTCCTTGGCGATGCCGATGCCGTTATCGGACACCGTCACCAGCACATCTCCCGTGGCCTCCTCCCGCATCGCGGTGATGGCCACGGTGCCCCCGGCCGGCGTGAACTTCACCGCATTGCTGCCCAAGTTCTCCAAAATGCGCAGCATCTTCTCGTAATCGCCGGAAACAAGCGGCACGTCCGGCGCCACCGTCGTCGTCAGCGTCACCCGCGCCCCCACGGCCAGAGGGCCGATGGTTCCCTGGGCCGACGCCACGATGTCGCCCAAGTCCATCAGCTCCATGGACACCGCCATGGCCCCCGCGTCCGACCGCGCGATGTCCAGCATGTCGTTGATCATCCCCAGAAGCACCGAGCTGGACTTGCGCACCTCCTCCCAGCTGCGCCGCTCCTCCGCATCAGCCCCGCCCGATTCCAGCGCGATCTGCGCCAGCGTGATGATGGAGGTGAGCGGCGTGCGCAGCTCGTGGTTCACCATGGAGAGCAAGTCGCTCTTCACCTGGGATTCCTTCGCCAGTTTCTCGCTTAAGGCCTCCAGGCTGTCGCGCTGGGCGGCCAGCTCCTCGTTGGCGCGGCGCAGATCCTGGGTGCGGGCCTCCACCTGCTCTTCTAGCCCCTCATAGGTGATGCGCAGCTCGCGGGCCATGGCGTTGAAGCGGTCGATAAGGCTCGCCATCTCCCGCGCCGTGCCCGCATCGTCCATGGATTGCGCGAGCCGGCCCTCGCCCACTTCCCCGAAGGCCCGCTTCATGGCCTCCAGGGGCCGCAGCACGAACACGGTCATGAGCCCGAAGACCACCAGTCCGATGAAGGTGGCCAAAAGCAGGAAGAACCCCACGTCGCGAATGACGTTCTCGCGCAGCGCCTGGTACTGCTGTTCCAGCGGAATGACGATGCTGATGGCGCCCCCGATGGAATCCAGCGTCCAGCCCTCCTTGGGAAACCCGGTGATGTCGATCTCCCCGGCCGGTTCGCCGTGGCATTCCAGGCAGCTCTCGTTCACCCGCAGCGCCTGAACGTAGCGGAACTGCGCGGCGCCGTCATCGGCCGAGGTTTGGGCGCGATTGACCTCAGCCGGATCGTCGCTCACGATGCGGAAGAACTCCTGGGTTTCCTTTTGCTCGTTGAACAGGGTCAGCGCCTCAGCTTCGAAGGCATCGGGCTTGTCCTGGGCCCGGCGCGGCTCGAAGTTCGTGTAGCGGATGGAGTAGTTGTTGCCCGCCGAGAAGATGGCACCGACGCTCTTGCCGACGATGGCGCAGTGCAGCCCTTTGAACTCGTAGACGCCGGTCGTGGTATTGTTGATGGTGTACTGGGAGTTGTCCATGAACTCCCACACGGCGTCCATCTCCCGAGCGAAGGTGCGCGCCTCCTCGGCGAGGGAGGTTTCCATGTTCTCCGTCTGAGTGCGGATGTCGAAAACGGTGAACACCGCCGTGGCCACCACGAACACGAAGGTGAGCACGAGCAGCGACACTACCCGCAAGCTGATATTGCGTATCTTCATGGCCACCCCCTCGCACCGACAAGATTCTCCAAGTTCCCATGGTAACCCGACGCCTGTGCACCGCAGCCTAAGTTTTGCCTAAGGTTTCGGTTAACAGGATATTAAGGGATAGAGGGTGGAAATCCTGACGGGAAGTCGATAAAGTAGAGATGACAGGTTCAGCGCGTCCTTGCAAGCTGCGCGCCGACCCGCATCGAGAAAACTCTTCGGCAAGAAAGGCACCCCATCGTGAGCATTCGCCCCCTCTTCGCATCGCGAAAGACGACCCGGGCCTCGGCCCTGGTTCTCGCGGTGTGTCTGGGGCTGTCCATCATGCTTGGAGCCGCAGCGCCCCAAGGGGACGAAAGCGAGGTGCCGCCTTTCCGCTTCACGGGGCGCTTCGGCCAGGGCGTGTGCGACACCTTGTGGGTATGGACCCACCGCTTGGACGAGGCGAGCCAGGACGTGCTGACTGAGCAGGCCCTTCAAGCGGCGCGCCAGGCCGAGCCCGCGCCCGCAGGCGACGACGACGGAACGCCCGATTCCGCAAGCAGCCTCATCTGCTTCCTCGGCGAGGAAGTGCCCTACCGCCAGGGCGAGCCGGCCGACATTACCGCGCCCGACGGATACGCGAGCACCTGGGTGGGCACCGGGTGCGTCTCCGACAACGCGAACACCTACTTCATCGGGCACAACCCCGGCGTCTTCGAGCGCGTCATGGACCTAGATATCGGCGATAAGATCACCGTGTTCGACGACGACGGCGCCTCGCGCACCTACTACGTCTTCGACACGCTCTTTCTACCCAACGGCTCGAACTACTTCGTCTACGAGGGCCGCATCGCGCCCACCGGCGAGACCATCACTCTGCAGACCTGCACCGGAGACAACCAGCGGGTGCGCTGCGTTATGGCCCGCTAGGGACGAGGGGCGCGAACGTCGCGCGAAGCGCTCTCGTGTCGTGGTATCATGCGTACATTCGCCGTCATCGGACGGCGTTCGACACGCGGGGGCGTGGCGGAATTGGCATACGCAGCGGACTTAAAATCCGCCTCTTCGGATTGTGGGTTCGAGTCCCACCGCCCCTACCAGCCTTACAACAACGGAAATTTTGCAGCTCTTCGTCGCCCCTTCCGTAGGGGCAGACCTTGGTCTGCCCTCATCAAGCGCTATGGTCGTTCTCGAGGAGGGGCGACCGAGGTCGCCCCCTACGAGATTTCCCGAGCGGCTTCGAAGATCATGCCGTGGAGGATGTCCGATTCGCTGGCCGTGTAGGCGTACGCGCCGGCCAAGGCCAGCACCTCTTCCAAAATGACGAATCCGGCCACGATGACGCCGGCGCGCTTCGGGTCGAGGCCCACCGTAGCCTTGCGCTCTTCCAGCGGCTCGGCGGCCAGACGCTCCTCGATGGTCCGCAGCTCATCGGCAGTGACGACGGCCTTGTGCACGCGGGAGGAGTCGTAGGTTTCCATAGCCTCGCGAATGCTCACGACGCTCGTGGCCGTACCGGCCACGGCCACCACGCGATCGATGGCAAAGCCGATGTCGGCCAAGCCTTCGAAATACGGCGCCATGGCCTCGCGAATCCACTGACGGGCCGCGTCCATCTGGCCCGGCGTCGGCGGATCGTCGTGGAAGAACCGCTCCGTCACGCGACGGCAGCCGATATCGAAGGAGCGGGAGGCCACCGGATCGGTGCCGAAGCTCCCAGCCACCACCTCCGTCGAACCGCCACCGATATCGACGACGAGCAGCTTCTCGTCGGGGAAATCGCTGGAGGCGCCCAAGAACGTGAGCTGCGCCTCACGGGAGCCGGGGATCACCGCCAGCGTGACGCCGCGCTCTGCCAAGCGGGCCGCGAACTCCGGCCCGTTTTCGGCATCGCGGGAGGCGGAGGTGGCCATGGCGATGAGCCGTCGCACGGGATGCTCGGGAGCATCGTAGCGTGCGAGCACCTCCAAGTAGCGATCCACGCAGGCGAGCACCCGCTCGATAGCCGCCTCGGACAGGCGCCCCGTAGCGTCCACGCCCACGCCCAGATCGGTGATGGCGTACTCCTTATCCACATCGATGATGCGTCCGTCTTCCACGTCTGCCACAAGAAGACGGCAGGTCACCGTCCCGATATCCAGGGCCCCATAGCGCCCGTCAGCATAGGTCATGGCATGCTCCTCTTAACGGTTCGGATCTACTCCACGCCGAAGATCGGATCGAGGAGGTCGGAGTACCAGGTATCCGGGGCAGTGATGTCCTCGGATACGATATTGCCACGGAACTCGGAGGCCTCGTCCTTTTCGGCCAGTCCGCTCACGGACACGGCATGCTCGCCCTCGTGCACCCAGCCGAGCTGCGTGCGGGCCGCGTCCTCGATGCCGGCCTCGGTGGAAAGGGCATCCACCGACGCCTCGATGGCGGCGTTGCGCTCCGTGACGGCCTCGTACTCGGCAGCGAGGCGGTCGCGCTCGCGGATATCGGTGTAGAGCTGCTGGGCCGGCCCGTAGAGGAAGGCCGCCCCCAGCCCCAGGCACAGCACCGTGGCGCAGGTGACGATGAAAGGTGCCCGGGTGAAGAAGGGGGGCTTGGCCTCGGGCATTTTGACGCGCCTGGATGCGCCCGCCTCCTTCTGCTGCATGCGGGACGAGCGGCGGTGGGACGCGCCCATCTCCCCTTTGTACACAGCGGCGCGCGGGCCGGCCTGGGAAGCGTCTGAGGGCTTGCCCGCCTCGTACTGGCGGTAATAGGCGCGCCCCGCCCGCTCCTTGGCGCGCTGACGGCGCTTCTTGCCGAAACGGGAGGTCAGACGCCCCAAGGGGCCCAAAGGCGCCTCCAGCTCCTCGTCGTCGACGTCCGCGGCTCGTGCGGCTCCGCGCGATTCCAAAGAGCCCGGCCCGCGGTGGGCGTCGCTCATGGAAAGGGGCGCGTAGCGAGAACCAGATGCCGGCGCGGCGAACGACCGGGCCGAAGAGCGCCCGGCGCTTGCGGCTCGACCGGACACGCGCACCTCGAAATCTGGGTCGTCGGCAAAACGTCCGGCATGGGCGCGCACGGCCGTCGCACCCGTCTGCCGCGCACGGCGATCGGACGCAACGCGTCGCGCTGTGTCGAAGGAAACGATATTCGCCTGTCGTGGCACGGGAGCTCGCTCGTCCTTTCGCTGCCGGGGTTCGTTTCTAGTGCGGGTAGTCAGTCGAAAGCGGGTAGGTTTATCGGTCGGGCGCCGAGGCGCCCCTTGCTCACAAGTCGAGGCTGCGGACGAACGCGCCCCATTTCTCGAAGGAGGCATCGCTGATGGCGTGTTCCATCTGGCAGGCCTCGACTTCCGCCACCTCGGGTTCGATTCCCAGGGCCTTGGTCAGAAAGTCGAAGAGCATGCGATGGCGGTCGAGCACCGACTGGCCGTAGGCGTAGCCCGCCTCGGTCAGCGTGATGTCGCCGTAATGCGGTTGCACGACCAGCTCCTGCTCCTTCAGAGCGGAGATGGCCTTGTTCACCGACGCTTTGGAAACGCCCAGCTTGTTGGCCACATCCACCGAGCGCACGGGCGCGTCGGTCGTGCCGCCAAGCATGACGATGGCCTCGAGATAATCCTCGTGGGACATGGACGTTTTCACCACAGCAATCTCCTTATCGAACAAGTCAGATCATCATAGCACGGCGCGCGAAGAAAAAAGAGGCTCGGAGCCGAAACTTCCGAGCCTCTTTCACATTGTCTTCGCCAAACGGTTACGGACGGCGCGGGGCCTTTCCCTCCACGGCCTTGGCGGCGGCTTGGGCCATGGCCTCCGCCGCCTGGCAGCATGGGGGCACCACGTCTCCCGCGCCCGCGGCATCCGCACCACCCGAAGTATCCGGTCGGCCGGCAGAGGCGCAGTGGGAGCAGCCGGCGCAGCCCCCTTCCCCATCGCCGCAGTGGTCGCCGCAGTCGCACAGGCCGCGGCGCGTCATGCGCCGGATGGCGAGCACCGCCAGGGCCAGGATGACCAGAAGGATGACAACGGTGGGGAAATTGAGGCTGAGCTCTTGCATGATAGTTCCTTACGACTTAGGCGTTCTTGCTCGCCGTTTCAAGCTTGCCCGCACCCTTGGGCTTGGCGGCCGGACGGAACAGCAGGTACAACATGCCCGCAGCCACCACGATGGCCAGGGCCGTGAACGGACCGAAGGTGATCTCGCCGGCGATCAGGCCGCCGAACTGGTAGATCATAAGACCGACGCACCAGGCGAAGGCGCACATGTAGCCGATAGCGGCCCAGGTCCACTTCGCCGACATCATCTGGCGGCGGATGGTGCCGATGGCCGCGAAGCACGGCGCGCACAGCAGATTGAAGGCGCAGAAGGCCATGATAGCCGCCGAGCTGCCGCCGAGCATGGCGGCAAACGCGGCCCACAGCGACGGGTCGGTCTCGCCGATCTCCTCGCCGAGGCTCGTGATGACGCCCACGGTAGCCACGACGTTCTCCTTGGCCACCAGGCCCGTGATGGAAGTGACGGTGGACTCCCAGTTGCCGAAGCCGAGCGGCGCAAAGATCCAGGCGAGCAGGTTGCCGAGGCCGGCCATGAGGCTGTACTGGATGTAATCGTCAACCTCGGGGTCGAGCAGGCCAAAGGAGCCCTCGTAGAAGCCGAAGTTCAGCAGGAACCAGATGACCATGGAGGACAGGAAGATGATGGTACCGGCTTTCACCACGTAGCTGCGCACGCGCTCCCACATGGAAAGCAGCACGTTCTTCACCGTGGGCAGGTGGTACTGGGGAAGCTCCATGATGAAGGGGGCCACCTCGCCGGCGAAGGCGCGGAACTTCTTCAGGATGATGCAGGACAGGATGATGGCGAACAGTCCCAGGAAGTAGAAGACGGGGGCGACCCACCAGGTGGCCTCGTAGTCGCCGCCGGCCAGGGCGCCGAAGACGAGCGCGATGATGGGCAGCTTGGCGCCGCAGGGGATCATGGTCGTCGTCATGATGGTCATGCGGCGGTCCTTCTCGTTCTCGATGGTCTTGGTGGCCATGACTGCGGGCACACCGCAGCCGGAGGCAATGAG
>ENA-ORVG01002791-ORVG01002791.1-human-gut-metagenome-genome-assembly--contig:-NODE-2791-length-15521-cov-4.884133_pt1 | contig 15521 bp, 9 predicted proteins | sample MGYA00242091_ERZ509233 | MGnify/ENA primary metagenome ERZ509233 (study PRJEB26280, sample SAMEA2338840) | human gut metagenome | biome: human gut; feature: human-associated habitat; material: faeces... | reverse complement strand
GTAGTTCTCAACCTTAGCCTTGGAAGCGTTGTAAACAACGAAGTCAGGCTCAAAATTAGCCAGCTCCTCAGCGGTGGGCTTGATAAACATGTTGGTGACAAAGTGTGCCTGCCAGGCCACCTCCACGATGAAGCGGATAGCCATGCGGGTGTCCTTGTTGGCACCGCAGAAGGCATCGACAACGAACAGGCGCTTGTTGCACAGCTCCTTCTTGGCGATGTCCTTCACGACAGACCAGGTCTGCTCGGTCATGGGGTGGTTGTCGTTCTTGTACTCGTCGCTGGTCCACCAAACGGTGTCCTTGGAGTTCTCGTCCACGACGATGTACTTGTCCTTGGGGGAACGGCCGGTGTAAACGCCGGTCATGACATTGACAGCGCCCAGCTCGGTGACCTGGCCCTTCTCATAGCCGGTCAGCTCGGGTTTGGTCTCCTCCTCGAACAGCATCTCATAAGAGGGGTTATGCACGATCTCGGTCGCGCCGGTAATGCCATACTTAGTCAAATCCAGATTTGCCATGTTTACATATACCTCTTTCTCTATACTTTTGGCTGAATGGGGGGACAAGGGGACTAAGTCAGCCTCCTAGTGCCCCATCCTGACATTTATTATACAAAGGTTTCGGCATAAAAGCAAGTTCAAATTCTTTCAAAGATTGTGACATTATTGTAAAATAGTTTGAATTTTACATGTTGTATCCCCGCAGGGGCGGATTCTATATCCGCCCCTGCCGTTCCGCATACCGCGCGGCCTGCGGGCGCATATAGAATGCGCCCCTGCGTTGCAGGTGTACCAGCAAAAAAGGACGCGCCCTCCGGCACGTCCCTTCTCAATATCATTTACGCATCCGAGCGCGAATACGCATTCTTCATGCCGCTGCTCAGCTCAAACAGGACCTTATTCAGGGCGTCCGTCGTCTCGGCCCTGACCATGGCGGCCAACTCCTCGTTGGCCTTGGTGCGCAGGGCGGCACGGGCGGCAGGGTCGGCCTCGCCGCGCTGGGCATCGTCATAGGTGTTGATGATGCCGTTGGCTTTGCTGCCGACGCTCAGCGTGTAGCGCTCGATGTGGAACACCGATTTTGCGTAGGACGCATCAGCCATGGCGGCCAGCAGACGGCTGGCCCAGTAGAAGTTGTCGGTGGAGACATCGCCCGTCGTGTTGGACAGGTACTCCGGCGTCGTGTCCACGTTGGCGTAGAAGGGCACCATCGTGTTGAAGGCGTTGGACGCAAAGGCCAGCCACTCCACGGCGCGGAAGTCCTCCGGTACGTCGGGGCGCATTTGCAGCAGTGCCATAAAGTCGTTGCGGTTCACGCCGATGGGACGGTAGATGCCCCTCTCGGAAGCCGTGGCCGCATAGGGGTCATACGGCGTGCCCTGATAATGGCTCGACAGCACGTACTTTATGTCCTCGGGCGTGATCTTTTTCTCGGGCACCATGCACCAGGGCAGGTCGTCGGAGCGCGGCGTAAAGTCAGCGTCCGGGCCGTCCCAGGCGAACGTATTGGGGTTGAAATAACGCAGCATGTACCAGCCGCGGGGCGTGTTGTAGACATGGTCGGCATCGTCGTGGCTGCCGAAGGCGTCGCGCGGATTCAGCGCACCGTCCAGGGACAGGTCAAGATGGTACTTGTCGATAAAGCCGCGCAGGTCGGCGGAGCACATGAACTCCTTCTGCTCGCCCAGCGCGTCGTCCAGGTCGAGCGTGTCAAGGCCGAGCTGGTTCGGCATGACCACATAGACGTCATCAGGCACGCGGCGGGCCATCCAGTGGTGGCCGCCGATGGTCTCGAGCCACCAGACCTCGTCCACATCCTGAAACGCGATGCCGTTCATCTCGTAGGTGCCGTACTGCTCCAGCAGACTGCCAAGGCGCCGGACGCCCTCGCGTGCGGAGCGGACATAGGGCAGGACCAGATAGACAATGTCCTCCTCGCCGATGCCGCCCTTGACGAGCGGGTCAGCACCCAGCACGCGCGGGTTGGAGGTGATGGTCTCGGTAGCCGTCATGCCGACATTGGCCGCGTTGACGCCGCTGGCCGCCCACAGGCCCTTGCCCTCAACAGCGTTGGGTACCGCGGTGATGCGCAGGCCGCTGCCGGGCAGGGGGATCTCGACGCCCGAAATGACGGATTTATAGACCGCGGGGTAGTCCTGCGGCTGAAAAACGGTAAACTTTTTGGCAGTGAAATGGCCGGAGCCGGAATCGTCGTTGCGGGCGATCATCGTGGACCCGTCGTAGGACGCATTTTTGCCGACCAGAATGGTGGTGCAAGCCATGGTTAAATCGTCTCCTTTTATGTATCTGTAGACACCGCATTGTAGGGGCCGGGCACGCCCGGCCCGCGGGTTTCCCGCCGGTGTGTGCTCATGGGTAGGTACCGGGCCGGACATGTCCGGCCCCTACAGGCATCCCACTATTTCCCTATTATAGAACAATTTGTGCAAATTTCAACCGTCACATTTCCTGCGCCACGCCCTGCGCGATCACACCGCTCTGATAGGCTTCGACCAGGGCTGTCAGGTCGCGGATCAGCGCCTGCTTGCGCCCGCCCTCGTCGGTGTCGCGCACCAGAATGCGCTGGGGCGCAGTATAGATATACTCGCTCTTGCTGGCAATGTCCTCGTCCTCGTGGATTGCCTTCTCCACGCTCTCAAACGGCTGGTGGGTGCGCAAGATCAACCCGCGGGAGTTATAGACTAGTGTGTAGCCGGCTATGCCGGTGCGCCGGTGGTAGGCACGGCAGAAGCCGCCGTCAATAATGATGAGCCGTCCGCCGCCCTTGATGGGGCTTTCCCCCTCGATGGCGCGGACCGGGACATGGCCGTTCACGATGTGGCTGCCCTCGCCGGACAGGCCAAATTCGCGCAAAATATGCTCGGCGGTGTGCGGGTCGGCAATGTGCCTGTAGTAGGGGTCCTTGATTTCCACCTGGGCCGCCGGGTCGGCAATATAGAGCCGCTCAAACGTCGTCATGGCGCTGCGGCCAAACAGCGGCGATTTTGCCCCGCACCACAGGTACCACAAAAAATCCTGACCTGCCAGCCGTGCCGGGCTGCCCGCGGGCGCGCTGTAGCCCTGGCGGGCGCGTCGGTCACAGTAGTCGAACAGCTGCTTGCCGCTGCGGGCGGTGCCCTCAAACCGAATGGCCGCAAACGCGCCGTCCTCGGTCATCGGCACTGCGCCGTGGTAGAGCAGATTGCCGTTGCACATTTTATAAAACGCGCCGTGGGCGTACAAAAATTGCACATGGCGCTGCAGGCGCTCGCTCTCGGCAAAGCTGCGCACCAGCTCGGCGGCGATCTTTTCCTCGTCGGCAGTCAGCGCGGCAGGGTTGGCCGGGTCAACGGTGGGAAAGTCGCAGTCCAGCAGGGGATAGGTCGTGCCGAAATAGTCCACCGTGCCCGCGGCAAAGTCAATGTGGTTCAAAAAGTCGCGGCCCTGCAAATCAAAATCCGGGTTGCGGGCAATGACCTGCGCCTCCAGCTTGAGCATCATAACGGTCACGGCCTTGTGCATCCGCGCGGCGGCGGTCAGGTCGCCTGCCGCTGTGCGCTGGTCGGCGTGGGGCAGCCAGCGCGAAACATCGGAATCCGCGTAAGTATGCTGGGCAAAGCGCTCCAAGCGGCGCAGGCTGATGCCGTAGCCGCCCTCCAGCGTGTCCAGATTGTTGTAGGCCAGCGTTGTTTTCAGCACGGTCATAATGCAGAGCGGGCTGCCCGCTGCCGCGCCCATCCAGACCACGTCGTGGTTGCCCCACTGGATGTCCACCTGATGATGCGCCATCAGACTGTCCAGAATGCGGTCCGGGCGCGGGCCGCGGTCAAACAGGTCGCCCACAATGTGCAGACGGTCCACAGCCAGCCGCTTGATGACCTCGCAGAAGCGGATAATATAGGCGTCGGCGCGGTCATAGCGGATGATGCTCTCAATGATCTCGCCGTAATACTGGTCCTTGTCGTGGTCCTCAAAGTGGGCGTGAAGCAGCTCGTCGAGGATGTAGCCGCAGTTCTGCGGCAGACAGCGGCGCACATGGTCGCGGGTATGCTTGCTGGATACGAACCGGCACAGGTCGATGAGCCGCAGCAGCGTCATGCGATACCAGGCGTGCAGGTCTCTCTGGCGGGCTTTCAGTTCGGGCAGCTTCTGATTGGGATAATAGACGAGCGTCGCCAGCTCGGCACGCTCCTCGGCGGGGACACCGTTGCCAAGCACCGTGTCGATTTTTTCACGGATGACGCCCGATGCGCTGTTTAATATATGTACGAACGCTTCGTGCTCGCCGTGCAGGTCACTCATGAAGTGCTCGGTGCCCTTGGGCAGACGGAGCAGGGCCTCAATGCGGATGATCTCGCTGGCCGCGGCGGCCACGGTCTGGTATTTCTGAGACAGCAGGCGCAGATAGCGCAGATGCTCATCGGAATATTGCACGGGCAGGACCTCCCTGTACTTTTCTTTCATCTATATGGAAGTATAGCACACCTTGCGGCAAAACAAAAGGCCGCAGCCCGGAATTTTGGGCTGCGGCCTGATCATTTTTAGGGCAGGGACTCTGTATGGGCGGATTCTATATCCGCCCGTGGACGTTTACCCTGCGTTCATCTTTTTTCACAACGGGATGCTGCCAAGCGGGCGCATATAGAATGCGCCCCTACGGTGCAGCATGGCTGCACATTTTTTTGCAATCACTCGATCTCGATCAGCGTCTGCTTCGGCTCGAGCTTCTTGGCCTCGGCCTTGGGCAGATGCAAGGTCAGGATGCCGTTCTCAAACTTAGCGCTGATGTCCTTGGGCTCCAGTTCCTTGCCGACATAGAAGCTGCGTGCGCAGCTGCCGGTAGCACGCTCCTGGCGGATATAGCGGCCCTCGTTGTCCTTGTCATCCAGCTCCTCATTGCGCTGGGCGCTGATGGTCAGATAGCCGTTGTCCAAATCGAGCTTAACGTCCTCTTTCTTGAAGCCGGGCAGATCAACGAACACGTCGTAGCTGTCCTTGTTCTCGCGGACATCGGTTTTCATCACATTGGCGGCACGTTTGCCAAACATACCGCGGGGCGCAGCGGCCTTCATGGCACGGTCAAAATCGTGCTCCCAATCGTTGCTGAACAGATCATCCATCAAAGCCTCATTGAACATATACGGAACCATCATCATAAGTCATTCCTCCAATTTTCATCGGCCGCCCGTTTGTTTGTGAGCGGTTGACTTTTGATACACATTGTTGCGTTCCCTTTGGGGATTCGGTTCTTCCGTTCCTCTTTCCCTTGGAACGCCTCTATAATAGCACCGAAAATTAGCACTGTCAATAGTAGAGTGCTAATGTTTACATGTTATGTAATGTTTGTTCACAAAATATGTAATAAGTTTTGTTGAATTACGATGATACGTCTGTTTTGCTAGCCCGTAGGGAGGGATCTTGACCCCTCCGGGACGTTTGCGGCAGCCGCAGACCACCCCGGGACGCATGTATGCTGCCTGGGAAAGTGCATCACTGCCACAAGCCACCTGCGGAGGGGTCAAGACCCCTCCCTACGACTTACCCGCAAGTGCCCGCTAATGGGATGCCTACGCTCCGGTCATTCACGGGGCAGCCTTTGCTTTCTAAAGCCTGCTCACGGGGGAGAAGGCTTCTCATCTTTACATTATGTCGTATTCAATCGGCGTCTCAAACAGCCGTGCCGCCTTCTCCCGGTCCTCGGTCTGGCCCAGCGCCCACATCAGCTTGACGGCGACAGCCTCGGGGGTCATGTCGCGGGCCTCCAGGACGCCGGGCAGCTCACCGACGGCGCGGCCCACCTCATAGACGGCAAGGTCACACCCCTCATGCGGGACCTGCGTGGTAAACACCGCCAGCCGCCCGCTCTCACACCAGCGGCGCAGAGCGGCGAACATCTCGCCGTGCTCCCCGCCCGGCAGGCCGCCGACGCCGAAGCTCTCCAGCACCAGTGCGCGGTAGTGCGGGACCAGCAGCGGGATGATGTCCGCCCGCATGCCCGGCACAAGCCGCAGCACAAAAACGGCGGGCTCAAGCCTTTCATAGAACCGCACGGGCGGCTGGTCCGTGGGGCGGCGCAGAAACGTCACCAGCCGCGTATCGCGGAACACCGCGGTCTCGGGGTAGTCGATGCTGGAAAACGCATTGAAGCTGCGCGTCCGCGTCTTGCGCGCGCGTGTGCCCAGAATGACCTTGTTGTCAAACACCAACTGCACGCCCCATGCGCCGTCGCTGACCGCGTAGACGAACGCGCGGTAGAGGTTGTTGCGCGCATCGGTATCGCGGTTGTAGATGGACTTCTGGCTGCCGGTCAGCACAACGGGCTTCGCGCTGTTCTGCACCATGTAGCTGAGCGCCGCGGCGGTGTAGGCCATCGTGTCTGTGCCGTGGGCGATGACAAAACCGTCGCAGGCATCATAATTTTCTTTGATGCAGCGCACGATGCTCTGCCACTGCGCGGGGCCGACGTTCGTCGAATCCAGGTTGAACACCTGCACAGCGCTGACCTCGCACAGGTCAGCCAGCTCGGGCACGCAGGCCAGCAGCTCCTCTGACGTGATGGCCGGGGCCAGCCCGCCCGCCGCCGTAGGGCGGCTTGCAATCGTCCCGCCTGTGGCGAGAAGCAGAATTTTTTTCATCAAAATACCTCTTTGGCTTCCCCCAGGGGGGAAGGCTTCTCTCATTTCACTCCGCCCACATCAGATGCCGCTCCGCGACGACCTGGGCGTCCAGTGTGCGCGGACCTGCCGTAAAGCGCACGGTCACGCGGCGGCCCGCAACGCTTTCCACGGTGCCGGGGCCAAAGACGGCATGCCGCACATGGGCACCGACGGCGGTGATGCTGTCCACATCCACAGGCGGCAGCGGGGCGCGTGCCGCGGGCGGGGGTGTGCGGCGGCCCGCGGGCTCGGCGTCGTGGCGTTTGCGGTGGCCGGGCAGACCGGACAGCACCTCATCCACAAAGGTCGAGCGCTCCGCCGCGCAGTCAAACAGCACCAACTGCTGCCGCGCGCGGGTCATGGCCACGTAAAACAGCCGCCGGTCCTCCTCATACTGCTGTGTCTCACCGGGCGTGCGGCAGCACAGCTCCGGCTTGGCGGGCAGGATGCCGTCCAGCACATCCAACAAAATGACCCGGTCATATTCCAGCCCCTTGGCCGAGTGGATCGTCGAAAGCAAAAACCTGCACCCGGGCGGATTTTCATGGTTTTGTATGATGCTGCGCAGCTTTTCCAGCCGCCGCAGCAGGTGTCGCGGCGTCGGCTCCTGTGCGCCGAGCATTTCCAGCACAGCCAGCTTCGTGCGGTCCATGCCGTTTTTGTCCAGATATTTGCCGTAGCCCAGCTGGTCGGCCAGGAACCGCACCGCATCGTCCGCGGCCATTTTGGGCAGACGCGCCAGACCGTCCGCCACGTCAGCCATGGCGGCGCGGGTGCACGGACGGATGCTGTCCTCATTCAGCAGGGCCGTCCAACAGCCCTGCCCGTACTGCCGCGCCTGATTGCAGGCAAACAGCGCCTGTGCGCGGGTGACGGGCACGCCGAATTTGTAGTAGCAGCGCAGAAAAGTTTCCCCATCCGCGGGGTGTGCGGCCAGCGTAAAAATATCGGTCACATCGCGGACGATCTTGTTGGTAAAAAAGGTCTGGTCCACTGCCTTGCAGGCGTAGGGGATGCCCCGCCGCTCGCACAGGTCGATGATGGGCAGTGCGCTCTCGTGGTTGCGGAACAGCACCGCCGTCCCGGTATCGCAGTGCCGCGCCGTCTCAAACAAGAATGGCAGCTGGTCGGCACGGCGCGGCACGGTGACGATCTGCAGCGGTGTGCCGGGGCCCTGCGTCGGTGCGATGGTCTTGGGGCGGCGATAGCGGTTGCGCGCCACAAAGCGGTTGGCAGCCTCCAGAATCGGCTCTGTGGAGCGATAGTTCTGCTCCATCAGCAAGATCTGTGCGCCGGGATAGGTCTTTTCAAAGTCCATCAGCGCCTGGGGGTAGGCGGCGCGGAAACCGTAAATGCTCTGGTCCTCGTCGCCGACCATAAAGATATTGCCGCTTTCCTGCGCCAGCACGCGGATAATTTCATGCTGTACCTTGGACGTATCCTGCGACTCATCGACGCAGAAATACTTGTACCGCTTGCGGAACGCCGCCGCAACCGCGGGCGCACCGCGCAGGATTTGCAGCGCAAAGCAGAGCTGGTCGTCGTAGTCCATTTTGTGCGCGGCCTTCAGCGTCTTCTGGTAGCCGCGGTACAGGTCAGGCAGATTCTCAATGTCGGTTTCCAGCTCGTCCAATTCCGCGTCGGTCAGGCACATATTTTTAATGTAGGTGATGGCCGTGCGCAGATCCTTGACCGTGCTCTCGGCGGGGTACTCGTGGTTTGTGTCCTGCCATAGCCGCATGAGCAGCGGCGTGGTCTCGCTCTCATTGCGGAGGAGCTCCGGCGGGGTACGGCCATACATGCGGCTGTACAGCGCGATGATGCGTGCCGCCACACCGTTGATGGTGCGGAACTCCAGCCGTGCGGCCAATTCGCCGCCGAACCGCGCCGCGAACCGGGCGCGCATCTCCTGCGTGGCGGCGACGGTGTAGGTCATTGTCAGGATGGCTTCCGGCGCAATGCCGCAGACCTCGGTCATATAGCCCAGCCGGGTGATGAGCACGGTGGTTTTGCCGCTGCCCGGCACCGCCAACAGCAGCACCGGGCCGTTGACCGCCTCCACCGCCGCGCGCTGCTGGTCGTTCAGGGCCACCAGATGGGCCGTTTCAAATATAGCCTTGTCCATGGCAGCTCCTTTCGTGCAGTATAAATTGCCGCGCAGTAGGGGCCGCACATGTGCGGCCCGCAGCTTCACGGGGGACGCCCGCTTATAGGCAGGCCACGGGCCGGGCATGCCCGGTCCCTACAGTGTTTCCCTATTGTACCATACATCCCGCACAAAAGCAAAACAGCCGGTCCATGCCCTCCTTGCCGAGCAGTAATTGCGTGCGTGAAAACCGGTTTAACATGTATCGTTCCTCTCTCGCCCGTAAACGAGTTCTATGGGCAAAGCCGCGGGCCGGGCATGCCCGGCCCCTACTTCTCTATATCCCCACTATGCAGATGTGATTATAAATGTCAACCTTGCAAAGTGTAAAAACCTGCAGCATTTCAGCCCGCGTATTTTGTCACCCCCAAGTCTTGGATTAACGCGCACACTGTGGTACAATATGTAAGAAAGAGCAAATTCCCCATAACCAAAGGACGTCACCATGAAACAAGGTAATTTGAATATACGCTGCACCGAAGATTACGCGGTGCTGTACTGGGATAAACCCGCCGCCGCGCCCAGCGGGGCGGAATACACGGTCTCCCTGAACGGTGAGGCCATTGGCCGCACAGACCGCACCCATTTTACGATAGAGGGGCTGAGCTACGGCAGTGCCTTCCGGGTGGACGTGGTCAGCGGCAGCTACTGCATCGGCTCGGCCACGCTGCAGTTCGGCAGGGAAAAGCGCCGCATCGACATTACCGCCGCGCCCTACTTCTGCAAGGGCGACGGCCATATCCTGAACACCGACAATTTACAGCGGGCCATCAACGACTGCGGCGCGGACGATATTCTGTACGTGCCGGCGGGCGATTTCCTGACCGGCGCACTGCGGCTGCACAGCGATCTGGAAATTTATCTGGCCAAGGGCGCGGTCCTGCAGGGCACAACGAACATTCACGACTATTCGCCCCGCATCCCCAGCCGATTTGAGGGCACCGAGATGCGCTGCTACTCAAGCCTTTTGAACGCGGGCGACATGAACCACAAGACCGGCCCGAACTGCCGCAATATCATCATCCGCGGCAGAGGCACGATCTGCGGCGGCGGGCAGGAGCTGGCCCGCAAGATCATTGAGGACGAGCGTGCCCGCATCAAGAGCTTTCTGGACGACAACCGGGATCTCGTCGAAAGCTGCGAGAACAACGACACGATCCCGGGCCGCGTCCGTCCGCGGCTTATCAATTTAAGCAACTGTGAGAACGTCTGGATCAGCGGTATCACGCTGAAAAACGGCCCGTCCTGGAACGTCCACATGATCTACTGCGACGACATCCAGACCGACCACTGCACCTTTGTGTCCGAGGGCGTCTGGAACGGCGACGGCTGGGACCCGGATTCCTCAACGAACTGCACGCTGTTTGCGTCGGAGTTCTCCACGGGGGACGACGCTGTCGCCATCAAGAGCGGCAAGAACCCCGAGGGCAACGAAATCAACCGTCCCTGCGCGCATATCCGGGTGTTTGACTGCCGCAGCGACTGCGGCCACGGCATCTGCATCGGCAGCGAGATGAGCGGCGGCGTGGAGGACGTGCAGATCTGGGACTGTGATCTGGCAAACTCGCTGTCCGGCATTGAGATCAAGGCCACGCCCAAGCGCGGCGGCTATGTGCGCGGCGTGACCGTGCGGGACTGCATCACGCCCCGCGTCATGCTGCACAGCGTACCGTATAATGACGACGGTTTGCCCGCCGGTGCCCCGCCGAAGCTCGAGCACTGCTTCTTTGAGCGGCTGACCCTGACCGCCGAGGTGCAGGACCATGACCGCAGCCGGCACGATGCCGCCCCGATCGAGATCGCGGGCTTTGACAAGCCTGGCTATGAGGTCGAGGACATTGTCTTTAAGGATATTACCATCACCAAGCCGTCCGTCGCCCTGCCGCTGGGGCTGTGCAAGGGTGTGACGCTGAGCAATCTTGCGTGTGTGAAGGAATAAGCCTAAAGCCTCCCTTTGACAAGGGAGGCCTTTCTCCCCACTTTATGAACAAATCTTAAAACTTCCTTACACCCTCTTGCACCGCGGTGCAGGAGGGTGTATTATTATCACGCTTTAATAATTAACATAAGCCAACTATTAACAGGAGGTGTTCACCAATGGGCACTGAAACCCCTTATCTGAGCGGGGTGTTCCGCTTTGTGGCGCGGCTGCACACACTGTCCAGGCGCGGGATGCGCATGGCACTGGCCGGGCAGCCCAAATGCCGCTATGGCATGCTGCAAAGTCTGTACAATCTCATTGAGCAGCACGGCTGCGACGGCGTGATCTATGTCTCGGACATTGCGCGGCAGATGCACCAGCCTATGCCGGCGATTTCCCGCGGGCTGCGTCAGATGGAGCAGGACGGCCACATCGTCCGCGAGACAGACCCCAAGGACCGCCGCAAGACGCTGGTGCGCATCACCCCGGCAGGGGAGCGCGCCCGCAAAGCCAATGAGCAGGCCATGAACGACTACTTTGCCCGCATCATGGCGCGGCTGACCCCGGAGCAGCTGGCGCAGGCCAACGCCGTAAAGGACGCTCTGCTCGCCGCCATCGAGGCCGAGAACGCCGCTATGAAAACCGATTTGAAAGGAGAACCCCCGCATGACGAAAATTTTTAAGCAGCTGGGGCGGCACTGGGCGGCCTGCCTGGCCGTCGTTGCGCTGCTCATCGTGCAGGCATACTGCGATTTAAGCCTGCCCGACTACACAAGCAAAATTGTGGACACCGGCATCCAGCAGGGCGGCATTGAAAGCCCCATGCCCGACACCGTCCGCAGCACAACGCTGCAGGCGCTCGAGCTGCTCATGTCCGAGGACGACGCCGCACTGGCGGACGAAGCCTACACCGCCCCCGACGCGGACGGTGTGCGCACACTGAACCCGGACGCGGACACCGCCGCACTGGAAAATGCGTTCACAACGCCGGACGTTGTGCTGTACATGGCCGCGGCGAAGAATGCCGCCACTGCCGCCGGTACCACCGACGCCGTGGTCCCCACGGCCTATGACCTCGACGCCGTCGCCACGCAGCTGGCCGCCGCGTCCAAGGCCCCCGGCGCACGGGAAATGCTGCAGAGCCAGCTGACGGACGGTCTCGCCCAGCTGGACGAGACCGTCGCCGACAGCCTGTCCAGCCAGGCCATGCTGCTCGTCGCGCTGGAATATGACGCTCAGGGCATTGCCCATGACGTGCAAATGTCCTATCTGCTGCGCACGGGCGGCCAGATGCTGGCTTTAACGCTGCTCATGGTTGCCGTAGCCGTCGCCGTCGGCTTTATCGCGTCCCGCGTCTCCGCCGCCATTGGCCGTGACCTGCGCCGCGACGTGTTCAGGACCGTCGTCGGCTACTCCAACGCCGAAATCGAAAAATTTTCCACTGCTTCGCTGATTACCCGCACCACGAACGACATCCAGCAGGTGCAGTTCGTCTGTGTGATCCTGCTGCGCATGGTGGCCTACGCGCCCATTTTGGGCATTGGCGGCATTATGCACGTTGCCAGCGGCAACACGGGGCTGGAATGGATCATCTTTGTGGCCGTGGCCGCACTGCTGGCGCTCATCGCCGTTTTGATGAACGTAGCCATGCCGAAATTCAAGCAGATGCAAGTCCTGGTGGACCGGCTGAACCTTGTCAGCCGCGAAATCCTGACCGGCATTATGCCCATCCGCGCGTTCAGCCGCGAGGCATTTGAGGAAAAGCGCTTTGACAGGGCCAACACCGACCTGATGAAGACCCAGCTGTTCACCAACCGCACGATGGTCGCCATGATGCCGTTTATGACGCTTATCATGAACGGCACGAGTCTGCTCATCGTCTGGTTCGGCGGCAAGGCGATGAATCTGGGCAGCATGCAGGTGGGTGAGATGATCGCATTCATCACCTACACGATGCAGATCGTCATGTCGTTCCTCATGCTCTCGATGGTCGCCGTCATGCTGCCCCGCGCCGGTGTGGCTGCGGACCGCATTGACGAGGTCATCAAGACCCCCTCGACCATCCATGACCCCGCTGCGCCCAAGGCACCGCCCGCGGACAGCACCCACGGCGTCGTGGCGTTCCATGACGTCAGCTTCCGCTATCCCGGCTCCGACGAGGACGCGCTCGAGCACATCAGCTTCACGGCCAGACCCGGCGAGACAACGGCCATCATCGGCTCCACGGGCTGCGGCAAATCTACGCTGCTCAACCTGATCCCGCGCTTCTACGATGTGACCGAGGGCAGCGTGACGATTGACGGCGTTGACGTGCGTGACATGACCCAGGCACAGCTGCACGACGAGCTTGGCTATGTACCGCAGAAGGGCGTGCTGTTCAGCGGCACGATCACATCCAACCTGAAGTTCGGCGGCGACCACATCACCGACGCCGACGCAGAGCAGGCCGCCGAGATCGCCCAGGCCACGGAGTTCATCTCGGCTAAGCCCGAGGGCTTCGACAGCCCGATTGCCCAGGGCGGCAGCAACGTCTCCGGCGGGCAGAAGCAGCGCCTTTCGATTGCCCGCGCCATCGCCAAGCACCCGCAGATCTATCTGTTTGACGACAGCTTCTCGGCGCTGGACTACAAGACCGACGTGGCGCTGCGCCGTGCGCTGAAGGCTAAAACTGACAACGCCACGGTCATTATTGTGGCGCAGCGCATCTCCACCGTGCTGCACGCGAACCAGATTTTGGTGCTGGATGAGGGCCGCATCGTCGGCAAGGGCACCCATGCCCAGCTGATGGAAAGCTGCCCCGCGTATCAGGAAATTGCGCGCAGCCAGCTGAGCCAGAAGGAACTGAATTTGCAGAAGGAGGGTGAGTGATATGCCAAGACCCGGACGCATGACGACGGAGCGCGCCAAGGACTTCAAGGGCACGCTGCGCCAGCTGCTGGCCGCCATGAGCAAGTATAAGCTGTCGCTGGTCGTCGTCATTGTTTTTGCTGTTCTGTCAACCATTTTCAACATTGCAGGGCCGAAGATCCTGGCCAAGGCCACCACGGCGCTGGCCACCGGCTGGATCGCCAAGCTGCGCGGCGTGGGCGGCATCGACTTTGCCTACATCGGCAAAGTGCTGCTGTTCCTGCTGGGCATGTACCTGCTGTCCGCAGCGTTCAGCTTCATTCAGGGCTGGCTCATGTCCGGCCTGTCGCAGAAGGTCTGCTACGACTTCCGCGACCAGATCAGCAAAAAGATCAACCGCCTGCCGCTGGCCTACTTTGAAAAGCGCACCGTCGGCGAGGTGCTGTCCCGCATCACAAACGACGTGGATACGCTGGGCCAGAGCCTGAACCAGAGCGTGACCCAGCTGATCACCAGCGTTGCGACGATGGTCGGCGTGCTCATCATGATGCTGTCCATCAGCCCTAAAATGACGCTGATTGCCCTGCTGATCCTGCCGGTCTCGCTGGCGCTGGTGCTGGTGGTCGTCAAGTTCAGCCAGAAGTATTTCAAGGCTCAGCAGGCGACACTGGGCGTTGTCAACGGTCAGGTCGAGGAGGTCTACTCCGGCCACAACGTCATCAAGGCGTTCAACCGCGAGGCCGCCGTGCTGGACGACTTCAACGCCGCGAACGATAAGCTGTACGAATCCGCGTGGAAATCGCAGTTTTTGTCCGGCCTGATGCAGCCCATCATGAACTTTGTGGGCAACCTGGGCTATGTGGCCGTTGCCATCGTCGGCAGCATTTTTGCCGCAGCGGGCGCCATCACCATCGGCGATATTCAGGCGTTCATCCAGTACGTCAAGAACTTCACCCAGCCCATCCAGCAGCTGGCGCAGGTGTCCAACATGCTGCAAAGCATGACCGCCGCCGCCGAGCGCGTCTTTGAATTTTTGAACGAGCCCGAGGAGGACCAGCTGGCCGACCCCGCCCGCCGTGCCGACCCTGCCTGCATCGACGGTCAGGTCACGTTTGACCATGTAAAGTTCGGCTACACGCCGGAAAAGACCGTCATCCACAATTTCAGCTGCAATGTCAAGCCCGGCCAGAAGGTCGCCATCGTCGGCCCCACCGGCGCGGGCAAGACCACAATGGTCAAGCTGCTCATGCGGTTCTATGATGTGGATTCCGGCGAAATCTTGCTGAACGGCCACAACGTCAGGGACTTTGACCGCAGCGACCTGCGCGAGGGCTTCGGCATGGTGCTGCAGGATACCTGGCTGTTCAAGGGCACGATCATGGAGAACATCCGCTATGGCCGTCTGGATGCCACGGACGAGGAGGTCATTGCCGCCGCGAAGGCTGCAAACGCCGACCACTTTATCCGCACGCTGCCCGGCGGCTACCAGATGGAGCTGAACGAGGACGCCTCCAACGTCAGCCAAGGCCAGAAGCAGCTTTTGACGATTGCCCGCACGATTTTGGCGGACAACCGCATCCTGATCCTCGATGAGGCGACATCGAGCGTTGACACCCGCACCGAGCAGCGCATCCAGACGGCTATGGACCGCCTGATGCAGGGCCGCACGAGCTTCGTCATCGCGCACCGCCTTTCCACCATCCGCGATGCCGATTTGATCCTGGTCATGCGCGAGGGTGACATTGTCGAGCAGGGCACCCACGACGAGCTGATCGAAGCCGGCGGGTTCTATGCCGATTTGTACAACAGTCAGTTTGAGGATGTGACGGCTTGACAAATTGACGCAGGTTGGTTTTATCGCAAGTCAAGAAATCAGCGCAACATTCAAACAGCATATTTGCGATATGCAATTCAACGTTGTTGCTGTTGCATTAAAAAGTTGAATTGCTAT
>ENA-ORVG01002787-ORVG01002787.1-human-gut-metagenome-genome-assembly--contig:-NODE-2787-length-15538-cov-3.553187_pt1 | contig 15538 bp, 16 predicted proteins | sample MGYA00242091_ERZ509233 | MGnify/ENA primary metagenome ERZ509233 (study PRJEB26280, sample SAMEA2338840) | human gut metagenome | biome: human gut; feature: human-associated habitat; material: faeces... | reverse complement strand
ACTGTCTGAGAAGGCCCGGAAATCTTAAAATTCCGGTCAAAAAAGTGATTTTCCTGTAAAATAATGCTTGTTGAGCCGGGGGGTTCGATGCTATAATAAAAAGGACGGCGTTTTGCGTATGGAGAGCTAAGCACAGCCGTCTTGTGCAATGGAGCAATAGGAAGATTTTAGGAGCATTGTTTTATGGACATTACACACATCACCTCTCTGCTGGGCGGTATTGCGCTGTTTCTGTATGGCATGTCGATCATGGGTGCCGGCCTCGAAAAGCTGGCCGGCGGCAAGATGCAGGGCATATTGCAGAAACTGACTTCGTCCACCATCAAGGGCGTCATTTTCGGCACCCTCATCACCGGCGTCATCCAGTCGTCGGCCGGTACGGTCGTCATTTGCGTCGGCCTCGTCAACTCCGGCATCATGACCCTTACGCAGTCGGTAGGCGTTATCATGGGTGCAAACATTGGTACTACGGTCACCGGTCAGCTCATCCGCATGGCGGATATTTCGGGCGACAGCCTCATCCTGACCCTCATCCAGCCCAAGACGTTTGCGCCGGTGGTGGCGTTTATCGGCTGCATTTTTTATGTGTTCATCCGCAACGCGAAGAAAAAGAACATCGGCCAGATCATGCTGGGCTTCGGCATCCTGTTCACGGGCATGAGCCTGATGGACACCGGTGTGTCGCCCCTGCGTGAGAGCGCAGCGTTCCAGGAGCTGTTCGTCACCATGACCAACCCCATCCTCGGCGTTCTCGTGGGCGTGGTGGTCACGGTCATCATCCAGTCCTCTTCGGCCTCTGTGGGTATCCTGCAGGCGCTTTCCAGCACCGGCCTCGTCACCTTCAGCTCGGCCATCCCCATCGTGCTGGGCGCCCACATCGGCACGGCCTTCACCCCGCTGCTGACCATCGGCGGCTCCTCCAAGGACGGCAAGCGCGCCGCCCTCATCCACCTGTACTTCAACATCATCGGCAGCGTCATCCTGCTGGCGCTGGTCTATGCAGTCCAGTTCACCATCGGCATCCCCATGTGGGGCGATGTGATGAACAAGAGCAGCATTGCAAACATCCACACCATGACCAGCGTCATTGCGATGCTGTTCTTCCTGCCCTGCAGCGGCGTGCTGTCCAAGCTGGCCATGATGACCGTGCCGAACAGCGCGGAGGAGGCGCAGGAGCTGAGCATGCCTGTGCTGGATGAGCGTCTGTTCAAGAGCCCGGCTGTGGCTCTGCAGCAGGCTAAGAACGCGGTGGTCAAGATGTCCCGCCGCGCAGCCCGCAACGTCGGCCTCGCCACCCCGCTGCTGCTCAAGATGGACGAGGACGTCGTGAGTGCCATTGATGTCCGCGAGAACCTCATCGACCGGATGGAGGTGGACATCTCCAACTACCTCATCAAGCTGGCAGACCAGGAGCTGGGTGACGCGGAGAGCCATGAGGTGACCGAGCTGCTCAACTTTGTCACCGAGTGCGAGCGCATCGGCGACTATGCAGTCAACATCAAAGAAAAAGCACAGGAGCTGACCGACAAGGAAGTCACCTTCAGCGAGAAGGCACAGCAGGAGCTGAAGCTTCTCGACAATGCGCTGGAAAAGATACTGACCCTCACCACGGACGCCTTCGAGTTCGACGACGCCCGGACCGCCAGCCAGGTGGAGCCGCTGGAACAGGTCATCGACATCCTCGTGGAGCGGCTTCGTGCGCAGCACATCAAGCGTCTGAAGGAGGGTGCCTGCTCCATTGATACCGGTGTCGTCTATCTCGATGTGCTGAACAATGTAGAGCGTATCTCGGACCACTGCTCCAACATCGCCGCCCGTCTGGTGGGCATGGAGGCAGGCGAGGACTACGACTCCCATACCCTCAAGAACATGATGCACCACAACCCCACCAAGGAATATATGCTCAACTACGAGCAGTGCCGCAAGGACTACCTTATCCCGCTGGAACAGCTCGAAGCCTGATTCTGATAAAGGATAAAAACAGTGCAGACCTCCCCGGGGAGGTCTGCACTGTTTTTGTTTATTCGCCCAGGTCTTCCAGCAGCGCCCGGAGGGCTGTTTCGCCGGTGACGTAGAGGCCCTGCTTGAGCCGGAGGGCATCGGCCTCGGGCAGGAGATTGACATAGATGCCGGTGCGCAGGAGCCGCTTGTCGGGCAGTCCGTTGTCGGAGCAGGTGTAGACGACCACCCGCCCGCCCTCGTCGCAGAGGTAGAAGTCGGTGCCGCTCTGCCCGGCAGAGCCCTGCGCGGCCAGACCCGGCTCGGAGGCCGGCGTCTCTTCGCCGGAGTCGGCAGGGAAGGGGAGACTGGGCAGGGCCATCCAGAACAGGCTGAACACGATGGTAAAAATGCACAGCGCATAAAAAATGCAGAGCCAGACCTTGCGCATGGCAGTGGACTCCTTTCGGCTGAAATGGTGTTTCAGACGGTAGTATGTGCAAAAGAAAACTGCCTCAGACAGGAATGCAGAATTTTCACACCCGGATGCTGTACTTTGGCGGGGCAGATGTGCTATACTAACATCGTATCCGGTCGATTTCCCCCTTGCGGAAGCGGGCGGCGCGGACTATAATGTGTTATTATGGCTGTGGGCCGTCTGGCCGCAGCAGGAACAGCAAACGGCATCGTCAGAGGATGCTTTGAGATGCAGAACAGTGAAAATTGCGATAGGAGGCGATCCTTATCTCAAACAATGAAAGACGGAGACTCCACAGTGATGGTGCGCTCCGGGAGCAGCGGCCCGCAGCGGAGCAGAACCGGCGGGTCCGTGAGGCCCGCGGGCCGCAGGAGCAGGGAGAAAAGCGCGGCCATCCCGCTCTCGGATTCCTGGGCCGGACCATCGTCACCCTCGTCTGTCTGGGTATTATGGCGGGCAGTCTGGTGGCAGTGGGCGCTGTGTACTATGTGGTGCAGGCTACGGCCAGTGACGGCGACCTGCTGAACCTCGACAACATCGAACTGAGCCAGTCGAGCCTTGTGGTGGCCACCGACCCCGACACCGGCGCACAGGTGGAGTACGCCACCCTGCGCTCCTCCAACAGCCACCGCGTCTGGGCGGACCTCGAGCAGATCCCCACCAACCTACAGTATGCGTTCATCTGCACCGAGGACAAAGACTTTTACAGCGAGCCGGGCGTCAACTTCAAGCGCACCATCGGCGCGATGATCAATGAATACCTGCTGCCCATCTACAGCTCCAAGCAGGGCGCCTCCACGCTGGAGCAGCAGCTCATCAAGAACCTGACCAGCGACAAGAGCGCCAGCGGCATCGAGGGCGCACTGCGCAAGCTGCGCGAGATCTACCGCGCCCTCATCCTGAGCCGCAGCTACTCCAAGGAGACCATTCTGGAAGCCTACCTGAACACCATCAGCTTCACCGGTACCATCCAGGGCGTCCAGACGGCGGCAAACGAGTACTTTGACAAGGATGTCAGCGAGCTGACCCTCTGGGAGTGCGCGTCCATCGCCTCCATCACCAAGAATCCCACCAACTATAACCCCTACACCAACCCCGAGAACCTCATCAACCGCCGGAACTTCCTGCTCTACAATATGTGGCAGCAGGGTGTCATCTCGGAGGAGGATTACCGCAGCGCCGCTGCCCAGCCGCTGGTGCTGGCAGAGACGGACAACACGAAGAAGAGCAGCTCCACCACCTCTTACTTCACCGATGCCCTCTTCAACGAGGTGGTGAAGGACATCATGGCCAAGGAGGGCGTGGACGAGTCCACCGCCCAGAGTATGCTCTACACCGGCGGCTACACCATCGAGGCAACGGTCAACCCCAAGATCCAGACCGCGATGGAGAACCTGATGCTCAACACCGACGACGCCTACTTCCCGGCCGGCTGGCATGAGGAAGAGGTGACCAGCATCTCCGACGACGATGTGCAGGTCTTCAATGAGGACGGCACCCCCAAGACCCGCACCGGCGACGACGGTACGGTCTACTATTACCGCAATGTCCGCACCCAGGCGGCGATGGTCACGCTGGACTATGACGGCAATGTCATCGCCATGGTGGGCGGTCTGGGCGAAAAGACCAAGAGCCTTTCCCTGAACCGCGCCTACGGCGTCACCCGTCAGACCGGTTCTTCCATCAAGCCCATCGGCGCCTATGCGCTGGGCATCGAGTATGGTCTGGTCAACTGGTCCACCATGCTCAACAACTCGCCCCTCTACCTCAAGCAGGATATGGTCATCCGTGACGAGGACTACTGCCGCCGGAACGGCCTCATGGGCCTGACGGACAAGCAGCTGAAAGCCTACCCCAACGCATGGCGCAGCTGGCCCCGCAACTACGGCGGCGACTACGGCGACGGCTCCGACCTGCCGCTCTGGAACGGCCTCGCCCGCTCCCTGAACACCATCGCCATCCGCGTTGGCGACCTCGTGGGCGCGAACAACATCTTCAACTTCGTCTACAATACCCTGCAGCTCAGCACGCTGGACCCCGTCAACGATGTGGGCCTTGCGCAGATGGTCATGGGCAGCCAGACCCACGGCGTCACCCCGATGGCGCTGGCGGCGGCATTCCAGATCTTCTACGACGGCGAGTACACCACGCCTCACCTCTACACCCGTGTGCTCGACCGGGACGGCAACATCTATATGGAGAGCAACGACACCAGCTATCAGGCTCTGACGCCCCAGACGGCCTACGTCATGAACCGCCTGCTGAAGAACGTCCTGTTCTCCAGCGTCGGTACGGCCAGCGGCCGCTACCCCAACTCCAACGGCATGGAGGCCTTCGGTAAGACCGGTACGGCCAGCGATGAGAGGGACCTGTGGTTCGTGGGCGGCACGCCCTATTACGTCACCGCTGTGTGGTGGGGCTACGATGCGCCTTACGATATGACCCAGACCCTCGGCAAGCAGCAGGCCAAGACCCGCACCTGCGTCATGGCCTGGAAGGCCCTGATGGAGCAGGTCCAGGCAGACCTGCCCTATAAGGCATTCCCGGCGGCTGACGGCGTCGTGGAGCGCAGCTACTGCACCCAGAGCGGCCTGCTGGCCAGCGGCTCCTGCCCGAGCACGGCAGTGGGCTACTACCGTGCCGACGACCTGCCCGACGTCTGCAATTATTCCCACGGTCAGGCAGCTGTCGCCAGCCAGCCTCTCGCGCCTGAGCCGGACACCACCAATCTGGACACCGACTGAGGCAAAAATCATACTTTTCGGCACATCGGGTTGCAGATTCGGTGCGCTGAAGGGGTACTTCACGGCTCAAAACTGGATAATCTGACAAAATAGCATCCGACCTCTTGCAATGCAGGGAGCCGGATGCTATTATATTTTCTGCAAGAACACTTGTGTTTGAGAGGTGAACAAGTTGGAACGCCGTTTTTATCTGGTGGATGCGCAGGTCCTGCCGGAAGTTTTCCTCAAGGTCGTCCGGGCCAAGGAGCTTCTGGCCAGCGGAGAGGCACGCAGCATTTCGGCTGCGACCCGCAGCGTAGACCTGTCGCGCAGTGCATTTTATAAATATAAGGACTGCATTTTCGACTCGGAGAATGGCCGCGAGGTCATCACTGTCATGGCGACCCTGCGGGACGAGACGGGTGCGTTGCAGAGCCTTCTGGCCGGCATCAGTGCCGCCGGTGCCAGCATCGTGACCATCAATCAGTCTACTCCGGAGAACGGAGCCGCGCTGGTGGCTGTCACCATCCGCACCGACACCATGCAGATGACCCCCGAGGAGCTGACGGAAAAGCTTTCGCGCCAGCGGATGGTCGTGGGCGTACACTGCGGATACAATCTGTGACAGTACATTCATAGAAAAAAGGAACGAGGGCAGTATCATGGCAAAAATCGCGATTCTGGGCTTTGGCACGGTGGGCAGCGGCGTGTACGAGGTGCTCTGCCGCAACGCCGCAGGCGTCTCCCACCGCGCAGGCGAACCGGTGGAGGTCAAGTACATCCTTGACCCCAAGGACTTCTCGGATCATCCGGCTGCAAAGCTGTTTATAAAGAATTTTGACGCCATTCTGGAAGACCCCGAAGTGAAGGTCGTCGTCGAGACCATCGGCGGCACCCGCTTCGCTTACCCTTACGTCAAGGCCTGCCTCGAGAGCGGCCGGAGCGTCTGCACCTCCAACAAGGAGATGGTGGCCACCTACGGCGCAGAGCTGCTGGCTCTGGCCAAGGCGCACAACTGCGCCTTCCTGTTCGAGGCTTCCGTGGGCGGCGGCACGCCCATCATCACCCCGATGCACCAGTGCCTCGCGGCCAACGTCATCACCGAGGTGGAAGGCATCGTCAACGGCACCACCAACTTCATGCTCACCAAGATGGCGCGGGAGGATCTGGGCTTTGACGAGGCTCTGAAGATCGCCCAGGAGCTGGGCTACGCCGAGACGAGGGACCCCGGCGACGATGTGGACGGCCGCGACGCCTGCCGCAAGATCGCCATCCTGTCCTCGCTGGTCTGCGGCCACCAGATCTACCCCCAGAACATCCCCACCCGCGGCATCCGCGACATCACGGCGGATGATGTGGCTGCGGCAGAGAAGCTGGGCTGCGTCATCAAGCTCATCGCCTGGATGAAGCGGGGCGAGGACGGCAGCGTTGCCGCCGGGGTCGAGCCCTGCCTCGTGCCGAAGGCAAACCAGCTGGCCGGTGTCGATGACGTCTTCAACGCCGTCCTCGTCAAGGGCGATATGCTGGGTGACGTGGTCTTCTACGGCAAGGGCGCGGGCAAGCTGCCCACCGCCAGTGCTGTCGTGGCCGACGTGGTGGACGCCCTCAAGAACGGCGTCAAGGTCCACGACAGCCTGTTCTGGCAGCCCGCCGAGCCGGTGGAGGGAATGCTCACCGACCCCGCTCCCGCCGCATACTATGTGCGTGTGGAAGGCATCGCCCCGGCGGTGGCCGAGGCCATCTACGGCAAGGGCCATGTGGTGGAAGAGCACTTCGACGGCTGCTCCTACTTTGTGGACAGCGCCGACGGCAAGGCTCTGGCCGAAGCGGCCCGCAAGGTAGAGGCCATGGGCGGCAGCGTGAAGCTGGTGCTCCGCCGCCTGCCTGAGGACGTCTGAGCGCCAGAGAAGAGGGAACTGCGATGAAGATAAAAGTTTCCGTCCCGGCCACCAGTGCCAACATCGGCTCCGGCTTCGATGCGCTGGGTCTGGCTGTGACCTTGTACAATACCGTGACCTTCGAGGAGAGCGACCATCTGGACATCTCGGCGGCGGACGGCACCCGCATCCCCCGCGGCGAGACCAATCTGGTCTACCGCTCGGCCAAGGGTCTGTTCGATAAGGTCGGCAAGACCATGCCGCCCCTCAAGCTCGTCCAGACCAACGCCATCCCGATGGCCCGGGGCCTCGGCTCGTCCTCGGCCTGCATCATCGCGGGCCTGCTGGGCGCGAACCGGATGCTGGGCGATGTGCTCAACACCCAGGAGCTGCTGACGCTGGCTACCTCCATCGAGGGCCACCCGGACAATGTGGCACCGGCCCTTCTGGGCGGTCTGACCAGCAGCGTTTTCGAGGACGGCGTCGTCTACTCCGTCAAGCGGGATGTGGACGAGAGCCTCTGCTTCGCGGCCATCGTGCCGGACTACAAGCTGCTGACCGAAGCCGCCCGTGCGGCCCTGCCCAAAGAGGTCACCCACAAGGATGCGGTGTATAACCTGTCCCGTGCGGCCCTCATCCCGGCGGCGTTCTGCGAGGGCCGCCACGACCTGCTGGCCATTGCCACCGAGGATAAGCTCCACCAGCCCTACCGGATGCCCCTGATGCCCGGCTCGAAGGAAGTCTTCGATATGGCGCGGCTCTGCGGTGCCAAGGCGGTGTACGTCTCGGGCGCCGGCAGCACCGTAATGGCTGTGGCCGAAAAGGCCAACGCCGAGAAATTCTACTCCAAGCTGGAAAAGGGCCTCGAGCTGCTGGAAGGCTTGGACGGATGTGAAGCATTTACACTGCTGCGGCTGGATGCCGACAACACCGGTGCGACAGTGGAATGATAAACAGGACCGGAAGTGCAAGACCGCTTCCGCCCGGTGTACCCCTCACACACTGAGGGAGCAAAAAGAGGAGAGTGACAAGATATGGCGTTGATCGTACAGAAGTTCGGCGGTTCTTCGGTGAAGGACCGGGACCGTATCTTCAACGTGGCCCGCATCGTGGCCAACACCCACAACGCGGGAAATGACGTGGTCGTGGTGGTGTCCGCACAGGGCGACACCACCGACGACCTCATCGAAAAGGCAGCAGAGATCACCCACAACCCTTCTGCCCGTGAGATGGATATGCTGCTGGCAGCAGGCGAGGAGATCAGTATCGCCCTGCTGGCTATGGCTCTGAACGAGCTGGGCTGCCATGCCACCAGTCTGACCGGCTGGCAGGCAGGCTTCCGCACCGACCGTGCCTACACCAAGGCCCGCATCACCAAGCTGGAGACCGAGCGCATCTCTTCGGAGCTGGAGCGCAACCGCGTCGTCGTCGTGGCAGGCTTTCAGGGCCTGAACAAGCTGGACGACATCACCACGCTGGGCCGCGGCGGTTCCGACACCAGCGCTGTCGCCATCGCAGCAGCGCTCCACGCCGACCGCTGCCAGATCTTTACCGACGTGGAGGGCGTCTACACCGCCGACCCGCGGAAGGTGCGCAACACCCGCAAGCTGGATGAGATCACCTTCGACGAGATGCTGGAGCTGGCATCCCTCGGCGCACAGGTGCTCAACAACCGCAGCGTGGAGCTGGCTAAAAAGTATAATGTGGAGCTGGAGGTCCTCTCCAGCCTGAACCCCGTGCCCGGCACGGTCGTCAAGGAGGTTGTAAAAGACGTGGAAGGTATGCTGATCAAGGGTGTCGCAAAGGACACCGACGTTGCTGTTATTACGATCCTGAATGTTCCCGATGAGCCGGGTACCAGCTTCAAGATCTTCGGCCTGCTGGCCCAGAAGAATATCAACGTGGACATCATCCTGCAGTCCACCGGCCGCGACGACAAGAAGGACATCAGCTTCACCTGCGCGGAGAGCGAAGCTGAGACTGCTCTGCGCGTCCTGCGCGAGAGCGCAAAGTTCGACCAGGTCACCTGCGACGAGACCTGCGCCAAGGTGTCCATCGTGGGCGCCGGCATGCAGAGCCACAGCGGCGTGGCCTCCAAGATGTTCGAGGCCCTGTCCAACAGCAACATCAACATCAAGATGATCTCCACCAGTGAGATCAAGATCTCCTGCATCATCGACCGTGAGGACGCCGACAAGGCTGTCAGCGCCATCCACGATATGCTGTTCGAGTAAGACGCGGCTCCAAAGCCGCCGTGCCGTGCGTCCTGCGCCGGTGCGGCGGCTTTTTGCGTACACAATTTTTTTACAGCCCCTGCCGTTTACACCCAGATAAAAGGGGTGTATAATATTATTATCTGCCTGTATTCAGGGCGAACGTCAAAAACAGGAAGGAAGCTGCATCATGGAGCAAAATCGACCCGCACCCCGCCGCGCTCTGTCGCCGAAAGAACGCCGCCGGAGACACCGTATCCGCCTCGTGCGCAACTGGACGGTCTTTCTGCTCAGCTGCGGCGCGGTCATGGCTGTGATGACCGGCGGCATCCTCTGGCTGCTGCCCAGGGCCTATGCCCTCATCGCACCGCCGACGGCCTTCGAGGCCCGGGAGTATGAGGGCGGCGCGGAGACGGACCTTTCGGATAGGCGCCTCGTGCTGGTGAATGCAAACCTTCCCCTGACGGAAGAGCCGACGCCGGAGCTGGCCGTGGCCGATGATGCCACCGGCGTTTCGCTGGAAGCCGAGGCCGCCGCAGCCTACCGCGAAATGGCCGAGGCCGCAAAGCGGGATGAAGTAGAGCTGGTGCTGACGGCAGGGTATCAGGATGCCGCCGCCCGCCAGAGCGCCTATGAGGCCGCGGTCCGGAGCTGCCGGGAGTCCGGCTGCCCGGAGGAAGAGGCCGCTGCCAAGGCTGCGACCGTCCAGCCTGCGCCGGAGGCCAGTGAATATGCCACCGGCTACGGTGCCGACATCCTCGCGGCAGACAGCATGGAAAAGGACACCGGCTTCGCGGACACCCGTGCCTATGAGTGGCTGGAAGCCTATGCCGCAGAGCACGGCTTCATCCTGCGCTGGCCGCAGGAGCGTCAGGCCGCCACCGGCATGGTGTTTGAGCCGTGGCACTGGCGGTATGTGGGCAGGGACAACGCCCTCGCCATCCGCGCCTCCGGCCTCTCGCTGGAAGAGTATCTGGCGCTGGAACAAACGAAATAATACAAAAGGACGATAGAACATTGAGACGATCCCAAATCGCGCCCGGCGTCCATCTCTCGTATGACGCCGCGCAGAAATTCAACCGCTGCCGCATCAGCATCCACTTCGCGTTCCCGGCCCGCCGCGAGACGGCCACGGCCCACGCGCTGCTGCCGCTGGTGATGGAGCGGGGCTATGCCGACTGCCCCGACATGACCCAGATGACCAAAAAGCTGGCCCGCCTCTACGGCGCCGACCTGACCGTGGACGCCCGCCCCATGGGCTGCAGCCACAACCTCTGCGTCAGCATCACCGGCATCAAGGACCAGTTCGCACTGGAAGGGGAGAAGCTGACGCGGGAGTACGCCGCACTGGCCCTCGGCACGGCGTTCCACCCCTATTTTGTGGGCGGCACCTTCGACCCCGAGGCCGTGGGCATCGAAAAGCAGATGCTGAAGAAGGCGCTGGAAGACGAAGTGAACGACAAGCGCCTTTACTGCCAGCGGCAGGCCAACCGCGAGTTCTTCGGCGACAGCCCCGCCGGTGTCCGGCAGGAGGGCTGCTTAGAAGAAGTGGACGGCCTGACGCCCGAAGCGCTGACCGAGGCATACTACGAGATGCTGCGGACGGCGAACATCGAGCTCATCGTGCTGGGCTGCGACGAGGCCAGCACCACCGCCGTGAAGGACGCCCTTCTGACGGAGCTTTCGGCCATCGACCGCGCCCCGCTGCCCCGGGCCGAGAACATCGCCATGCCCCGGCGGGAGCCGGTGCGGAAGGTGGAGCATTTCGACACCACACAGGCCAAGCTCTGTATGCTGTTCACGCTGGGCCGACCCATGCAGCCTGAACAGCTGGCCGCTGTCCGGCTGGCGATGGCTCTTTACGGCGGCAGTGTGACCAGCCGCCTTTTCCTGAACGTCCGGGAGCGCGACCATCTGTGCTACTACTGCTCGTCCTCCTTCCAGAGCTTCACGGGCAGCATGGCCGTCAACAGCGGCGTCGAGCACACCGACGCGGCCCGCGCTGAGCAGGCGGTGCTCAAAGAGCTGGCTGACCTCTGCGACGGTCCGATCACCGACGAAGAGCTGGAAGACTGCCGCCGGGGCCTGCTGGCCGGGATGAACGGCCTGGAGGACACACTGGGCGGCATCGAGACATGGTACTATATGGAAGTGCTGCGGGGCGGCCCGGTGCAGACGCCGGACGACGCCCGCCGCGCCCTGCTGGCGGTGACCAGGGAGGATGTGCGGGATATTCTGAGGCAGTTCACCTTGTCGGTGAGCTGTCTGCTGACACGGGAGGAGGGGAACGAGAATGGCTGAGAACACCCAGAGCGTGCTGGAACGCACCGCCGCTGACCAGTGGAAAGTTCTGCCCTCGGGACTGACGGTCCTCGTCCGCCCCATGCCGGGCTACTCCGGTACCCATGTCATCTACGCCACCCGCTTCGGCTCCATCGACCGGGATTTCCGGCTGGGGGAGCGGGAAGTGCATCTGCCCGCCGGTGTGGCCCATTTCCTCGAGCACAAGATGTTCGAGGATGAGGACGGCGACGCCTTTGCAAAGTTCGCCAAGACCGGCGCGAATGCCAATGCTTTCACGGCCTTCGACCGCACCTGCTACCTCTTTACGGCCACGGAACAGCTGGACGAGAGCCTTGACGTGCTGCTGGGCATGGTGGGGCATCCCTACTTTACCGAGCAGACCATCGCCAAAGAGCAGGGCATCATCGGGCAGGAGATAAAGATGTACGACGACAGCCCCGACTGGCGGCTCATCACCGGCCTGTGCGAGTGCCTGTATCACAGCCACCCCATCCGCAGCGATATTGCGGGAACGGTGGAGAGCATCGCGGAGATAACGCCCGAGATGCTCTACGACTGCTGCAGGGCGTTCTATGCGCCGGGCAATATGGTGCTGGCCGCAGCAGGCAACACCAGCATAGAGCAGATCCTGGCTGCCTGCGCCCGCCACGGCCTGATGGACGAGCGCCCGGCGGAAAAGGTCGAGCGCCTGCTCCGCCCCGAGCCGATGACGCTGGCGGCGGCCGAAAAGACCATCACCATGCCCATCGCCAAGTCCTGCTTCGGTCTGGGCTTCAAAGAAGAGCCTCTGCCTTTCGGCGATCTGCGCAGCGAGATGCTGTACGAGCTCATCCTCTGCTGTATCTGCGGCGGGATGTCGCCGCTCTACCGCCGCCTCTACGACGAGGGCCTGACCAACCCGGGCTTCGGCGGTGAGGTGCTACGGGTGGACGGATGCTGCTGCATCCTCTTCACCGGCGAGACCAGCCCGACACCGTCCGGCAGCTTCTGTTGGACGAGATCGAGCGGGTGCGCAAAGAGGGCGTAGACCGGGAGATCTTCACCCTTTGCAAGAACGAAAAATACGGCCAGCTCATCGAAAATCTGGAAAACGTCGAGGATTCGGCCAGCCAGATGGCAGATTTCGCGCTGGCAGGTCAGACTGTGGCCCAGCAGATCACCATGCTGGCGGGCCTGACGGCAGAGGACGCCGATGCGGCATTGCAGCACATCCTGCGGCCTGAGCGGATGGCTGTGATGTACATCGAGCCGGACGGCACTGCCGTTGAAGAGGACGAAGAAGAGGAGACGGAAGAATGACGAATCTGGTACAGTTCCCGGGCCTCAGCCTCAGCTTTGAGCTGAGCCGGGTAGCCTTCAGCATTGGCGGCATGGATATTTATTGGTACGGCGTCTGCATCGCTTTTGGCCTCTGCCTCGCATTGGTCTTTGCGTTCCGCCGCTGCACGGAGTTCGGCATCGACGCCGATTCGATGGTGGATGTCATCCTCATCGGCGTGGTGCTGGGCATCGCCAGCGCCCGCCTGTATTATGTGGCGATGGCACCCTATAATTACGATACCATCTGGGATGTGCTGGCTGTCCGCGACGGCGGTCTGGCCATCTACGGCGGCATCATCGGCGCCTTTGTGTTCGGCGGCCTGGCCTGCAAATGGCGGGGCGTGCCGGTGCTGCCCATGTTCGACCTGGCCGGCATGGGCTTCCTCATCGGACAGGGCTGCGGCCGCTGGGGCAACTTCTTCAATCAGGAGGCTTTCGGCTGCAACACCACCCTGCCCTGGGGCATGTTCAGCGAAGCAACGGAAGAATACCTGATGGGCAGCACCGTCACGGTGCCGAAGGGCGTCACCATCGACCCCGCCATGCCCGTCCACCCCACCTTCCTCTACGAGAGCATCTGGTGCTTCGTGGGTCTGGCTCTGCTGGCGGCGTACATCAAAAAGCGAAAGTTCAACGGCGACATTGCCCTGCGCTACCTTGTCTGGTACGGCGCAGGCCGCTTCTGGATCGAAGCTCTCCGCACTGACAGCCTGCTGCTGGTGCCGTCGCTCGGTCTGCGCGCTTCCCAGCTGGTGGCGGCTGCGGCCGTCGTGGGCGGTGTGGCACTGGAAATTTTCCTGACCCGAAAATATAAGTCCAAGCCTCTCATGGTGACGCTGGCCCTGACGGCAGAGAACCGCAGCCTGCTGGCAAAGGTACGCAAGGCAGAGCCGGAATTTACGGTGGAGAGGGAGGAGCTGGTGGCTTCCAGCCCCCGCAAGCTCTTCCTCGAGCGCACGAATGCCTATAACGAGCGGGTGAAGCAGCAGCTCAAAGAGAAACTGGCGGAGAAAAAAGACGCCTGATCAGAATATTTCGAAAGAGCCACAGCGCAGAGAACCTTGCGCTGTGGCTCTTTTTGGTGTATAATATAGCCACAGAACATAAAGGGGGCATTACGATGCAGATCATTCCGATGAGAGAACTGAAGAATACCGTGGAGATCGAGCGCCGGTGCGCCGAGGAGAACGGCCCGGTCTTTGTGACGAAGAACGGCTATGGCCGCCTCGTGGTGATGGATATTGATTACTATGAGCGCACCATGCAGGAGATGGAAGAGGCAAAGCTTATTCTGGAGGGACTGGATGATGTGGAGGCAGGACGCACAGTCGATGGCCCGACGGCGATGGCAGAATTGAGGGAAAAGTATGGACTGTGAATATCACTATCGCCTGACCCGGAGAGCGGAAAAAGAGCTTGACGACATCCTTGATTATATCGGAAACAAGCTGGATAACGCAAAGGCGGCAGCAAAACTGGTGGAGGACATCGGCCGCTGCATGGAGACGGTATGCGTTTTCCCGGAGGGCGGGGCGCTGGTCACCAATGCATTCCTGCCAAGAAAGATCATTCGGAAAAAGGTCGTGGGCAATTATCTGCTGTACTACCGTGCGGATAAAGAACGAAAGACGGTCTGGCTTCTCCGCATCGTCTATGGCCGCCGGGATATGGATGAGGTGCTGAAGCACGTGAACAGCTGAAAGAGGAGAAAAACTGAAAATATTTCCGCAAAAGCGGGATTTTCCTCTTGAAATCCGCACATTTTTTTGCTATACTATTCTAGCCGCTTGGTGTGGGCGCCTCAAATGGCCCCTGTGAGGGCCTGCCTTTACGACCAGCGAGTACAACGAAAAGGAATGAACAAAATGTACGCAATCATTGTTACCGGCGGTAAGCAGTACCGCGTGGAGCAGGGCGACATCGTCTACATCGAAAAGCTGGACGTTGAGGCCGACTCCGAAGTGAAGTTTGATCAGGTTCTCGCTATTGGCGAGGAGGGTTCGGTCAAGGTTGGCGCTCCTGTTGTTGAGGGCGCTTCCGTTTCTGCCAAGGTCATCAAGAATGGCAAGGGCAAGAAGCTGAACATCATCACCTATCGCGCAAAGAAGCACAGTGCTCGCCGCATGGGCCATCGTCAGCCCTTCACCAAGGTTGAGATCACTGCGATCAACGGCTAAGTAGGAGGTATATTACAATGGCACATAAAAAGGGCGTAGGCAGCACCAAGAACGGCCGTGATTCTGCGGCTCAGCGTCTGGGCACCAAGCGTGCAGATGGTCAGTTCGTTCTGGCCGGCAACATCCTCGTTCGTCAGCGCGGCACTCACATCCAGCCGGGTGAGAATGTCGGCAAGGGCAGCGATGATACCCTGTTTGCTCTGGTCGATGGCACCGTTCGTTTCGAGCGCGTGGGCAAGAGCGGCAAGAAGTGCAGCGTCAAGCAGTAACTTCTTTCTAAAATCTGCAACACAGAGAGCCGGACCCTCGTGGCCCGGCTCTTTTTGATGAAAAAACAGGAGGGCCTGTATGGCAGCACAAACCAATTTTATCGACATCGCCACCATCTGGCTCCATGCCGGCAAGGGCGGCGACGGCGCAGTGAGCTTCCATCGTGAGAAGTTCGTGGCCGCCGGAGGCCCGGACGGCGGCGACGGCGGCCGGGGCGGCGACATCATCTTCGTCGTGG
>ENA-ORVG01002783-ORVG01002783.1-human-gut-metagenome-genome-assembly--contig:-NODE-2783-length-15579-cov-5.352036_pt1 | contig 15579 bp, 13 predicted proteins | sample MGYA00242091_ERZ509233 | MGnify/ENA primary metagenome ERZ509233 (study PRJEB26280, sample SAMEA2338840) | human gut metagenome | biome: human gut; feature: human-associated habitat; material: faeces... | reverse complement strand
GGTTGATGAGTGTGTAGGAAAAACAGTTGAAGCAATTAAGAAGGTAGATGGACAGATGTTTATCTGTGCAGACCATGGAAATGCAGAACAGTTGATCGACTATGAGTCAGGCGAACCATTCACTGCTCATACAACAAATCCGGTTCCATTTATTCTTGTAAATGCAGATCCTGCATATAAATTAAGAGAAGGCGGATGCCTTGCAGATATTGCTCCGACATTGATTGAATTAATGGGAATGAAACAGCCAGCAGAGATGACCGGAAAGAGTCTTTTAGTAAAATAGTCGGTGAAAAATTGTAAGGGGCAGAATATGAATCGAGATCAAATTAAATTTCTTGCAATCATTACCATGACATGCAACCATATTGCAAATATATTTCTGACACCGGGAACGTTACTATTTGAGGTTATGATCGACATTGGGTATTTTACTGCAATTACGATGTGCTACTTTCTGGTGGAAGGTTACGGTTATACCCATGATAAGAAAAAATATGGGGAGCGGCTGCTGCTGTTCGGTGTGATATCATTCATACCATTTTGTCTTGCATTTGGCATGGTCCAGATGAATATGCTGTGTACCTTATTTTTGTGTTTCCTGATTCTTAAGGTTATGGAAATGTCCACTTTAAAATGGGAAAAATGGATTGTAATATTAATTTTAATCTTTGTATCCCTGTATTCAGACTGGGCATTACTGGCTCCTGTTTTTACAATTTTATTTCATAAGTTGTGTCATCTCTTGTCACATGGAGCACAATATCAGAAACTTCTGTCACGGAATCCGGTATCTCAAATAAAAGAACCGCTGATTTTGTTTCTCCCGCCGGGATCTCATCATCATAAGTTGAAAAATCCGTTGTCATGATCGTTGTATAAGCAGAAACCTGCGTACTCTCTGCTCCATCAGCAGAATAATCCGCTGTAAACTTTACCTTTGAAGTGAGATTATCCAGAGTAATACCCTCTTCTGTAGGATTGGTCATATCGATTTCAAGTACCATAAACTGTTTTCCATTCGAGGCTCTTACATCAAGCACTTCCGACTCTGTATAGTTTCCGGCAAGGCTTACTCCTCCATAGGCAACTTCCAGTCCACCCGCTCCAAATACATCCTCCAGCGTATTTCCGGCTGGTGTCTCATCCATTATTTCTGTGCCATCCACACTCTCACTGCCTGTGACAGTTTCTTCCGGCTCTGTTTCTTCCACGCTCTGATCCACATAGACCAGACCATCCTTTTGATATGAATTATGCTTGGAAACAACGTGTACTGCATAATTGACGATCTGACTTTCCTCTGCCTCTGTGAGATCATATGCTTTCGTTCCACATCCTGTCAGCAAAAGCATACCTGTCAGACATAAGATTCCTTCTATCTTTTTTCTTCTCATACTGTATCATCCTCCGCCTGTCCGGAACCAATCCCTGTTTTTTCCGTGTCAAGTTCGAACCAGAATTCTACGCCATCTTCATGATTTAACACGCCACATTCCCTGTGAAATGACTCCATGATTGCCTTTACGATAGAAAGTCCTATTCCACTTCCACCATATTCCCTCGTTCTTGCCTTGTCCACTTTATAAAACTTGATCCAGACATTATCAAGATCTTCTTCCGGAATCTGTTTTCCGGTATTGAATACACTCACCCGGACAACACTGTCTTTTCTTGTGTACCAGATTCTGATCTTCTTATCAAATTCTGCATGGTGGATCGCATTGCTCAGATAATTTGTCACAACCTCTTCCACCTTGAATTCATCTCCCCATGCATCCATCGGTCCGCTCTCATCAAATGTGACCGAGATATCATTCTGCTCTAATAAAATAGAAGATGAATTAATAATTCCATGGATCAGTTCTGTCAGATTAAAGCGCTCCATAGGAACAACTTCATTTCCAAACTCTAACTGGTTTAAAGTCAGAAGTTTTTTGACCATCTGATTCATTTTATCCGCCTCGTCCATGATCACTTCACAGTAGAAATCACGGCTCTGTGCATCATCATTGATACACTCCTGCAATCCCTCTGCATAACCCTGGATCAACGCCAGCGGTGTCTTCAGCTCATGAGATACATTGGATAGAAACTCCTTGCGCATCTCATCGATTTCTGTTTTTTTCTCAATATCCTGTTTTAATTCGTTATTTGCACTCTTAAGTTCTGAGATTGTGCTTTCAAGCGCACATGACAACCGGTTAAAATGTTCACCGAGTTCATCTATCTCATTTTTTCTGTGTCCTTTGGAAACATACTTGGCATCAAAATCAAGTTCTGTCATTCTTTTTGATATGTCCGTGAGTTCTGAGATCGGTGTTGTTATCCTCTTAGACACAAACACTGTGACAATCGCACTGATCGCAATTGCCAGAACGCCCACGTAAACCAGAAACTGATTTGAAATTTTTGCACTCTCACGGATACTCTCCACTGCGGTACGCATCAGGATCAGATTTCCATTGGAAAGTGTTCCATAAAGAACCATGTACTCAGATGATAACCTTGTATCTGTCTGTTTCTGTATGACGTAATTGTCTGATCTCTGTAAGATCTCGGTCTGGTTTCTGTCATCACCAAACAAAATATTCATAAATTCCATCAGAATGACCTGATTGTCATTCACCGACGACCTCACGATCGCACGGTTGGAACTGATGATCATAACTGCAATATTACCATTGGCACACAGATTGTCAAAAGTGACATCAAACTCACTGGAATTCAGTTCACCCGTCTCACTGGCACCGTTGATCACATCATATCCGTCGATCAGCGAATCCTGCTTATTCAACATATAATATTTTTCCAAAAAGGAAGTATTGATAAACCAGCATAACATAATCGTCCCTGCTACAAGTCCGACTAATATCACTGCAAGTTCGCGGGTCAGTGACCCTTTTTTATCTCTTTTCATATTATGACAACCATCCTGTAATGTCAATCAGTTTTGCAAATAATCGGCAATGTCCTACTCCACTATAAACTTGTAGCCAACACCCCAGATTGTCTTGATATACTCCCCTTTTTCCCCGATTTTGGCACGCAGTTTTTTGACATGTGTGTCAATTGTCCTTGCATCTCCAAAGTAATCATAATTCCACACGTTGTTCAATATCTTTTCACGGGATAGTGCAATTCCCTGATTCTCCATAAAATAGTCCAGCAGTTCAAATTCTTTAATACTTAATTCGATCGGTCTGCCATCCACGGTCACAAGATGCGCCGTCTTATCCAGTTTAATACCGCCCGCCTCAACAAATTTTTCATCATTTCCGGCAGTCAGTCCGCTTCTGCGAAGCAGTGCATTTACCCTTGCCACAAGGATTTTCGGTGAAAATGGTTTGGAAATGTATTCGTCCACTCCAAGTTCAAATCCGGTCAGTTCATCGCTCTCATCGCTTTTTGCAGTCAGCATAATGATCGGAACTTTGGATGTTTCACGCACCTCACGACAGACATCCCAACCGTTGATCTTTGGCATCATGACATCTAAAATGATCAGTGCGATATTCTTTTCTTTATAAAATATATCCAGTGCCTCCTCACCGTCTCCGGCTTCTAACACTTCATAATCTTCCCGCACTAAAAAGTCTCGGACCAGTTTACGCATCCTGCTCTCATCATCTACTACAAGAATCTTTAATCTCTCCATATCGTCCTCCGGTTATGTCTGTTCTCTGTTCATCATATCATGATTTTATGGCGAATCTGTGAAATCTGTCTGTTCTGTATCCACCTGGATCCCAAGTTCCTGTTCTTTTTCGCTCACTGCCTTTTCCCGCTCCGTCAGTTCCTGCTCCCAGGATGCATAGCGGTTTAAAAGTTTCGACTGATAGTCCACGATCGTCGGACTGTCGCTCGTCAGCGCCATGGCAAACATTGCCACAACGCACACCACAAGGATTGCATTCACGCACAGGGAAATCTTCAATTTCCCGGAGGACTCTGTCTCTAATGCCTTCCTGTCGATCTTTGCAAGCTTTTTTTCACGCTGTCTCGCCCTGACCGCCCGCACACGTTCCTTCTGTGCGATCTCACGCTTCTGCTTTTTTAAGCTTGCCTCAAGTCTCGGATGTGTGACCGGAATCGGCAGGATATCTTCATTTTTGATAAAAGGAATTGTCGTCAGGTATTCCTGCAGATCCTTTAAATAACTGTATCCGACTGCTGTTTCAAACAGTTTCTGTCCGATCATTTTGTTATAAACCTGCAATATGACCTCCGGATCATTCATATCGGTCTTGGTCTTGATATATCTGATCCCCTCGATTTCCTTTTTCGCCTGTTCTGCTTCATCCTTATTTTCAAAAGAAAATCCACCAACGCTCACTCTCTGCGTATTTTCCGGCATTTGTTCTTCCTCCGTTCCATTTACACTTCCTAAGCACATGTTATTTTTATTATAAAAAATAACTTTACAGTTTGCAAGTTTTATCCGTGCAGATATAGAATACTCTCCTCCGGGATAGCGAGGTACTGCGGCATTTTTTCCTGATATTCTTTCTGCCAGCTTTCTTTTGGGATTTTCCACCAGACATCATGTTCGAAAACAACCACCAGTTCAAAAGGATCGTCGAGGATCTTTCCGTTTTGGCACTCCACCAGATTTTCACGCTGTCCGTTCTCCGGCAGTCTTAAATAATGTGCGCGGATGCCGATATGTGTCGTATTTTCCGGGATCATGCCCTTTACGCAGACCGTTGTATTCCAGTTTGGCAGAACCATCGTATGGTCGTCCACTCTCTCGATTTTTTCAATATTTTTGCAGCCTGTCAGCTTCGCTGCTGCCGGTGTGCCGGGATTTTTAAAAATCTCTTTTGTGACGCCAAATCCCGCCTGTCTGCCATCCTCCACGATCAGCATATGTTCACAGAAGCGGTAGATCTCATCACGGCTGTGCGTCACCATCAGAATGTCTTTGTCATAACCGGACAAAAGTTCCAACAGTTCCAACTGCAGTTTTTCTTTCAAAAATGCGTCCAGCGCAGAGAAAGGCTCATCCAGCATCAAAACCTCCGGGTCTGACGCAAGGATTCTCGCCAGCGCCACACGCTGCTGCTGCCCGCCGGATAATTTTCCCGGATAAGAGGATTTTAACTCTGTCACATGCAGCAGTTCCATATAATCTGCCGTCTGTTTTTTTATCTCCTCCGCAGACATTTTCTGACCGGGACGATACTGAAAACCAGCCGCAATGTTCTTCTCCACCGTCATGTTCGGAAACAGTGCATAATTCTGGAATAAATAGCCGACATGTCTGTCCTGCACGCGCAGATTGATCTTTTTGCCGGAATCAAACAATACCCTGCCATTCAAAACAATTTTCCCACGATCCGGTGTCTCAATGCCGGCAATGCATTTTAACGTCATGCTCTTGCCACAGCCGGACGCACCGAGGATTCCGGTGATTCCCTGTTTTCCTTCGGTATCAAAAGAAACAGACAGCACTTTGTCATTTAGTTTTTTTTCGATCTCCACCTGTAAACTCATCTTTTTTTCTCTCCACGCAGATTCATTCCTGCCACGATGAGCAGGGAAAAAGCAACAATGATCAACACGTATTTTCCTGCGGTATCCATATCCCCGGCCGCCACCTCAGAATAAATGGCGAGTGGCAGTGTCCTTGTTTTTCCTGCAATATTTCCGGCGATCATCGCAGTCGCTCCGAATTCGCCGAGCCCTCTTGTGAATGCGAGCACGCCACCGGAGAGGATTCCCGGTCTTGCCTGTGGCAAAATAATTTTCCAGAAAATGGTGCGTTCACTCATGCCAAGCGTCCTGCCCGCATAGATCAGATTTGCATCGACCTGCTCGATCGCGCCTCTCGCCGAGCGATACATCAGTGGAAACGAGATCACGACAGCCGCCAGAACGGTTGCCTGCCAGCTGAACACGATTTTATAATGAAATACTTTTTCTAAAAAGATACCGGCCGGTCTTTTTGCTCCAAACAGATAAAGCAAGAAAAAGCCCGCTACGGTCGGAGGCAGTACGAGCGGCAGTGTCAGCAATCCATCCAGCCATGCTTTTGCTTTTGGGGAACGGACAGACACAACGCCCCGTGCTGCCCAAAGCCCCAGAAAAAATGTGATGATGATCGATACGACCGATGTTTTTAACGAGATCCATACCGGAGAAAGATCCATTTTTTATGCCTCCTGAACTACTATCCTGTCTTATTGCTGTGAATTGACAGTGAATCCTGCTACCTTGAATACGTCAAGCGCTTCATCGGACTGTAAAAACTCCATGAATGCATCTGCTGCGTCTTTGTTCTTTGTCTCTTTTAACTCTGCCACCGGATAAATGACTTTGGAAACACTTCCCTCCGGTGCTTCTGCCACAACCGAAACCTTGTCAGTCATGGAAGCTGCGTCTGTTGCATAAACGATCCCGGCATCTGCACTTCCCTCAGCCACCCAGTTTAATACCTCAGTCACGTTGGTTCCAAGACTTAATTTTCCTTCCAAACTGCTCCAGAGATCCAGATTCTCCAATGCCTCTTTGCTGTACTGTCCTGCCGGAACACTCTCCGGATCACCGATTGCGATCATATCTGCATTCACGATGTCCTCAAAAGAAGTGTAGCCGCTCTCATTTCCCGCCGGAACGATCAGAACGATTTTATTTTCCAGAAGATCCACAGATGCATCCTCTGCGATATAGCCCTCCTCCTGCAATGCCTCCATCTGTTTTAACGCTGCGGAAAAGAAGATGTCCACATCTGCGCCAGCCTCGATCTGTGACTGTAATTTTCCGGAGCTGTCATAAGTCCCTTCAATGGATACTTCCGGGTACTGTTCCTCAAACATTGCGATCAGCTGCTCTGTAAAAGATTTTTCCAGACTTGCGGCTGCCGCCAGTGTGATCGTTCCCTGAATGTCAGCATTCTGTGCTGCACCAGATGTTTCTGTTGTCACTGTTTCCTCTGTGCTTTCATTCTGTGCCGAAGCATCTGTGTTTGTATCTGCTCCTTTATTGCTGCCACAGGCTGCAAGTCCTGCGGTCATAGCTGTCAGTAATAGAACTACTGTCAACTTTTTCATCATTTTTCCACATCTTTCTTCTGATTGTTTTTATATAAAACTGCAAATTGTCTGCAAATTTATGATTCTTTTATTTTCCCGCACAATTTCCGGTATTTCCCTTTAAAATATCAATTCCATGCGTCAATGCACCGATCGCATATTCCAGACACTCTCTTACCGCCTTCGGGCTTCCCGGAAGGTTGACGATCAACGCCTCTTTCCGGATTCCCGACACGCCCCTGGAGATCATTGCCCTCGGCGTGATCTGCAGGGAATAACAGCGCATGGCTTCCGAGATTCCCGGTGTTTCGCGCTCAACTGCACGCATGGTTGCCTCCGGCGTATTGTCTCTTTTGGAAAAACCTGTTCCACCTGTCGTTAAGATCAGGTCCGCTTTATCTTCATCCGAAAGTTCACACAACAGTGCGGTCAGCGAGTCTCCATCATCCGGGATGATTTTTTTGAAAACTACCTCATAGCCCTCTTTTCTCACAATTTCTTCAGCCGCCGCTCCGCTCGCATCCTCCCGCTCTCCCTTAGAAGCTGTATCGCTTAACGTGATGACTGCCGCCCGGTACTGCACATGAAATTCATCCCCGACACTGATTTTTCCGCCGTGAAGCACTTTCGCAAACACGCCGTTCGTCGGCATGATGCACTCTCCCATCTTCTGAAAAATCTCACAGCCGTGATGACATTCTTTTCCGATCTGCGTTAATTCCAGCACCACATCTTTGCACGTAAACCTTGTCCCGACCGGGAACTTGGTAAAATCATAGCCGCTCACGACGAGATTTTCTCCGAAAGCCCCATCGGTAACCTCTGCACCACGCGCCTTAAATGCGGCAATCGTTTCCTCTGATAATAAGGAAATCTGCCTGTGCCAGTTTCCTGCATGGGCATCTCCCTCAATGCCCCAGTTTTCCACAAATACTGCGGATTCTATATTTTTCTTCTGTGTGCCGCGTTTTTCACTGATGCACACAGCCCTTACTTTTCCCATTTAAAAATCCAGCCTTTCCCACAACCTGCAAAGATTGTGTCTCTGTACTAGCCTCCAATTTCAGACATTCCTCTGTGTTCTGTCTGCTCCGGCTCATTGATTTCCCCAAAATGATGGCACTTCGGTTTTTGTGTGATAGTCATTTCGATCTGTGCTTTTAACTCCGCATCCGAAACACCGTCTCTTAACAGCGTGCGCAGATCCATTCCTGTCTCATATTGCAGACATGGTTTTAAAAAACCGTCCGCCGTCATGCGGACACGATTGCATCCACTGCAGAATTTATGTGAAATTGCACTGATAAATCCAATTTTTCCTTCAAATCCATCAATTTCCATATAATGTGCCGGTCCGCTTCCAAGTTTTTCCTCGCACGGTCTGATCGTCCCATAAGTTTCACTGAGTATGTGCTTCACCTCTGCCTCTTTTAATGTATGTTTTTCTTTTCCCTGACCGATCGGCATCAGTTCGATAAAACGGACATTTACGCCGTCTTTTGCAAGTTCTGCCAGCGCAAGCAGCTCCTCTCTGGTCTGGTGCATCAGCACACAATTCACTTTTACAGAGATTCCTGCCTGTTTTTGCGCCTTTCGCATTCCCCGCAGCACTGCTTCCAGATTACCGTCAGAGGGATTCCTGTCCACATGACATCCTCCTGTGAGGGAATTGTAATGTTCCGGGTTTAATGTATCCAGACTGATATTCACACCATCGAGTCCCGCTTTTACAAGACCATCCAGCTGTTGTTCCAAAAGGATTCCGTTCGTCGTCAGTGTCACTTTTCCCATGCCGCATTCCTTTTTTAGCCGGAAAATAAGTTCTTCAATATGTTCCCTCACCAGAGGCTCACCCCCGGTCAGCTTAACATTTTTGATCCCGAGACTGCGGTAAATTCCAGCAAGTTTTACGATCTCGTCATAAGTCAGAAGTTCTTCCTGTCTCAGATACGTCTTACGCGTCTGCGGCATACAATAAATACAGCGCAGATTACAGCGGTCTGTGACCGAAATGCGGATATAGTCGATATTGCGGCTGTATTGATCTAACATTGTTCTCTTTCCTTACTTCGCTCAAAAAGTCCGGATTTTCCACCGTCTTTTTTTTCTAAATGAACGTCAAAAATTTCCATTGCGCGGTCCATTGCCTTGCACATGTCATAAATCGTCAGAAGCGCCACATTCACGCCCATCAGTGCCTCCATCTCCACTCCGGTCTTCCCGGAAACTTTGACCGTGCACAGTGCCTTTATAATGTTTTCCGTTTCCTTTACCTCAAAATCAACGGTACATTTATTCAGGCAGAGCGGATGACACATCGGGATCAGATTTGACGTCTGTTTTGTTCCCATAATGCCTGCCACACGCGCTACGGTCAGCACGTCACCTTTTTTTGCCGTGTGGTTGACGATTGCAGACATTACCGCGTCATTCACACGGATCTTGCCGCTCGCCACCGCAATGCGCTCTGTGATCTCTTTTTCGGAGACATCCACCATCACGGCATTGCCATTCTCATCAAAATGATTCCATTCCATACCTCTTTAAACCTTTCCAAAAGAACAGTCCGGGAATCTGCACTCTGCACATCCGAGGCATAAGCCCCCATGTCCCAGCACATAAAAATCTTCCGCTTTCACCGGGATCCCGGCTGCGATCCTCGGCAGCATAATGTCGAAAATAGTGCTCTTTGCGTACATCACGCAGCCCGGCAGTCCCATGACCGGCGTTCCGTCCTCAAAATATCCGAGCAGAAACATAGCTCCCGGCAGCACCGGCGCACCGTAGGTGACAATCTGCGCTCCCGAACGTTTAATTGCTCCCGGCGTGCGGTCGTCCGGATCAACGCTCATGCCTCCGGTACATAAGATCATATCCACACCTTTTGCTTTGTACTCTGCTATTTTTTCCGTGATAAGCGCCTCGTCATCCCCCGGATAACAATGCTCTACCGTCTCAATGCCATAGGCTTTCAGCTTCTCAATGACCACATCGGAAAAGGTGTCCCGGATCAGTCCTTTTGCCACTTCACCGCCCGTCGTGATAAGCGCCGCCGACTTTAATTTATAAGGAAGCACATTGACAAGCGGCTCTTTGCCCGCACACCGTTTTGCTGCTTCCATTTTTTCTTTTTCAATGATCAGTGGGATGATTCTGGTTGCCGCAAGCTTCGCCCCCTTTTTCACCGGAGTGTAGGAATGCCTCGTTGCGATCATCATCTGTTCAAGTGAATTGACTGCCAGAAGTTTTTCCACATTGATTGTTAAAATTCCGTCAATGTCCGAGGTCAGCTCGATTTTCCCCTCTTTCGGCTGGGAGGCATGCATATGTTCTCCCTGACAGATCTCACGCAGGATCTCTGCCGCCTCATCCTCATGAAGCATGTTTTCGTTTTTCTCCCACACATAGAGATTTTCTTTTCCCATGGATAATAACACCGGGATATCCTCTTCTGTCACGATATGCCCCTTGCGGAATCTCGCATCTTTCGTGACACCCTTTATGATCTGCGTCATGTCATGACATAAAACATGACCGACGGCTTCCTCTGTTTTGATTAATTTCATTGTTTTTCCTCTTATTTTGTCTTGGCGTTCGGGTAAATGCGCGTCATCTTTGCGTCATCATAATGCTCATCCATGTACACCTGCCAGTTCTGCGTCGCTTCCACCTGTCTGCCTCTCTCATCATAGCGTATTAGCGCCATGCAGGACACCACAACATTGCAGCACATAAATACGATCAGCATCCATGTCACTGTCTTACCGATCACGACAGGAATTTTTTCTATCCATCCTGAAATTTTCGGATACAGAATCTTAAACCACACAACGGCTGCGATTCCCCAGAAAAAGCAGTACAACAGGTTAATCCTTCCGCCGAGGTTAAACGGCATCCAGCTGTAATCCCAGAATACTTTTCCAAATACCAGCTCCGTGAACACACTGCACAGATACTCGTAAGCACCGCCTAAAAAAGTGCCTGTCCAGAACAGAAATCCATCACTTCTGTCCTTATATTTATATAACATTGCTGTCACCATTGCAATCGCAAGTCCCCACACGATACTGAATGGTCCCCACACCACACTGCTGCGGCTCATCCATACCCCTGCTGTGATGCGGCAGAAAATCGTCTCCGTGATATCTCCCAGGAATGCTCCCACAAAAAATAACATCACGATTTTATAAAAATCACAGCCCTTTGCAAAAACGGTTTTATCCTTTGTGACCTTTTCCACAAAGCTTGCCTTCGGGTAGGCTTTTGTCATTCGTTTTTCAATCGATCCTGCAATCTTATTGCCAAGCCTGATGCGGAAACGATCGATTTTGTTATTTGCTTCCAGCCACTTCTCCGGGTGTCTGCTCTTTCCTGTCACAAGCAGATAGGAGGCGAGTACATCCACCACAAGCACACCGATCAGCACCAGCAGAACAATATGTACCAAAAGCTGTGGCAGTATTGCAAGCAATCGGAATACCCACCGGTTGGCATACTTCACCACAACATAACCCAATGCACCTTTTATCAGTGAAACCGGGAGACAGATGTAACCGTCTAAGTTCCATTTACTCTTACTATAATCCCACCAGCGTTTATGATAAAACCTCTCAATTAACTTTCCAGCGACGAACTCTGTAACTGCTGCATACAGGGATGCAAATAAAAAGAGCCATAGCCCGGTCAGTTCCTGCAAGCCCACAGACATTGCAACAGCTCCCACACCGTACAGGATACATAACGGGCCATTTACCAGCCCACGGTTGGAAAATTTCCGGTGCATAAATGTTGCCGCGGCTGTCTCTAACACCCAGCCCACAAAAGAATATATAAAAAATAGCCACAATAAATCATATCCGGTAAACTGTATCATTCGTATGTCCTCTTTCTGATTTTTCTTCTATAATAAACATAAATATTTTTCTCGAATACACTCTTAGATTATATAGAAGCCACCGCTTTTCTTCAAGTAAATTTAAAAAGCCTTTGCAGAAAATTCTTTCCACAAAGGCTTTTCAATCACTTATATTCGATAATTATCTTCTTACTCTTTTTTTCGCATAACAGAATGCTGTAATCGCGCAGCCGGCAAATAATACCCATATTACTGCCATACTGCCGTTATCCCCTGTTTTTGGAGAAGATGTCACGGTCTCTGCTGTTGCAGAAGCTGCCTTGTCCGTCTCTGTTGCCTGACTCTGTGCTGGTTCTGCTGTTGTTGTCGGATTCGTCACAGAGCTTCCCGGTGTCGTCGGATTTGCTGGCGTTGTCGGATTTTCCGGTGTTGTCGGATTTGCTGGTGTTGTCGGGTTTTCCGGTGTCATGCTTGTATCGTCTGCTTCCGCAAAAATGAATGTACTAAAATGAGTTACTGTGAAAGTAATGGTACGGCTATTAAGATCATATGAATATCCATTTCCATTCGAAAAATTTTCATTGACTGTACCGTCAGCATTCATATGTAAAATAACAAGTTTACTGATATCGATTCCCCTTGGAACAGGGATTGTAATTGTAACCGGAACTGCAAGTCCAGAAGCTGCTGTACTTACATTTGTCAGTGTAATTCCGAGTGGAATTGCATTTTTGTATTTGCTGTCCAATGTGGCAACATCCGCTTCTTTGGTAATCTTTAATCCGACATTTGATACCCCATCATCTGCATTCAATGCTGCACCCAAAACTTTAATATTTGCTGTATCAATATAAGCTTTTACATCCTCAGAAACATCATTTGCAACCGTAATTCCAGACATTTTCTCAATTGCTTCTACCGTTGCACGCGTATCACTGTTTGTCTGCATTGCTGTTCTAAGAGTTGCTGTATCAGTTTCCTTCAATCCATCTCTTAATGCTTTGGCAATCTCTGCTTTTTTTGTCTCGTCTGCTTCATTATAGATTTTATTTAAAGTATCTGCATCTGCTTTATCTACTGAATCCACGCCTGCCTGAACTAATACATCTTTTAATGTATTGTTAACCTCTTCACTGGACGATGTAGTATCATAAATATCCGTAAATACTTCGTCACTATTTAAATAGTTATCGATATCGTCACTTTTCACAACAAGTCCAGCTTTATAATATTTATAGTCTTTTATTTCATGCTTAAGATCCATGCTATAAGTATAATTTCCAATCGAAGTTATACGAGAATTATTACTTCGTGACCATTGTTCCTTATCATTACTTCTATATATTGTTGCTTCAATGCGTTTTCCCATCAATTGAGAATTTTTATCTACTCCCGGAATCGTCAAAATACCTTTTTCCCATTTCACTGTAGAAATATTTATTGGATCCAATTTTGCTGTAGGTTTTGTATAATTATATGTCACTGTATTTACTTTTGTGGTAACAACACCATTTTTAACAATGAAATACTTAACTACATAGTCTCCTGACTCGCTAATCTGATCTGATATATCAGCCTGTGCTTCTCCATTTGTAAAAGAACAGTCTGCTTCTTGATGACATCGACTAGTCCCGAAACACGTAAGTATATATATTGTTCCTGATCCAGATTGATTACTTGTATCCTTTACGATCAACTTTCCATTTTTCGCTTCAGCAGACACATCATCTAATGTTCCATTTACATATTCAATACTCTCAGCATCATCCTCAAGCAGTCTGTCATAAAATGTCGAATAATATTCATGACTGCAAATCAAGTCACCCTCTGCACTGATTAATGCCACATATAATGTTTCAGATTCCTTTCCTGAAACTTTCACTTCTACCTGTCGATTTTTTTGCTCAGTTGTCTCCTTTGCAAGATTAAATAATTCATCCCTTGTATAATTATATTCATTCCTATTATACACATAATAAGCAATATACGCATTTTCTTCACTCGTAGTAATCTGATAGTTAAAAGCATTCTCTCCAATATCATATGATATCGGTTTGATTTCAACCTTACCATTTATCGTCTCTGCCTTTGTCAATACCTGTGTCGGCAGCATTGTCACTATTAAAATGACTGCCATGCAGAGTGCTAACACATTCCACTTCATTCGTCTTTTCCTCATAACTTTGTATCTCCTTTATCTTTGATTGTGATACAGCAACAAAATCAAACCCCTTGTCCTATTTTCCAAAATAATGGTTATAATTTTATTAACTGCTCGGTATGTTCGTCTTATTATGTAAAAGACGAACCTTTTTCCTTAAAACATATTTACACACTTAGCTTTCTGCTTTAACGTTGCATGAACATATAAATCCATGGTAATCTGTGTGGAAGAATGCCCTAAAATAGAGGAAACTGTTTTACACTCAACCCCACTCTCAAGACACGAAGACGCAAACCCATGACGCAGCGAATGAAAATTATAATCAGAAAGGTTACAGTGCTTTAAAATGGTTTTAAAATGTTTCTGCACATTCCGGGGTTCCGTACAACGTGTGGTTCCTGTCAGGAAATAACAATCCTCCGGTTTTCTTTTTTCTTTCAAACAGTTTTCCAAAAAATAAGGAATCGGTATCGTTCTTATCGATGAAAACGATTTTGGAGTTCGGATATATAGCATTGTTTTTGGAAGTCCTTCCCTGTAATTATCATTTTGAATCCGCGATACAGTCCTTTTTATCTCAAATATTCCCGTGTCCAGATGAATATCTTCCCATTTTAATCCACATAATTCACCAATTCGGATACCTGTGCTTCGGCACAACAGAATCCCAAGTGCATATGTGTCATTTTTCTTTAATAAATATTCTTTGATTCATGCACTTTCGTCCTCAAGCAGTACTTTAGATTCCAAACGGTGAACGGTAAGATAACAGTAATGTATCATTTCCTCATAATTTTCGTTTTGCACTGCATGTTTTCTTAGAATCGTTTTCAAAACACGCAGCGCAGAATAAATGGTACTATCCGCATATTCTCTTTTCTGCAAATCCAAAACCAATTGTTCGAGGTATGCCTTGTTCAATTTCGTGACATCAATTTTCCCTAATTCCGGTTCGATCAGCTTTCTGATCAGATAACAGTAATTTGCATACGTACTTTTTTTAATTTTTGTTTTTTGCTGTATAAGCCAATTCTCACACATTTCTTCTGTCTTTAAATCATTGTTCATAGTTCCTCGTTTCCGCATTGTTCCTTATTTTTTTGTTGAAACACAATGCAATTACAAATTATAAAAGGTTGTTACATCTCTTGCTTTTTGAATTGAAATATGCTAGATTGGATAAGAAAAGGTTCGTCTTTTACATAAAAAGACGAACCTTTTTCATATGGAATGCTTCCTCTTTAGAGTAAGCTGCCTTATAACATTTCTCGTTGATCAGGGCATCATAGACATCCGCAAGCAAAACAAGCTACGCTGACATGGTTGCAAACTTTTCCGCAACAATTCTTGTGTATCCCTTCACACGCCAGATGTGCTCACCGCTTTCTAAGTTCCGGTACTCAACAATCGTACAAGCAGATCAAAAAAATAAGGAAACCCCTGATTTTAAAGGTTTCCTTAAGAAAAAAATAGAGCGGGTGATGGGAATCGAACCCACGTATCCAGCTTGGAAGGCTGGTGTTCTA
>ENA-ORVG01002771-ORVG01002771.1-human-gut-metagenome-genome-assembly--contig:-NODE-2771-length-15631-cov-3.016371_pt1 | contig 15631 bp, 2 predicted proteins | sample MGYA00242091_ERZ509233 | MGnify/ENA primary metagenome ERZ509233 (study PRJEB26280, sample SAMEA2338840) | human gut metagenome | biome: human gut; feature: human-associated habitat; material: faeces... | reverse complement strand
CGCCGTCGCTTCCGGCCCGCTGATTACCACCGTCAACGATCTGGTGGCCGTCGTCGCCTATTACGGGTTGGCCTATCTCTTCTTCTTTCAGATTTTCCATCTGGTGTAATTCGCTCCGTCTCTTTTTCCCCAAAACATTGAACCCCTTCCGCGGCCGCCCGGCCATGGAAGGGGTTCGTTTGATATACCTGTGTTTGAGCGGTTACTCGATGATCTCAAAATCATCGTCGCCGAAGTCGTTCCCGCCGTCGATCTCCATGTCGTCGTCAAGGTCCAAACCGCTCTGCGCCTCGTCCGGCGTCGTTTCAACCGGCTCGGCGATATAGGCGTAAAGCACCGCTTCCGGCCAGTTGATCTCCGAGCCGGCGTAGTAGTTTTGCAGCCAATTCGTGTGGAAATCAAAGTAAACGTTGGAATAAATCGGCATCGTCGGCAGAAGCTCGTTGTAATACTTCTGGAACTCGATCCACTTCTGCTCGTAGGTCAGCACGTCGTATGGCTCAGTCTTGTGCATGTCCCAAGTCATGCCGATAAGCTGCTCATCGGTCATGCCGCTCGTGTTCATCGCGCCCACAAAGTCGGGATCATCGGTGAACGTCATGAACGGATCAAACGTGGAAACGAAATTCGTCGCCATGAAATTCATGTCGTACAGCCGCTCGCCGTCCTCACTGTAATAATCGCTGAGCATTTCGTTAAAGCTGACCTCATGCACAACCAACTCGATACCGACCTGCGGCAGCGTTTCGCTGAACTGATCGACGACCAGCTGTGCGAAATCGTTGTCCTTCACCTGCGCAAAGTCGAGCGACAGGCGCATCAACTCGCCGTCCACATCCTTGCAGCGTACAGCGTCGCGCGTTTCGTCAAACGGCTCTCCGTTTTCGTTCAGCGTCCAGCCGTCTTCCTCCAGCAGCGCTTTCGCCTTGCCCAGATCAAGCGTATAGGGATTCAGCTCGTCGAGGTTCAGCGCATCCCAGACTTCTTCTTCCTCCGGGGTAATGCCTTCCGGGCGGATGGTGCCCATCGCCGCCAGCGTCATCCACTGGCCAAGGCCGTAATAGCCGTTGACCGTCACGCCGTAGCCCTTGAGCGCGTCGCGCACAAAGCTGTCCGCGTCAAAGCAGTAGTCAATCGCCTGCCGCACCGCCTTGAACTGCTGCGGCCCCTGCTCGCAGGCAAAGGCGCAGAAGCCATATCCCAGACGCGCATAGTTCAGCAGCGAATAGCCTTCGCTGAGCATCGGGCGCATGCTGTTGACCACGTCGCCATCGACCACTTTATTCAGCAGGTCGATTTCGCCGCTTTCCAGCTTCTCCTTCATGTCCTGCGGCAGCACCGGGACGAGCGTCACCGTGTCAATCACGGGACGCACGCCCTCATAGTTGCCGACGTAAAATTCGTTGATCGCGAATTCCACCGTGCCGCTTTCGCGGTCATAGCTGACCAGCTTATACGGCCCACAGGTCAGATACGGGTGGGACAGATACCCGTTTTCCGCGTCCAGCACCGTGCTTTGCAGCAGCTCCGCCGTAAAGACCGGCTCGACTGCCGTTTCGTCGATATTGGCGATATACGCGCCCTCTCCGTCGTCGCGCACCTCGCATCCGGGCGCAATCACGCCGATTGGATACGGATAGACGGACAGATACGACAGCTCGTAGAAATACGGTTCATACTGCGCCTTGACCGTCACGCTGAACGTCCGCTCGTCGATGAGCCGCACGCCGGAAAACACGTCCGTCTCTCCCGCGCTAAACGCCTCATAGCCCACAACGTGCGCATAAGCGCCCGTGTTTGCGCCGAGGGCCGCAAACTGCGGCGAGGTCAGCAGCAGATAGGAAAACACGTAATCCTCCGCCGTCACCGGGGTGACGCCGTCGTTGTAGGTCAGGCCGTCCGCAATGCGGATGGTGTAGGTTCTGCCCGCTCTCGTATCAGCGGATTCCAGCGAATCCACGACCATCGGATCGGTCGTGAATTCAAGCTGGTTCATCCATACGATGGGGTTGTAGCCGTGGAGCATGTAGCGCACGTCGATGTCGCTGGTGTTGTTGCCAAACTGCGTAGTGAAAAAGCTTCCGCTGACCTTCGTCGAGTTGCCGACGGTCAGGTGCGTAGGCTCTTCGCTCTCCGGACGCATCGTCAGCGCGATTTCGGCGACGGTCGGCGCGGTTTCGGTCTGCATCTCTTCCCCTGCCGCACCCACGGAAACCATGAGCAGCAGGCAGAGCGCTAAAATGAGTTTTTTCATGGCAAAGTCTCCTTCTTGATGGCCTGCGTATCAGGGAAGCGGGGGCGCCGCTTTTAGTTGAAGCAGTCGCCCTCGTTCATGTTGATACCGCCGCCCAGAGGCACGCCGAGGTCGTCAAGAATGGTCAATCCGCCGCGACGTCTGTTCTCCGGGTCAACCGGGACAAAGCCGTCGTCAATGCGGTGCGTGTTGATGACCGTGAAGGTCGTTCCGCGCGTCACGACGCTGGCCGTATAGCCCTCCGGCACATCGTTTTCCACAACGTCGTAGTCATACGCCTCGCCGTTGTCGTCAAACATCGGCAGCTGCGTAAGCGTCTGCGTCCAGCGGTTCGCCGCGTTCAGCGCCAGCGTGGTGATCGTCTGTCCGTTTCTCGTCACATCGACCGTCACGTTCTGCGGACGCAGCTTCTGCGCGTCATTCGCGTCGTTCCACGCCTTGCGCACAATCAGGTCGGTATACGCCTGCGTCATCGTGTTGACAAACGCCGCCATATGCCCGGTTCCGGTGATCGCGCCTTCGCTGCCCGTAGAGCTTACGCGCATATCCTGCGCCGCGCGCTCAGTGACGGTGTAGCTCGTGCCGAGCGGAATGCCGCTGAGCGTGACGCTCTCGCCGTGGCTCAAGCGGATGCTCGCCGCGCCGCCGTTAAAGTACAGTCTGCCCGTTTCGCCGCTCGTCCTGGTCGTGCGCAGCGTTCCGGTAAAGTCTTCGCCGTCCTCAAGCGTCAAGGCGATGTCAAAGACGAACTGCGTATCAGGAATCTCCGCGCCGCCGATGGCTTCAACCGTCTTGGTGACGGTCAGCGCGCCGTAACCCGGATTGGCTCGCGTGTTGAGGAAGGTTGCGCGTACCGCCGCCGTTTCCACCACGCCGACAGCGCCGGTGCTCGTGGTCGTGTAGCGATCCGCCGTGTAATCCGCTTCGGAGACCGTGTAGCTCGTGCCGGACGGAATGCCCAGAATCGTGAGCGATCCGCCGCCCGCAACGCGAACCCGCGCCGTCACGCCGCCCGCCGCGTTGTCCTCAAAGGCAACCGTGCGGCCGCTCTGCGTGAGATACGTGCCCGCCAAAGCGATATTGTCGTTTCGGCTCAAGGTAACGGTAAATTCAAACTCGCGCCCGAATTCCGCCGTTCCGCCGTCCAGGTTCTTGACGATTTCAAGGCTTCCGGTGTCGCGCGTGTTCACGAAGCGGAGCGTATCGCCCGCGTCGGTCATCACGCCGCCCTGTTCGCCCTGACGGACGACATAGCCCTCGGTCTGATAGCCGTTTTCATCCTCGATCACCGTGTAATGGGTATCCACGAGGATATTGCCGATGGTCACGCCGCGCTCCTCGCCCGTCGCCGCCGCGCCGTCCGCCATATCCACGGTGACATGCGCTTCGTCGTAGGTGAAGCCGTTTTCCGTCCGGGTTTCAAGCGTCAGCGCCTTTCCGTTCAGCGTCGGCCGGTTGTCGCCCGTCAGCCGGACGCCACCCTCGCGCCAGAGCCGCACCGTGAAGCCGAAGCTCGTGCGCACCGCGTTGCTTACGGCCACGCGGTCGTTATAGCCCGTGCCCTCCAGCTTCTTGGTGATTTCCAGCGCGCCGACATTGCGCGTGTTGGTAAAGACTGCGTCGCCGGTCAGCGCATCCGCGATGGTTCCGGTCACTTCGCTGCCGTTCACCCGGCCGTTCTGCGTCGAAACCGTGAGATAATAGCCGTCCTGCGCGTCAAACACCTCGCGCACCGCGTACCGCGTGCCCTTGAGGATGTTTTCCACATTCAGGCTACCGACGCGCGCCGCCTCCGTCACCGGGACGGAGAGGCTGAGCGTCACCGTATGGTTCTTCGCATCCACGGTCATGTTCTTCGGGGTCTTGCCATCCACCGTGGGCAGGTTGTTTGTCTGCGTAAGATCGATCCAATCCGCATAGGTCAGCGTGGCCGAGAAGCTGAATACGGCTCTGCCGTTTTTCTCGAACTTCACCGCGTTGCCGACCGCGTTCTTGGTTACGCTCAACACGCCGACGTTGCGCTCGTTGGTGAACGCAACCGCCGCATCCGGCGTCTGGCTGTTGACCGCCGCCGTCTGCCCGCCCACCGCTTCATAGCCTTCCGCGGTGTAGTCGTCCTCGGCTACCGTCGCCGTCGTGCCGTAGAGCACGTCCAGCAGCGTTGCCGTCTGGCCGCCCTTGAGCGTCAGCACATATTCGCCGTTCGCATCGCGCGCAACGGTCATCTGCACGTCCGCCTTGTTCGCTTCGCGGATGACCACGTCATACGCGTCGCGCTGGGTTGCCGTGTCGAACCGCGCGTTTTCGAGCTTCACGCGGAACGTGAACTCCTTTTCGCTGTCCGTCGCGTTGCCCTTGAGCGCCTTGCTCAGCGCAAGCGTGCCGCTCTCGCGCGTATTCGTGAACGTCATGACCTCTTCGCGGCCCGCTTCGTTCACCACATCGATGATGCCAAAGGCGTTCTGCGGCGTCTGGGTCGTGTAGCCGTCGTCCGTATAGTCGCGTTCGACAATCTCATAGCTCGTATGCGCCGGGATGTTGGTGATGCTTGCGCTCACCGGCTGTCCGTCCGCGCCCATGGTGATGCTCACCGTTCCGGCATAAACGTCGTGCCCGTCTCGCTGCTCGTTCGTCTTCGTCAGACCGTCCACGCCGCTGGGCATGGTGCTCGTCTGCGCGTTCAGCAGGTCGAGGTCGTGTTCATTCCACAGCTTCACGTCAAAGGTGAACGTCTTGCCGTAGCCCTTGTCGCTTCCCGTTCCCGCAAGCGCTTTCGTAATCTCAATCGATCCGATATAGCGCTCGTTGGTGAACGTGTAGCCGATGATATTCGGCTTTTCGTTCATCTCCGTTTGGGTCGTTTTGAGCGTGTAGCCCTCGTCTGCGTGCTTCTCGCTCATCGCTTCCGTCACGATGATATCCGCGCCGTCCGGAACGTCATCGATCACCGCCGTCTCGCCCTTCTTCAAGGAGATCGTCTGTACGTCCTTCCGTCTGAAATCGATCGTTGCCGTTTGGCCGTTCACCGTGTAGGTGTACGCGCGGAAAACCGCCGCATCGGACAGTGCATCGTCCTTCTTTTCGATTTTGACGTTGAAGTCAAACGCATCGCCCTCGTTGGCCATTTGGCCGAGCACGTTCTTCGTAATGCTCACGCTGTGCGTGTCGCGCACGTTGGTGATCTGAACCGAGGAGGCCGTTTCTTTCGAAATCGTTCCCTTGTTCTTTTCGGTCGTGCTGCTGTTCCCGTCCGCATAGCTGACGGTAAAGCCCATGTCGCGATACGTCTGTTCGTCCTCGACAACGACGTATCTCGTCCCTTCCGGCAGGTCCTCAAAGGTCACGACCTCGCCGTTATGCAGGCTCAGCGTCAGCGTCACCGTCTGGCCGACCCGCTTCTGTTTCACCGGATACGTGGTCTTTTCGCCCTCGCTCGGCATATTCGAGCGGCCGACGTGGCCGTCCAGCGACACCTTCTCGTTTTCCAGCGTCAGGGTGACGTCATACGTTTCCGTATCCGCCGCCAGGCCCTTGCCCACGCCCGTGCCCGTCGCGGTCTTGCCGATTTTCAGCTTGCCCGCGCTGCGCACGTTGGTAAACAGCGCCGTCTGGTTTTCGGCGTTCACAACCCTGTTCGGCGTAGACGCGCCAAACTTCATGTCCTCATCGTAATAGGCCGCATAGCCCCACTCCGCGAATCCGTCGTTTTCGGTTACCGTGTAGCTTGCGCCATAGAGGATGTTGTCAATCGTCACGCTGACGTCGGGTTCCGTCTGCGAAACAGCGATCCGGATGCCCTGAATCGTCACCGTGCGGTTTTCAACGGTCATTTGGCTGCCCATCGGAACCTTCGGCAGATTGTCCGCATCGCTCAAATCCACGCCAGCCGGATAGGTGATCGCCGCAGTAAAGCTGAACTCGCGCTCGCTGATCGGATCTTTGCCTTCGATCTTCTTGCGGATCGCAAGCGAACCGGCGTTGCGGACGTTTTTCAGTTCAACCCTGGCTTCCTTGTCCGTGGCTATCACACCGCTTCCGCCGGACGTATAGGCGCTTGCGTCGATGTTGTAGCCCTGCGCCCGCTCGTCCGTCTCCTCGACGGTGTAGGCCGTGCCAACCGGAATCTCTTTGATCGTCACCGTCTGGCCGTCGCGGATCGTCAGCGTCGCTTCGCCGTTCTTCACGGTCAGCGTCGTCTCCGCCGCGCCATCCATCGGATAATCGCCATCCACCGGCACAATATCATTGCGGCTGAGTCTGATTTTCACGGTAAACGCGTCGTCGCTCAAAACCGCGTTGCCCGCCGTCGTCTTGGAAATCGTCAGATCGCGGCGCGCCAGTTCGTTCTTCAAAACGATGCTTCCGTCCTCGCCGCCGGAGATCTCCGCTTTCGGGGTCAGATGGCCCTGTCCGTCGTCTTCAAGCGTCACGGTCACAGTGTACTTCGTCTTGTCGTAGGTCACGCCGTCGAAAGCGGGCGTATCCACCTCTTCAATCTGATAGGTGTACGTCATGCCTTCCCAGTCGCGCTGTGTCCAGCCCGTCTCCGGAATGGTCGCGTAGTTCATCGTCAGGTCGAATTTTCCGTTTTCATCCGCCTGCACAAAGACCGCGTTCTCCTCGACCGTGACGTTTCCGCCCGCCGCAACGCGTTTGGTCAGGTTCGGGTCATCCGGACTGGTAACCCGGATGTGGAAGAGGTTGGCATACCGCTCCAGCTCAACCTGCGTTCCCTCATCAAAGACCTTCTTCTGCGCCGTGAGCATATACGTGCCCGCCGCGCTGTACAGATCGGTCGCTTCCACGTAATAGGTCTTTCGGCTGTCGGCCTTAAAGTCGCCGGGCAGCGTGTTCATGCCTTCCAGCACGAAGCAGCTGTGCTTTTCGCCGCCGATTTCAACCTCGTCGTGCGCCGCAATGCCCTCTCCGCTGAACGTCGCGCCCGTGCTCAGATACGGCGCGGGAGCGCTCGTTTCAACAACCAAATAGTTGTCCGCATAGGTCAGATACGCGCTCTGCGTGCTGACAAAGCGGTATACATTGCCGCTCGACGTCATCTCGCCGACCTTCTTCGCCGCCGAAACCGCGGTCAGATTGCCGAGTTCCTCCGTCGTATACGGGCCGTAAATTGCGAACACCGCATCGGAAACATCCGCGTCGTTGTCCGCCTTCTTGGTGATTTCAAGGTCGCGCACCGGCACGAGGCCGACGTCCACCTGCGGATAACCCAGCTGGTTGTTCTTCACCATCTCTTCGGTGGGCACCGGCAGATAGAACCACTTGGTCGCCGCGCCGCCGTTTCTATTGGCCACGAAATCGCTGTCCTCATCGGAGGCGATCGGGTTGTTCACGCTCTTCCTGGTAACCATGAAGCTTTCCGGAATGCCGCTCAGCGTAAGCTGATACGTATAGCGTTCCGAACCGGACAGGTTGGTCGCCACAACGTCCCCGGCCGAATCATTCGGATCGTTTTTCAGGCTGGCACGCTTCACCGCCGCAAACAGCTCGACAAACTGATAGCTGCCGTCGGTGATCGTCTGCGTCTGCGTCGTCGGGTGGTAACGGTTATACCGCTGGCTGAGCTGCATAGTCAGCTGCTTGCCTTCGCCCGTGTACGCGTAATTCGGTTCGACCGACAGTTCTTTGGACTGAATGCCGTCGCCGTTGAAGTCGATCCAGACGCGGTTGCCCAGCCATACTTTCTCCGGGATGATCGCCACGCGCGCCACGTCGCTTGCCACGCCGCTGTGCTGGTCATAGCTGAGCCGCGCAATGTTGTTTGCCGTCGTGAAGTAAACGGAAGAATCCGTCACCTCAGGCGCAGAGCAGGTGTATTCAATCAGCACGCGCTCCTTGCCCGCCAGCGGCTGGGTCAGCATCACGGCAAAGCCGTGGACATCTGCCGGGGCCATGCTCGTCGCCCAGCTGTTTCTGATGTTGTCGGCGTCGAAATAGTCGTTATAGGTATTCCGGTTCTGAGACGTGATCTTCTTCTGCGTGAAGTAGACCGTGTAATCTTCGCCGGGTTTGAGTTCCGTGGAGCTTCCGTCCGCCGCATATTTGGTCACGCTGATGGCCGTGCTCTCCAGCGCCACATCCCATTTGGAATCTCTGGTGCTGCTGTCGTTTCGCCAGTCGTCCGTGTGCGGCAGTTCGTCCATCACGGCGACGTTGGTTGCCGGCGAGAGCGACGGGTTCTCCACCAGAATTCTGTAATAGATCCGGTTGATTTCGTTGTCCTTTTCGGTCTTCGCGCCGGTCACGGCCACGTTCGACCCGCTGACAAATTTGTCCTTGCCGGTAATCGTGCCCGCCACATACTTGGAAATCGTCAGCGCGGAAGGCTCCGCCGACCTGTGCTCGGCCTTCGCCGAAATGCCGTGCTGGCCTTCAAAGCCGGGCAGTTCGCCGCTCTGGCTGTCGCCGGGCTGCTGCTTCACCATGCCGGTGATCTCGTTGCCCGCTTCATCGACAAACGGCACGCCGAATGGGTTCTTCGTGTTCTTCACGGTCTGCACGCCGCTCATCGCATAGGCGATGTTGGCATCCATGCCCGTGTTGTGCGCGATAATCTGCTCCAGAATGCGTTCGCCAACGAACAGCGCGTCCACCGTCAGGGTGATCTTCTGGCCCGCTTCCAGCCGGCCGTCGCCCCGGACCACAACCGTGTAGCCGTCCTGGGATACCGTCGTCGTCAGCTTCAGCGCGGCGTTGTCGCTCGTCGCTTCCGCTTTCACGGCCATGGCCTGACGCGGCAGCGTATCGACCAGAATCGGCGCCTCGATTGCGGGCAGGTTCTCCGCCTGACCGCTGATATTCTCAAAGACAATCGTATAATGTGCGCCGGAACCCGCGCTCACCGTCAGGCTGTTGCTCTTGGGGTTGGTGGCTTCCGCTTCCACGGTCACGACATAGTCGCCCGTGTTCGGGTTCTGCACAATCTCCGCGCGCTGCACCTGTTTGGTGATTCTGGCTTTCGGCAGGCCGATCGACGAATCCGCATCGTGGTTTGCCGCATCCGTATAGGTCTTGCTGACACTCTCCTGCGACTTCGCGCCGATGGCATAGGCCAGGTTGAGGCCCGCCGTATTGCGCACACCGCAAACGCGGTCGATTGCTTCGCCAGATTCCTGATGGAAGCGCATCGTCACCACAATCGGCGTATCCTGCCTGAGGCCCGCAGGGATATCCCGGCCGTCCTGCTGCATATGATACGCGATCTTGAAGCCCGTGTAGATGCAGCCGCCGTCTTCCGCTTTCAGGGAAACGTCCACGCCGCTGTCGGTCACGTCGATGTTCGACTGAATCGGCGTCTCCTGCGTGCCGATCAGGCCGTAAACATCCGCATAGATTCTGTCGCCTTCCGCCGCCGTGCCATAGGCCTCCTCCAGCTGCGCAAAGCTCATCTTGCCGACGGTCACGCTTTCCACAAAGTGCTGCGTCTGCACGGTTTCCGCGCCGCCGTCGAGCCAGCCACTCTTATTGCCGAGCGCGTCCACCGTCTGATATTCGACCTTGTTGTCCGTAATCACGAAGCTGCTCATCGGGTAGCGGATTGCGTCGTTCGCGTCTGCCGCGCCGCTGTCGCTCGTCGTCTTCCGGATTTCAAAGGTCACCGTCTGCCAGCTTCCGTCCGCCTGCGTGTTTTGCAGGTTGCCCAGCTTTCCGCCGGCCTCGCCGTTGACCGCCGAAACGGTCTTATCCAGATACGGATCGCGGTTCGGGATGTTGGCGAACGCCGCCGCGGCAAAGCCGCCTTTGTTCGTCAGCACCGCTTCTGCCTCCGTGTGCCACGGCATGCCTGCGGACTGCGAAGCCTCGGTTTCGATATAGCCCGCCGGAGTCGTCGTTTCCGCGAAAGCGTAACTGCCGCGCTCGACATACGACGTGATGACGTAGGTATACCGATACTTCTGCTCGTCCGTGTAATACGTTCTGTCCTTCGCAAGCGTATATGTCTTTTCGCCGATTTTAAGCTCCTGCGGCGCTTCCGTCCTGTCTTCGGCGGTCGGTTCGAGGTCCGCAAACGTATAGCTGTGCGTCGCGTCCTTGCCGTCCGTCTCCGCCGCGCTGAACTTCGCGCCGCCGACCAGCGCGCTCTTGTTTTCATAGTCGCGCTTGAGGATCACCAGTCTGCCCTTCGGCTCGTTATATGCGTTGAAGTGCAGCGTGCTGAACAGCTCGTTCGGCTTGGCCATCAGCTCTTTGCCTGTGACGACGGTATAATAGCCCGCCCTGCCGTCAAACTTGGAAACATCCTTCTCGGCGGCCATGCTGTGGTCCGCGTCCGTCTTTTTGAAATCGTAATAGGCCTTGTAGCCCTGGCTCACCGGGTTCAGGTACGGCTTGTCGGGATCGTCGCCGATCGCGCCCTCGTCCGGCTGCTCAAAGACGACATACGCCTCGCCCTCTTCGAGCCTCGGCAGATACGGGAACAGCACGTCGCCGTTTGCATCGGAGGTCACCGTCTGATACAGATACGGCTGTCCGTCGCTAAGCAGAACCTCGTACAGTTTGCCTTCCGCGTCTTTCTTCATGATGTGAAGCACAGCGCCTTCGACAACCGGCGTATCATCGTCGCGGTTGCTGCTCACGCTGCCGAACACGCGAACCTGAATGGATACGCCGCGCGTATTCACCATCGAAATCGTGTTGGCCACTCTGCCCGCCGCCAAATCAATCTGCGCGTCATACGCCAGCTGATAGCTGTAATTCGGCGCAGAAATCTCTTCGACGTAATAGGCGTACAGCACGCCGTCCGTCATCGCGTCTTTCGGTGCATAAACTTCGTTCAGCTGCACCATGCCGTCCGCGCCGGATTTGAAGCGCGCCGCGTTTTCACGCGTGCCCGTCCAGTCGCCAAACGGCGTGCCGCTTTCACGACCCGCATAATAGCGCTTATTGTCCTGCTCGTCCAGCATATACAGCGAGAAGAAGCAATTTTCCAGCGCAGTCGGCGTTTCGCTTTCGCTCAGCCGTCTGGTCTTCTCAATCTGACCCGCCATCAGCGTGCCGGCGTTGACAAAGTCAACCTTCATCTGGCGCTGAACGTCCATCGCGTTGTAACGCGTGACGGCCACGTCCCGGCTGCTGGTGATCCGGTTGTTCGCAACGGTCGTGCCGTTGTAAACCGGTATCTCCGGGTTTCCATTCAGATAGGCCGCAGACTTGGCGAACCAGTAGCCCGCGTTTTCGTCCGTGCTTTCCACAACGGTGTATGCGCCCGGATCGAGCCGCACGACGATGGACTGCCTTTCAGTCTCGGTGAAGCCTCCGAGCGTAATCGGCTGCTGCGCCACCTTCTGCCAGCTTTCGGTTCCATTGGCATCGACGACGCGCATTTCCAGCTCGGCCGCTTCCGTCGTCCCCTTCTTATAGACATAGAAGGCGACGCTTTCCGGGATGCTCTGCGTGTCAGAAGACTCAAACGTCTTGGTGATTTCCAGATACGCGCGCGGCGTGTTGGTCACATTGATGGTGTGATTGATGATCTCCACGCTGTTGTTCGCGTCCTGGCGGCCCGCGTCGCTCCGATTTTTGAGCGTTGCGGAAGCGAAGAACTGAACTTCGCTCTTGTAGCTCTTGCTCTTCCCGCTCTTGTCCAGATGCTCGTAATCCTCGTCGCAGATGACGCGGAACCACGTCGTAAACAGCTGCCCCGCGTTCACCTGTCCTTGCGGAATCGTCTCGACCAGCTTATACCAGCCGGAATACAGGCCGTCAAACGTGATTTTGCCCGTTTCGGCGTCCGTTGTGCCCGTATGCGGCAGATACACATAGCCGAACTTCGGATAGTTCGATTTGCCCTCGAACTCGCCCTGCGATTTGAACGGGCAGAAATACAGGGCAAAATCCGCCGCAATCGGCTTCAAATCCGCCGTATCGCCGCTCCGATCGCTGACCTTGTGAAGGGTGACGCTCGTCATCGCCGGGTTGTAAACCGTAATCGGTTTGTCAGCCTCAACGTCCGCGCCCGCGATCGTCAGCGTTCCGCCGTTGAGCAGCTTGAAATACCGGTTGACCACTGCGTTCGGGTTCCAGTATGTAGCCACCGGCGTTTCATCCAGCGTCTCGGCAATCGCGTACTCGGCCTTCGGATAATTGCCTGCCTCGCTCGTGCGATAATCCCAGATCGGCAGGCTGAAAATGACCTCGCCCTTTTCGTTCGTGGTCTGTCGCGTGTTCACCAGCGCGCTTTCGTTGCTGCTCAGAACCGCACTCTCGCCATCGGAATAACCAATCTGAATCGGCGCGCCCTCGACCAGATTCCCATCCGCGTCCCGCTTGATGACGGTCAGCGAATGGAAACGCGTATTCGTGGAGCAGACGGCAATCTGGCTCTTGTACTCGCCCGTGGTGAACGTCAGTCGGTTGGCCGACGTGCCGTTCACATTCTCGCCGTCAAACACAAAACCGCTCTTGTCGGTCTGCACGCCCTCGATTACCGGTGCGGTTGTCTCTTCAATCGTGAACGTCGTCTCGCGCGGCAGCTGCACCGTCGTCTCATAATGGTTCTCGTTGTTCAGCGTGACACGGGTATACACCTTGCCTTTTGCATCCGTGATGGTGTAAACCGCATCCGTGCTTCCCTCTCCGCCGTAATAGCGCACGCCGTCCACATACTTGGCGACCGTCAGATAGGTCATCTCGCCGAGGATGTTCTTGATGGCGTTGTCCTGTCCGTCTTTGTTCAGATAATCGTCTACAACCGTCACGTAATCCGCATCCTGCGCATTCTTGACAGCCTTCACATGCAGGGCATACTGCTCCTGCATATAAACCATGTTAATCGGGTAATCCTTCTCGCGGAGGATGAAATCGGCCTCGTAGAAGGGTTGTCCGTTTTCATCAACGTCCAGCTTCACCGGGTTATCCGGATTGGCCGCGCCGCCGTTTTCCGTATAGAGTGTCTCCAGCGAAACGGTGATGCTCACGCCGTAGCCCGGGCTCATGTCGCTCTCGCAGCCTGTGACAAATTCTGTGCTGAACTCGCCGTCGCCCTTGACGGCCTCCAACAGGCCGTTCGCGTTTTCGCGCGCAAGCAGGAGTTCAAAGGTCACGCCCGCCAGCGGCCGAAGCTCGTCGACCCGGTTGTTGTCCTTCGCTTCGGTGGACGGCCAGTATTCCTTATCCAGCTTCACTTGGAACAGACCCTTGAACTCGGTCTCCCCGCCGATCACCACATCGGCCTCGTTGTATGCGTCCACTTCCGTCACGGCATTGACCGCTCTCGCCGCAGCAGACCACACGCCGCCGTAGACCTTCTGATAGCCGCCTGCATGGTTGATCTTCACCTCCCGGAACAGGAAGGTATATTCGCCGACGTCGTCGTCCAGCTCAAAAGCGTCCGTCATGAACGCGCCCGTGCCCATGCCGCTCGCGCCGGTTTCATAGGTGATTCCGTCCGTAATCAGTTTGCTCTTCTGCGGTTCGGCGGTGAAAATAGCTTCCAGCTCCGCTTCCCGGCCAGTATATTCGCCTTTTTTCACCGTGTCTCCCGCCTGCGGCGCTTTAAACGCTCTGTTGCGGTCCAGCAGTTCGCGCTGTTCTTCCGTCAGGTCGCTCGTGCGGATGGCGTAAACCTCAAACTGGCAGTAATCCAGCCGCTGCGTCTTGTCGTCGACAACGCCTTCCGTCGCCGCGCCGTCTGCAAACTGAACCGTGTAGCCGATCTTGTTCAGCTTCAGCTGCACATAGTCCTTGTAATTGGTGATGCTGCTCTGGCTGTCGTTCTGATTATCGGTCTCTTCGCCCGTCAATTCAACATATTTGAAGTTACGCAGCACATCCTGATAATCGCGCGGCTCTCTGTTGTACGTCGCGTTTTCGCTGTGCGCATGATCCGAATCTTCGGATTGATAGGCGCAGTATCCGTCCGGAACTTTCGTTTCCACGAGCACATAGTGCTTGAGGCCGTGCAGACCGGAGATCGTCGCAGTCGGGTTCGTCATGTTGATCGACTCAACCTGTTCAAGCGTGCCGTCGTCCTTCACTTCGTAGAGCGTCATCGTCGCGCCCGTCAGCGGATACTCCGGCGCGTTGCCGCGCTTCAGCTCATATTCCTTCTGGTAGTTCAGGCTGACGTTGAGAGCGGCCTTCGGCTCATTTTCAAACGTCAGCGTCTGGCTGGCATTTTCGTCCAGCTTGAACTGCTGCCCGTCTTCCGCCTTGAAATACCTCTGCGCCGCCTGCTCCTGCTTCACCGTGTACGTCAGCGCCGTGTTTTTGTTGTTCGGATCGCCGTAAATCGGCAGGCTGGACAGCTTAAACGCCTGGCTTGCGCCCTTTCCGCCCGTGTAAACCAGCGTGTTCGTCGTTTCGTCGAGCACAAAGCCTGTTCCCAGCAGCACCCGATAGGCATAGCTGTCCTTCGCGAGGTTCGACGCGTCCACCGAGACCGTGAACTTCGCCAGATCCGCCGCGTTCACATAATCGATGGCCGCGGGCTGCGTGCCCAGCTTTTCCTTCTTCTCGTCGCGCAGCTCAACCGTCAGGCTGCCGACGTTCGCCTTGTTGGGAACAGTCGGATTGTCCGCCCGATTCGTCTCGCTATACGTCAGCGGCCCAAAGACGCTGTCGTTGAGCAGCTCTTCGGATACCTTGATCATGGTGCCCAGCTTGTAGGCACCGATGGATACCTGACCGAAGGAATCGTCACTCTCGGTGAACGCACCCTCCTCATCGATCCAGGACGCAGTGCCCTTGGTGGCCACCACGGGGATCTTGCGGTCACCGCTGGAAGTCTGGATGACCTTGGCCAGCTGACGGAAAATGTTCTCTTCCTCCAGTGCTTCCACCAGAGTTCGCTCGTACTCATCGGGCACCAGATAGCCGCCCTCGGAGTCAGTGCCGATCTGCAGAGCGTTCATCACCGTGGGCATGGGGGCCTTGGAGCGCATCATGTTCCAGAAGTTCTGGCGGTACTCATCGGTGGCGCGACCAGTCTTAGCAGTATCGCTACTGGTCATCGGCTTGCCAGTCAGAGGCTTATTCACCGGACGGTTCAGTTCAGCATCCAATGCCTCTCTGCGCTCCATCCGGGAGATTTCCTTACCCAGGTCGGCAATTTCCTGCTCCATGCGGGAATAGGTGGCGTCATCCTCGGCGGACAGAACGCCTTTGTCGGTGCGGTGGGAGTCCAGGAAAGCCTTGGCGGATTCCCACGCCTTTGCGCGCTTCTCACGCAGTTCCAAAATAGTCATACGTAATCTTCCTCCTTTAATGTTTCAAAAGATTGAGCCGCTCGTAGAGATCATCTACAGAGCGGCCGGTGGGCTCCGCCTTGGGGGCGGTTCGATTGGTTTTGCATTTCTCGGCGATTTTCCCCATGAGGGAATTGACCACATTGGCTTTGGAATATAGCATGGAAACTGCAGG
>ENA-ORVG01002763-ORVG01002763.1-human-gut-metagenome-genome-assembly--contig:-NODE-2763-length-15687-cov-3.196200_pt1 | contig 15687 bp, 16 predicted proteins | sample MGYA00242091_ERZ509233 | MGnify/ENA primary metagenome ERZ509233 (study PRJEB26280, sample SAMEA2338840) | human gut metagenome | biome: human gut; feature: human-associated habitat; material: faeces... | reverse complement strand
TCAGCTCGGGAATGACCTTGCCCACAGCCTTGGCAGCGCCGGTGGAGGAGGGAATGATGTTGCCGGCAGCGGCGCGGCCGCCTCTCCAGTCCTTCAGGGACGGGCCGTCTACGGTCTTCTGGGTAGCGGTGGTGGAGTGAACCGTGGTCATCAGGCCATCGGTAATGCCGAACTTATCGTTCAAAACCTTGGCGATGGGAGCCAAGCAGTTGGTGGTGCAGGAAGCGTTGGACACGAAGTTCATGTCGGTGGTGTACTTATCCAGGTTGACGCCACAGACAAACATGGGGGTAGCGTCCTTGGAGGGGGCGGACATGACAACCTTCTTGGCGCCGGCAGCCAGGTGACCGGCAGCCTTCTCCTGGGTCAGGAACAGGCCGGTGGACTCCACCACATACTCTGCACCCAGCTTGCCCCAGGGCAGGTCGGCGGGGTTCCGCTCGGCAGAAATGGGAATCTCATGGCCATTGACAATGATGGAATTCTCGGTGGACTCCACAGTGCCCTGGAACTGGCCGTGCATGGTGTCATACTTCAGCATATAGGCCAGATAGTCAGCGGGGCACAGGTCATTGATGCCCACGATCTCAATTTCGGGATGGTTGATGCTGGCACGGAAGACCATACGGCCGATCCGGCCAAAGCCGTTAATACCAACTTTGATAGACATGGTTATTTTCCTCCATTTCAATCTCGCCGCCAAAGCGGCGCATTCCACATAGTTTGGAGTATAGGCCCCAGACAGCATTATTATACAAGATCCGTTTCCGGCTGTAAAGTCCCGTTTTTCACAAATTCCCAGGTTTATAACGAAATTTGTTGGACAATTTTCCCACTTCCCCAGCACCTATGGTTCTTTATGCGCATAGAATAGCCGGAGGCGATTTCTATGAATGAATTAATTGCACTGGCTCTGCGCCGCGCCGGGGTCAACACCCTGGCAGAATTCCAGGCCCTCCAGGGGCTGCCCCAAACCGGCGAGGCCGATCCGGAGACCCAGCTGGCCCTGGAGCCGTATCTACTGGGTTTCCGCACCATCCGGATTCAGCCCGGAGATACCTACTGGGAGCTGGCTGCCCGTTATGGCACCACCTCCCAGGCCATTGCCACTGCCAACCCCTCCCTGGACCCGGAGCGGCTGCCTGTGGGCGCCCCCATGCGGGTGCCCCTGGGCTTCCCCGTGGTTCCAACCGATGTGCCCATGACCTCGAACCTGTGCAGCCTGTGTATCCGCGGCCTGGTGGGCCGGTATCCCGGGCTCTGCCGGATGGAAGCCCTCACAACCACCGCCTTTGGGCGGCCTGTGGAGGCGCTCACCATGGGCTCAGGGCAGCGGCGCGTCCTGTACACAGCCGCCCACCATGCCAATGAGTGGATCACCGCCACGCTGCTGCTGGCCTTTGCCGAGGACCTGGCCAAGGCCGCCACGGCCGGCGCCGTCATCGGCGGTTATCCCGGAAGGGAACTGCTGGAGGTGGCTACCATCCATATGGTCCCCATGGTGGACCCCGACGGCGTGGATCTGGTCACCGGCGCTCTGCCGGCAGACAGCGGAGACTACGCCTTTGCCCGGAGCTTGGCTTCCTATTACCCCAGCATTCCCTTCCCCAACGGCTGGAAAGCAAATCTCCTGGGGATTGACCTGAATCTGAATTACCCGGCAGGGTGGGAAACTGCACGGGAGATCAAGTTCGAGCAGGGCTTCACCCGTCCCGGCCCTCGGGATTACGTAGGCCGGGCCCCTCTGGATCAGCGGGAAACCCAGGCTCTGGCCCGGTACACTCAGACCCTGAACCCGGCCCTGGTCTTGGCCTATCACAGCCAGGGCGAGGTCATTTACTGGCAATTCCAGGACATCTATGTGCCCGGCGCCCGGGAGTTGGGAGAAAAGTTTGCAGCTCTCAGTGGCTATTCCCTGGAGGAAACTCCGTACAACTCCGCTTTTGCCGGGTTCAAAGATTGGTTCATCCAGCAATACCGCCGGCCGGGCTATACCATTGAGGTGGGCCGGGGCGTCAGCCCCCTGCCCCTGAGCCAATTCCCGCAGATCTACAACGCCAACCTCCCCATCCTCACCACTGCGGCCCAGCCCCAGCCGCCTACCCCGTAATCAACCATCCATTGCCCCATGCCGCCTCCCATCCTGGGCGACATGGGGTCGTCTTATGGAGCCAATTTGCCGCGTTTTTTGTTAAGAAATTACCCAGGGGTATCGGGCGTGGCTACCCAGACGCATCGACGGAAGGATGGCAGCCTTTCCAGGGTTTGGGCAAAGCACCGGCGCATGGGTTTGCCGCAATATGACCGGCAAGAGGCCTTGTCGCAGCAGGAAAATCGTAGTATAATAGATAGCACGCATGATGCACATGATTACAGCCCTTTGAGCTGCTCTGCTGCCAGAAATTCTGCCCGGTGGGCGCCATGCAGGCGCCGGACAGCCATTGCCAGAATGTGAAACCAATAGGAACAAGTTAGCTATGAAAAAGATTGTATTTTTTGATATTGACGGCACCTTGATTGACGATGCCACCCAAACTCTGCCAGAAAGCGCCTTGGAAGCCGTAGCTACCCTGCGGCGGCAAGGGCACCTGGCCATTTTAAACACCGGCCGGCCCTATAGCCACATAGACCCCCGGGTGCTGCAAGGGACATGGGACGGCTGTGTCTGTGGATGCGGCATGGAGGTACGGGCGGGGAACCGGACCCTGCACCAGGTCCTGCCAGACCCCGCCCTGTGCCGCCGGATGCGGGAGCTGGTCCGGGCCTGCAATTTGGATCCCCTCTTTGAGGCCAACGGCTGCATGATTCTGGACGGAACCCGGCCCCAGGGGCCGCAGGTGAAGCTGGAGGCCCAGCGTATGGCTGCAAAAGGAATTCCCGTGACTCTGGACCCGGACAGGCCGGATTTTACCTTTGAAAAGCTTGTCGTCTTTGATCTGGGGCAGGCAGATATGACCCGCTTCCAGGCGGAAGCGGGCCGGGATTTTACGCTCATTGACCGAGGCGGCGGGATGACAGAGGCCGTGCTTCTGGGCAACAGCAAATCCACAGGAATCCATCGCATCCTGGACCATTACCACCTCTCCCGGGAGGCCGCCTTTGCCTTTGGAGACAGTGCCAATGACCTGCCCATGTTCCAATGCGTCGCCACCCCCATCGCCATGGGCGGAAGCCCTCTGGCCGTTCAGCAGGCAGCTGTTTACACCACAGGAACCGTCTTAGAGAACGGCATTCAGCAAGGTCTGCGCCACTTCGGGCTCATTTGACCGGCCCCACACCGGGCCATGTCATTCCCCCCAGGTCTACCCCCTCATGCCGCAGAAGCCAGACCTTCTGAGCCAGGCCCCCGGCATAGCCCGTGAGGCTGCCCCCTGCGCCGATCACCCGGTGGCAGGGAATGATCAGGGAAATGGGATTGTGCCCCACAGCCCCGCCCACCGCCTGGGCAGCCATCCCCGGCTTACCCGTGAGCGCCGCCATTTTTCGGGCGATTTCGCCGTAGGTGGTAGTTGCACCATAGGGAATTTCCCGGAGCATCCGCCACACCGCCTGGCGAAAGGGGCTGCCGGCAGGCGCCAGGGCCAGCTGAGACGCATCCGGCCTTTCCCCTGCGAAGTATGCCTCCAGCCAATCCTTTCCCTCCTGAAAAACAGGCAGGCTGTCCCGTTGCTCCAGCTCTGTGGAGGCGGCGTCAGAAACGGATTTCTGTCCCTGCAGCCACAGCCCCACAAGGGCCTCCCCGTCTGACGCCAGGGTCACAGGGCCCAGGGGGGATGAATACGTGGTGCAATAGTAAGTCATCTTCACGTTTGTAGCTCCTTTCCCAGACCCTCTCCGCTCAATTTTCATAAGCCAAGGGCTCCCCAATTTCTGGTATCATCATACCGGGCAATCAAGCCACTGTCAACTGCTCTCAGCAATCTTGCATCCCCAAGCGCCCCGGCCTGAGGGCAGGATCCAGTCCACTGGAGGAATTTTATGTACACTGCAAAGCAAATGATCGTCATGCGCCGGGACCTGCACATGCGCAAGGGAAAAATCGCCGCCCAGGCCGGGCATGCCTGTGTCACCGCGGTGCTTATGGCACTGGAGCGGGAAAACCGTCTGGGGCAGGTGTATACCCAGGGGGATGGCCTCTGCCTGCGGCCGTCGGACCGCCCCGCCACCCCCCTGAGCGATTGGTTCCAGCACGGAACCGCCAAGGTCTGCGTCTATGTGGACTCCGAAGAGGCTCTGCTGGACCTGGACCGGCGGGCCAAGGAGGCGGGCATCCTCTCCGCCCTGATTTGCGACGCCGGCATGACCGAATTCCACGGTCAGCCCACCTTCACCTGCCTGGCCCTGGAGCCCCTTCCTCCGGAGCAGGTGGACCCGCTCACAGGGGAGCTGCCCCTGTACTGAGCGCCCTATGCCCTCCCGGATTTCAGGGGGAGCACCTTTTCCCTGTAGCACGTTCTCAAAAGCAGCGCCGCAGCAATCAGGCCCACCGCCTCCGCCAGAGGGAAGGCAAACCAAACGGTACGTTCCGGGGCAGGCAAGCAGGTGAAAAGCCAGCACAGGGGCAGCGCCACCACCACCAGGCGCAAAAGGGACACCAGCAAGGAGTACCCACCCTTTCCCAAGGCCTGAAATATCCCCTGGAAGGAAATATTGGCGCCAGCGAACAGATACCCCAGCGGTATCACCTGCAGCGCCCGGGTACACAGCATCCGAACCTCTTCTGAGACCTGAAATACCCCGGCAATGGGACCGGCAAATCCCCAGAGGACGGCGGCGCACAGCGCCATCATGGCAACGGTATACGCCGTGCCATAAATCACGCCGTCCCTGACCCGCTCCGGGGCCCCCAAGCCATAGTTATACGCCACCAGGGGGAGGATGGCATTGTTCAACCCGAATGCGGCAAAAAAGGCAAATTGCTGAATTTTATAATACAGACCATAGGCCGTCACCGCATCGCTGCTCACCTGTCCGAGAATAATATTAACCCCATATGTCATAAAAGACATCAGCGCCTGCATCACAATGGCCGGCAAGCCTATTTGGTAAATTTCCCGAATGAGTCCGGCCTCCGGCAGCAGATCCTTCCAATGAAACGGCAGCTCCCGGTTCCAGCCGTGATGAAACACCATCCCCAGAACCAGGGACAGCAGCTGCCCAATCACCGTCGCCCAGGCCGCACCAGCCACGCCCATGGCCGGCAGTCCCCAGTAGCCAAAAATCAAAATGGGGTCCAGAATGATATTGGCCACTGCTCCCGCCAGCTGGGCAATGGTGGAAAGGTGCCCCTTGCCTGTGGCCTGCAGCAGCTTTTCATAGGTCATAAACAGGTTGCAGCCCAGAGACCAGATGCAGACAATGGAGAGGTATTGCCCCGCCAGCTCCAGGACCAAGGGCTCCCCTGTCTGTGTGCGCAAATAGGCCTGCGCTAGGAACAGACCGAAGAGGAGAAAGAGGCCGTAGGTGCAGACACCCAGAAAAATCGCGTTGCCTGCCAGCCGGCTGGCCCTTTCCCGGTTGTTCATACCAAGATATTGGGAGATCCAGGCGCTGACGCCAATTCCAGTTCCCACCCCCACTGCAACCATCAGCATCTGGATGGGAAAGGCCAGGGTCAGGGCATGCACCGCCTCGTCCGCTCCCTCTCCGATGGCGCTGACAAAATAGCTGTCCACAATGTTGTAAAAGGCCTGAACTACCATGGATAGAATCATGGGCAGTCCCATGGTGAGAAGAAGGACCTTGACTGGCTTCGTGCCCATTTTGTTCTGCTCTTGTTTCATTTTTTGCCTCCGATAAACCAAATTGCGCGAAAAAAATGCGCAAGTCCATGGCCTGGACTTACGCATTCCGCTACGCAGCAGTATGATTATATCACCTGTTCCCGGAAAAAGTCAAGAATTTTTCCCTGCCTCTCAGGACAAGCGCATTGTAAATCCTACAACATGCGCCGGGTGGCAGATAAGGCAAATCGGCCAACCCCTTTTTCGGAGTTGACCGATTTGTTTCTTATTTTTCTCCTCGCGCTATTACTTCATTTTGCCGTATTTTGCAACGCGCCCATCTCCGCTATCATGAATCCCTTCATGATAGCCCTTTGAGGTGCGCAATTATTTGGAGGTCAACAAGAAGCCACATCGCGGACGTGCTGCTCGTTCCACTCTTTGATGCGCTCTGTGAAAGCAAGCGGTTGCTTCCGCCTAGATAGCTGCTCTGTAAATCGGCGGGAATAGGCAATGAAAATTGCAAAAATGTACGGCATCCCCAGATTGGTTTCCAGCAGCGAGTTTACAATCAGCGGGAGCAGCTTCTCTTCCACAGTGGCAAAGCCCGCGCTGCGAATGCCGCCGATCAGAAGCCCACACTCCCAGCCGAACTGAACCAAAATGCCGATGGCCAGCAGCCATGGGATATTTACCCGCTTTTTGGGCTCTTTCTGCCAAAGGTTGTAGATGATTAAAGCTAGGTAGCCTATAAACAGGATCAGTGCCATCCAGCCATGATAAGCGCCGGTTGTGCGCTGAATCACAATGGGATTTTCACTGGGGGCGAAGGTTCCGGCCAGCAGCGGGCAGCAGAACCACCACGACAGGATCAGAAGCGACCACTCAAACAAATGCCGGTCCTTACTCAGCCACAGCCAGATCCATGCGAAATTGGTGAACCCGTAGCTCATGGACATCCACAGAAGAACCCAGAACAGGCTGTAACCCTCAGAGATTGTCCGGGAATGGGTGAGCAAATGAAAAATGCCGTAGTCCACCGCCATGTAGACGAATCCAAAAAGAACCCCAATCAAGGCAGTCATATACTTTTTTCGCCACAGCAGCAGTCCCGCAAAAACCAGCAAAAAAGCAATATCAAACCCAATATAGCCCGGCGAAAACTGGCGGCGGGCAATTACCTCTGACATGCGATTTGTTCTCCTTCCATATCTCTATTGTGCATTTGGCAAATACAAGTCGAAACAGCACAAAATCGGACTTGGATAGTGTAGTGTGAAGTCGGACATAAGTCAAGAGAAAATTCAATTGTCTCGATTTTCTTTACCATTCACACTTTTTTCAAAAAGTATGGTATAATGGTTTACGTGAACGAACGGAGGAGGGCGAACCTATGTCGGAGCACAGAGAGGAAATCAACCGTCTGGCAGAAGAATTTGAAAGCTGCCAGAAGATACTATTGGCCCTTGGGGATGAGAACCGCCAGCACCTCATGCTGGAAATGATGCGGATGGAACATTGCGGCGGTACCCGTGTTGGTGCAATCACAGAAAAAACAAATCTTTCCCGCCCTGCCGTGTCTCATCATATCCAGATCCTGAAGGAAGCCGGTATCTTGAAAATGCGGCGTGAAGGCACAAAGAATTATTACTACTTTGATGCAAACTTTGAGGCGATGAACAGGCTGATACAAATGCTCGAACATGCGAGAAGCATTATGGAACGGCTGCCGGATCGGAGTGGTATAAAATGATAAGGATGCACATTTCATACAGGAAGCGTGATTGTCGATCAGGCAATTCCACATCGAGAGAAAAATCCGCTGGCTGTGACTGGCTTCCTGCGCAGTAAGAGCAAGAAACTGGAACTTCCGGTGTCCTGCTACCTGATTGAACATCCAATGGGAAAGGTCTTGATTGATACTGGCTGGGACTCAAAGTATGCAACCGAAAGGCTAAATTATTTCCTGGATAGCATCAGCAGACCGGTTATCAAGCAGGATAAAAGTGTAGATTGCAAGTTAAAGCAGCTCGGCATAGCTCCGTCTGAAATTGACTATCTCTTTTTCAGCCATATGGACTTTGACCACACCAGCGGGTTGCGGCTTGTAAAGGATGCGAAGCAAATTATGGCGGCAAAAGAGGAAATCGCGGACAGAAAAATACTTTTTCCGCTATGTGAAAAGCACTTGGGACTTTACCAATATAGAACCGTTTGTATATGAGCAGACAGGGATTGGGCCTGTGGGAAGATCCTACGATGTATTTGGTGATGGAAGTGTTGTCCTTGTCAACACACCGGGACACAGCCACGGACTGTTCAGTGCAAAAATTAGCAGCGGCGGGAAATATGTAATCCTGGCCGGAGATACGGTCTATACGCAGAAATCCATACAGGAAAAAATGATCCCCGGCTTCACAGTGGATACTGGGATGGCCCGAAAGTCTCTGGAATGGATCTGCGACTATGCTGCGGATGCACGGTGTCTGTTGGTAGCAGCCAATCATGACCCAACAATTCAGGAAAAGACGATAGAAATATAAAGGAGATAGAGAATTCCTCATGCTGCAGAAAATCATTGTTTGTTTAATCGCAGGCGCTGGAGCAGGATTTGGAACCGGTTTGGCAGGTATGTCCGCTGCCGCTGTCATTGCGCCTATGCTCGTCACTTTCTTACAGGTGAAGCCCTATGAAGCCGTTGGTATTGCGCTGGCATCCGATGTCCTGGCTTCTGCCGCTTCCGCCCACACCTATAAGAAGAATAAAAACATCGATGTGAAGAATGGATTAGTCATGCTGGTATCCGTATTGATTTTCACCCTTGTGGGCAGCTATCTGGCCTCTTTTCTTCCGCAGGCAACCATGGGTGGTTTCTCCATGTTCATGACACTGCTGATGGGCTTGAAATTTATTTTCCGGCCCGTCATGGAAACCAAGGAAAGCAACAAAAACAGGAGTAAAAAGAAAGCGGCCATCCAGTCTGTTGTCTGCGGTATGATCGTGGGTCTCATCTGCGGCATTGTGGGCGCCGGCGGCGGAATGATGATGCTTCTTGTGTTGGTTGTCGTACTTGGATATGAGATCAAAACTGCCGTGGGAACCAGCGTGTTTATCATGACTTTTACAGCGCTGACCGGGGCGCTTTCCCATTTCGCCATTGGCGGCGGAATTACCGATTGGTCAATCCTGGTGATGTGTATACTCTCAACCTTGCTTTTTGCCATGGCTACGGCGAAATTTGCCAATAAGGCTTCGGCAAAGGTCATGAACCGGATGCTCGGTTTTGGCCTGCTGGCTTTGAGCATTGTCATGATTACAGTCAACTACATTATCTAACGGAGGTATCAAGATGAATCTTACAGAAGCAATGAAAGGCCGTCACAGCGTCCGGCAGTATACGGACCAGCCTCTTAATGAAGCGGTGATCTCCGCCCTGCAAAAAGAGATTGACGCCTGCAACAAAGAGAGCGGATTACATATCCAGCTTGTCACAAACGAGCCGAAGGCCTTTGATGGCTTTATGGCCCACTATGGAAAATTCAGCGGTGTTACGGACTATATCGCAATGATTGGAAAGAAAGGTCCCACCCTGGACGAGACCTGCGGCTACTACGGAGAGCGGCTGGTGCTGCTGGCCCAGCAACTGGGACTCAACACCTGCTGGGTGGGCATGACCTACAGCAAGATCAGAACGGCCTTTGAAGTGCGAAGCGGTGAAAAGCTCTGTATCGTGATCGCAATCGGATATGGGCTGACCCAGGGAGCTCCACACAAATCGAAAGCATTCGGGGATGTGGCACAGGCTGAAGGCGATGTTCCCAACTGGTTTGAGAAAGGAATTGAAGCGGCTCTGCTGGCACCCACAGCCATGAATCAGCAAAAATTCATGTTTACCCTGAAGGACAACCAGGTGTCGGTCAAAGCGGGCATGGGCTTTTACGCAAAGATCGACCTGGGCATTGTGAAATATCATTTTGAAGTGGGTGCCGGTGAAACTGGCTGGGAATGGGGTGCATGAAAAAGGGCTGCTATTTTGGCGGTCATTATCTGTACCAGGTAGCTTTTTCAAAAATTAATCGTTACATGCATCTATCTGCCACATGTACCGTAAAGCAATTCCGGGTAGTTTTTGGACTTCGACTTGCATTGCAGCCTTATCCTTGCTTACGGCCTTGTATGTGATTTCTGTTCGTCAGACCGGAGGTTTGCCTACACCTTCCTTCAGATTCCTCCTCGCGATGGACACCCTTGGTGTTCAGCTATGCCCTTCCCTCTACCGGGCGGGCTCCGGACTTTCACCCTTTAGATTTTGCCCATGCCGGGCGCACAATGAGGGCCTGCCGCAAATTTGTTTTTTGCAACAGGCCCGTTTTGCTGCCAGGAGGTGCGCCGCTATTTGACGCTTACTTGCATCTATGGAACTCCAAAAACCGTGTTCGCAAATTTGCAGAAATCCGGGTGCTTTCTCCTTTGCAAAATCGCCAGAAATAAAGGAAAGCACTATAGATAGCAAACTTTTAGCGGTTCGCATCTATAGTGTTTACACAACATGTAACATCGCAACACTATAGATGCCGCTGCTTTCAGGTTTGCAGCCAAAACCAAACCGAAGCCCAGTGCAGCGGGTTCGGTTTGGAGAGGAGGAGCAACGGAATGCGTGAGAGATGACTTTTTGAAAAAAAGTCGTCGCGAACGATATGCAGTCCGCGACGACGTGTCAAGTGTGAACACTATAGATGCCACCATGTTCTGCCTTATTTATCCAGCTTTCGGAAACCATCCAGTTGAAGCTCCCGTTTCAGTTCTTCCTCGCTGGGCAGGTACGTGAAGTACTTAGACGCGAAAATCTGGTTGTTACCTTCCGGTAGGGTATACTTCACAACCGCGTTGCTCTTATCGGCACAAAGCATAATGCCAATGGGGAGGTTGTCGCCCTCGGTCATCAGCTCCCGGGTATAATAGTTTACATACATCTGCATCTGTCCCAAATCCTGGGGTGGGTGAGCGGCCCTATTTTCAGGTCAATTAAAGCAAAGCATTTGAGAATGTAGTTGTAAAATACCAGATTTATGAAAAAGTTCTGATTGTCCAGTGCAAAGCGCTTTTGCCGCGCCACGAAGGAAAAGCCCCGGCCAAGTTCCAGGAGGAAATGCTGCAAATGGTCAATCAAGGCCTGCTCCAGTTCCCCCTCATGCACATGGGGGCCGGCTGAATTTGCAGGAACTCCATCACATAGGGATCCTTGACAATTGATAGTACATCGTGTGAATCTGGCGCTCCAACTGGCGCACGCCCCATGCGGACTTCGCGCATTTCTCCGCGTGAAATGCCCGCGCCTTTTCATCCGGAATTCGCATCAGCAGCCGGTAATGGGATCAGCTCAATTTGGAAAACACAGATAAAACTGCCGCATTGCCCGAAGATTGCGAACCGTAAAGCCCTGACTGAATTCTGCCGTTAACTGAGCAGACAAGTATTCCTGGAGCCGCTTTCCATACTCCGCCCGGTCGTTTTCACCACAGGCTTTATAGATCGGCTCTTCCACTTCCCAATAAGCCTCGACCATGGCAGAATTTACCGCTGTTGTCAGCTTGCGCTGGGCGTTGACGATGGAGCTGCGAATGCTGCAATAGGTCTGCTGTGCACCCGGAACCATCTGGTGTTGCTCATCCAAAACGGACGCCTCTTGCGTTCTGCTTTAATTTGCATGATAGCGCATTTGGCAGGGAAATTACAACCAATATTCTGTCCAGCTGGCCAAGCATCAGGCGGGGCTGGGCCATACGGCGGCCGCTGGCGGTGCTTCCTAAATGTCCACGGCGCAGGAATCGATAACGCGGACAAGCCGGTTCCGATTCGGTGAGCATGGAAATTCCCATGCGGCGATTTTACGGGAGCTTCATTTCTGCGGATGCATGCCGCCTCTTGAGTTCCTGTTTTTTGCGATTCCACGTGTTCGCCGCTTCTTTCTGGCTCATGCTGAGCAGCGTCCTCATCAAGCATAAGCTCCAGATGCACGGCGGAATCAATTGCCTGCCGTAGCTCTGTTTTTGACCACTGGAATTTCTGAGCAGCCCGGAGGTACCAGGCCCGTTCCTCTGCTGACAGGCCGACCTCCAGGATGACAACATTCTGCGTCCAGCCGGTCTCCATTGCCTCTTTCAGAAGTGAAGGATGATCCACGTAAGCGCGATAAAAATCCCGCATCCGGCGCAGGTTGCGGGGGGAGAGACCTGGAATATCGGGATAGCGCGCTTTCAGATAGGAGGCCGCTGCGACAGCCGCCCCCTTTTCCGGGCGCAGGGCAATCAGGCGGCCAATGGCGTAACAGCGTTGCGTTTGTGCCTGTTCCGCAGTCAAAACCGCGTCCAGCGCGGCGAACAGTTGGCTGTAATCAGCGGGCTTTCGAATATTCATGGCGTCTCCTTTCCGGCATACTGTGCCAATGCTATGAATTTTTAAGAACCAGGGCAATTCCGCGCAGAATGTACTCTACACAAGGGATGGCCACACTGTTGCCCAGCGCCTTATACCGGGCGGAGTCGGACGCGTTGGGGATATCCGTCCAGCCGTCCGGAAAGCCCTGGAGCCGTTCGCATTCCAGGGGCGTCAGACGGCGGAGGAGTCGGCTGCCCATCTCCGCCGGATCCACCACGAAATCCGTGGCGTCCTTATGTTGCCGGGCGCTCTGGGTGCTGACTGCATTGCCATTCCGGAACACATCCACCCGCTGGCGGCTGTAGACCGCGTGGCGGTCGGTGGCGGTCAGGGTGTATGCGATGTTCTCCTGATACCCAATGCCGTTGCCGCCGTTCTGGGGCTGGCGGTCAATGGCGTTGCCGGTGATGCAGAATACCGGCTCCTGCTCCACCAACGGGACGTGGTCGCTCCCTGTGCCATATCGGGTGTCGATGCCGTGGTTCGCATAGACCAGGGGCGGATGCCCATGCTCCTGAGCGCGGAGGGTTCCGGCCACATCTTCCGAGCAGTCCATGGCGCTGCCACCCTGGTCGTTGAGGCACAAAACGGATGGCATGCAGTTTCCACTGGCGCTGCCTTTGAGCGTTGGGGAAACATTTTCACTGTAGCCGATGCTTCCGGCAGACCTTCCGGCGCCCGCGGAGAAAGCGGCTGTCAAGACACCGGTGGCAGCCTGTCCACCCGCCCCGTCCGGCGGAAGGAGCCCGGCCTGGATTTCCAGCGCCTGCTTTAACTTTTCGGGGAGTTCCTTCCCACGCTCAGAGGCCCGGCGCAGGATACCCAGGCAGGCTCTCCTGGTCAAATAGTATTTGGGGGGCGGATTGTCCTGCAAAATCCGCGACAAGGAAGATTCTTTTTCTTCTCTGGGGGACACCCCAGTATTGAGCGTCAAGGCATCGCCACGCCAGGGAGAAATCCGCTCCCAATACGATTCGCCCAGCAGGTTCCCAGCGCCCGGTGTCAGGTTCAGGGACTGAAACACCACCGGCTTTAATGCGGACGATTTCTTCCAGGACAATGCGGAAGTCCTCGCCTTTGGGCGTGCCGCTGGAAAAGGCTCCGGGGACGTTTTCCCACAATAAAAATCGGGGCCGAACATGGATACCTGTTCGCCCTCGTCTTTCGTCCGCATCCCTCATCTCCTTCGTAATCCGGGTTTGCTCCATAAAAAGGCCGGAACGGGAACCGGCTAATCCGGCTCTCGCTCCAGCCACAGAAAGATCCTGGCACGGGCTGCCACCGCAGATGATGTCTACAGGCGGCAACACGGCTCCATTCAATTTGGTGATATCCCCCACATGAACCATGTCCGGAAACCGAAGCCGGGTCACCGCGATGGGAAAGGCTTCAATCTCGCTGGCCCATACAGGGAGGATTCCATTCCGGATGGCAGCCAGGGGAAGCCCTCCGATCCCATCAAACAGACTGCCCATGGTCAATTGTTTCTTTGCTGTGAATCATTCCTTCCACTTTGTTTGACAACGTATGACAGATTTGCTAAAATAAAGCCGGTTCCGCAAGGAACCGGGCGCTGCCAGTAACGGTAGGCGGTTTGGCCCCCGACATACAGGGGGTGACGCTTCTTGCCCCCTGTCCTCTTTGGAAGGGGGTGGTCGATGTGAGTGTAGTTACTTATGACGAGCTGTTTCAGCTAATTATAATCTTCATCTCCTTCGCCGGTCTGATTTATCAGATCACAATCGAGTAGGAGGCTACCCATTAATTGAGCAGCCGACCTCTCACACCACCGTACGTACCGTTCGGTATACGGCGGTTCAATCGCATAAGTGCATGCTCGTACAGTTCGAGGATACTTTTGTATCCTCGCTGTGCGAGCTTTTCCGTTGAGATTGCCCTTTGCACATGGCCATTCTTCGCCATGTGCCAGTAGGCTTTCCGACAATTGCTCACCGCCCACGCCTGCCATTCCGGTATCCCAAGCTGCATCAGGCTCCTTGCCCTCTTCCCTGGTTTCTTCCATTGTTTCCAGATATAGCATCTGTACCGGCGGCGCAGCCACCCATCCCATTCCTGCATGGTTGTCTTTATGCTTGCGATTCCGAAGTAACCAAGCCAGCCTCGCATGTAGACCTTTACCTTTTCCATGACGGTCTGTATCTTTCTGCCCTGACTGCGGGAAGTCAGTTCTTTCAGCTTTGCCTTGGCTTTCTTCAAGGACTTTGCGTGCGCTCGAATGTAGACGCCATTCTTGCCCTTCCCTAACGCAAAACCCAGAAACTTAAAATTTCGGATACTAAACACGCTGACAACCTTGCTCTTTTCCACGTTCATCTTGAGTTTCAGTTTTCCCTCAAGATACCGCTGTGTCGTTTCCAGAAGTCTTTCCGCCGCCCGTTTGCTTTTGGCGAGTACCACAATATCATCCGCATATCGAATGACAGGCACTCCCCGCCTTGCCATCTCCTGGTCGTATTCATTCAGATAGACATTGGCAAGCAACGGACTGAGCGGGCCTCCCTGCGGGGAGCCTTCTTCTGTCTTCACCAGTAGTCCGTTTTCCATAACCCCCGCTTTCAGATACCTTTTAATCAGTTCTATTACGCGCTTGTCGTGGATGTTCTTTCGCAGAAGGTTCATCAGCAATTCGTGGTTCAGGGTATCGAAATATTTGGATAAATCCACAAGCACCGCTTGGGTATAGCCCTGCTCCGCATACTCTTTCACCTTTTGAATGGCCATCTGTGCACTTCTGCCCGGACGGTAGCCGTAGCTCAGATCCGAGAACAATGGTTCGTAGATTGGCGTTAGCTGTTGCGCAATTGCCTGCTGGATGATGCGGTCTACGACTGTTGGGATTCCCAACTTCCGTACCCCGCCATCCGGCTTCGGAATTTCCTTCCGGCGCACCGGCTGGGGCTTATACTTCCCCTGCCGAATCGCTTCCAGAAGTTCCTCCCGGTGTTCTCTCAACCAAGGCAGCGCGTCTTCCACGGTCATCCCGTCGATTCCAGGCGCTCCCCCGTTGGCTCTCACCCGCTTGTAAGCGTTGTTCAGGTTTCCCCTGCTCAAAATCGCCTCAAGCAGTCTTGCACCGTCCCTTTCGCCGACCTCCCGAGTCCCAGTACTCTGCGCTCCCGCATACTCTTCGTGTTCCGCACTATCCCTTTGCGGGCAGCCTGTCTCTTGACAGTATTCTGCGTTCTTCATACCGGTCTCCTTCCTTCGTTTACTAAGGACTTGCGATTGTTCAGCCCTTCCCGGTTTTTTCCCCCGGTACTATGGCCTCTGCTGACTTCTTGCAGTTCGTTGTTACTGTGCATTTTTTTTCGAATACGCCTACTCAAATGCATCTGCAAGACCTCCCCGGGTACTCACACGTTCTTTCCCTCTTTTACCTGCCGCATTTACCGCAAGCAATCCGTGCAGTTATTGGGCTTTGACTTGTTTTGCAGCCTTACTCTTGCTTGCGGCCTTATATACGATTTCTGTTCGTCAGGCCAGAGGTTTGCCCATTGGGAGATCT
>ENA-ORVG01002761-ORVG01002761.1-human-gut-metagenome-genome-assembly--contig:-NODE-2761-length-15699-cov-13.233147_pt1 | contig 15699 bp, 20 predicted proteins | sample MGYA00242091_ERZ509233 | MGnify/ENA primary metagenome ERZ509233 (study PRJEB26280, sample SAMEA2338840) | human gut metagenome | biome: human gut; feature: human-associated habitat; material: faeces... | reverse complement strand
TCAATAAAGTGTCCGCGGGTGAAAGACACACCTTTTCTTGCACATATAATAGTTTGACGATCAAACTTTAACGCGATAAAGTATCTCAAATGATGTCAAACATTTTGAGTCGTTCCTGTACTACGTGTGCCACATATTTCTGTCCGTATTCATTGAAATGTACGCTATCCTTAAGTAATGATGGAGGGATTTTTCCTGCATTAATGTTAGCAGTATCGTCTGAGGTTGGGGTTATGTTGTTGTAAGACAAACCGTATTTTACAATTGAATCATGCAAACTAATGTATCTACTTCCGAACTCTTTTAAAGCAAGAACATCTAAAGCGTGAATTTTATCTAATCCGCCATCGAAAGAGTCCCATGTTAATCCGATAAGAATACAATTAGGATACACTTTTTTAGCTTTTTTCCATCCGTTAATAATGTCATCTGTGTTGCCCGCTAAATTGTTAGTTCCGCACCAGATAACATAAAATGAAAAATCTGTGTTTGCAATGTTACAAATGAAAGGTTCACCGAAGTAATTAAATGATTCGCTTAAATTATCCACAGTGTACGTATTTCCTGTTCTTTTAATGTCAAAAGTGTGGTTGTGAACAGATACAGGGTTAGTATTACCATACCCCTGTAAGAACATTCCGCTTTGTGAAAGGTTCAGAACAGTACCGTTTGATATAGTGCCAGTGTTATTAGCATAAAGTATGTCAATATTTGTTCTTGCAAAAATATTAGATATACCATCTCCACCAACTGCATACGTGTAAGTTTCAAAGTTATTTCCGCTAAAGAACTGCATATAATTTTGTGCTGTTAAACTGTCACCAATAAAAGCAACATTTACAGCATCTTGACGTGAAGCCTTAGCACCTTTAACTAAAGCAACGCTAATTTTGTCAATAACATGTGGTGTAAGAGATTCACTGTATTTTACAGACATTGCGATAATAGCAACATTAGATGGAGAGCCATTTTGTGCTGTAAAGTTAATTGTATTAACACCAGGACTGAGAGTAATATTAGTATTACTTCTAAAAGAGTGCTGAAATATACTTCTATTATCAGTAGCATACACAGTGAGAGTAACTGGAACAGGTGTATAAACAAGTGCGCTGTATTCAGTAAAGAAATTTGAGATGTCAGTGATGTGCGTAGTCAGCTCATAGCCTATAACACCGACAGTTGCATTTTTTAAAGACGAATTATTCTCTACAAATTTAGACTTACCGTCAAAACTGCCGTTAGTAATTGTTTCGTTGTATTCGTTATTAACGAACTGAGAGTAGCGTCTACCGAAAGGTTGTTTTGCATTAATAGTGTCAATCCATGTTGCATAATCTACATTGATAGGGTACAGACCATTGATACCATAAGCAATTCCAGAATCTTTCCAGCTTGCATCATAGTAATATAGATGACCGTCACTTTTCAATACATAAATTTTCTTAGTGTCAGTCATATTAGAAATAGCATCAACGAAAACAGGTGCAGTTTGCATATAAGGTATAATAAGTTGTAATAAACTTCCATCACTCGCCATGCGTTCTATTTTTTTGTTGACTTCTTCCTGTACATCTAAGTTATCAAAGTAAGTATTGATAAAATCATATAACGATTTGTAGCTTTTTACAAGTTCGTCCTGCGCGTCAAACATTTCTTTCACCGTCTTAAACAGTACAACAAATTTGTTTTCCAGACTCAAAGTCCCGTTGAAATCATACGGAATCCCCCGTACACTTGCGACAACTTCACAAGCTTGCGTAATCATCTGACCGAAATCTGGCAACGTAGGAAAATCTGGAATCGTTGGTTTATCTGCCATTGCTATTCCTCCTTAATAAAATTGATAGAACAATTCTCTGCAATCATCGCAGATACGTTTGTTAAGATTAAGGATAGTATCTCGGAATCTCTGTACTTCTAATGAGTAACTACCGTCAAAACCCTCATCTTCAATCGTATCATTATTATCTGCATGATACGTGTCATTACTGTTGGTTTTTGTCGTATTCTCTCCATTGCTTACCGTGCTATTATGGATGGTATTCTGTCCCCGTTCCATCGTAGATGCATAATTCGTTCCGGCGAAATTAATCTGCGGGTTGTCGGAATGGATATTTTGTGTATTGTTATTTGTATCGGCTGTCGTTGTGTTTTTCGCCGTGCTGTCTCCCGAGATCACACCTGTTCGAGTATCGTCTTTCGTACTTGTTACTTTTCGCGTACTCTTATGAGTGATAAGCGGGTCGTACTCAAAAGTAATACTCCTGTATAACTGCTCGTAATATGGCATGTTAACCGTAAGGATTTTTTTCAGATGATACTGAAATTCACCAATCGTTTCCAACCCGATCTGTTCTCGAAAATACTGTAAACAGAACGTTTTTTCGAATGCCAGCTTTACAGCGGCATATTCCGGGGAATCGGCATCCGCATAGAAAGGAAAATCAAAATTGAACACCAACGCAACCGCTTTTTCGATCATACCGTCAATGTTTTGCTTTTCGAGGGGATGGATGACGTTATCGGCAATGACCAACTGTTCAATGGTATTCGTCAGGGTTTTGGTTCCGTAGTCATATTCAAGAAACATTATCCACCTCCTTATCATCTTCTTTGTTGCCAAAAAAATCCGGTCGGTTAATCGGTGTTACCATCTTAGAATTAAAACGTACATGGATATTAAGACCATACATATCATTGATAGCGTCTAATCCCCTCTGAATGGTAGCCAGATTCCCGTTTCTTGTCAACTCGATTTCTCCATCGTTGTAACTCGTTTCCGCGGAAACCAACCGTTCCGGTTTTTCAACGCCGCTTGCTTCGATTCCGAGATCAGCTAGACATTCTGCTACTTCTCTCTGCGCGGCGGTGTCAAGTTCGTTAAAAATTGGCTGTACTTTCAGATCAATCGTATCAATTTGAATCTGTTTTCGCAGATCGTTTTTGGCTTTGATAAACGGAATGTTTTTTACCCATTTTTGAATAAAATTGTCAATGGATAACTTCTGCGTGCTATCCCCGCTGATTACTACAGGTGTCCTCTGTTGAATAACGTTAACCCGTGTTGACGCTTTTTTCTCCGCCAAACTTTGCGCATGAAGAATAATACTAAGAATTTCCGGCACGGCAAAAGGTCTTGCGAAAATCAACGCGCTTTCTTCTTTATCCGTCTGTTCATAATACTGTCCGTTCATGGCATAAGCAATCCAATCGGTAGGGATGCCGTAAATATCCGGTTCCCCAACCAGATTCACACCAAAAACGCCGAAAAGTCCGGTGATTGGTTCTTTTTTGAACAGACACATTCCCTGCCATAACAGATAGGAGTTGAGCATCCGCGGCGGAATCTCATCCGGTAAACCGTCATACTCATAACGTGATAATGCTAAATTTACGAACTTGTCGAAAAAGTGGCGAAAATACATCTTTTCTTCCTGTGACGTATTCGGGTTGTTTTCCCATTGTCCCCACACTTCTTTGTTACTCACCCGATACGGGTTATTATACATGATATCACCTCCTTAATCATTGGAAAGACCATAGTTTCCGACATCGTCTGTGTGCCAGAATGTAACTCCTTTGTTAAACATTGCTTGCAAAAAGTTGATATCATCGGTGACACACGCGCCATGTAATCCGCAATTTACGGTTTTTACAAAATTCCATTTTGAACGTCCGGTGATATTAGGGACTTTGATTCTATGCGTAGCATATCCGTACATCGTGAAATAATCGTCAATTACTTTCGCCATTTCCGGTGTTACACACATCGTCTTTAATGCAATTGTATTGCTGAAAAGCGCAGTTTGCACATAACTTCCGGTAGCACTTCCTTTTGCTGTTGGCGGTATTAAATCGTGCTGTTCCATCTGCGCAGAAATATTTTCGCCAAACATAAAATTGCTTACAGTTTGACCGATACTGCTTTCGATGGCTTTTCCAAAATTTCCGCTTAACACATTTGCAATGGTTGAAATAACGCTTTTTCCTGTATCAATATACTGCTGTTTTGTCTGGTAGTCCCATATAGGCTGAGACTGAGCGAGCCATGCCTGATACGCGTCATTTGTCCACGCGCAGGACGGGAAATTGCTGTACACAAAACCATAGGGTGTGTTAGTAGTAGGTTCGTTTTTGTAATTTTTCGGACTGATATAAATGGACGGAATGTTTAACTTTACTCCCTGTCCATAAAAAGAAATTTTTTGGTCTTTGAAATATTCCAGTCGATACATATACTGGCTACCGTCATGTGCATCTACAATCAAATACGAAAAAGGATATTGGAATAATTTTTTATTTTTTGGGGTGTATCCTGCCAGTGTTTCTGGAAAATGCATTGTAAATTCCTGTGGGGAATTTTCAAAGCATAACTGCGGAGCCTGGAAAATAGCTACAATAGCATCAGCATTTCCGCTTGTTGCATAAGCCTGTATTTTCTGTTTCATGGCATCAAAATTAACTGTGTTAAAATAAGTCAAACCAGACATGATTTTTTGATTTAATTCCGGTTCTAATGCAACCCCGTTTTCGTCCGCACTTGCAACAAGACAATAGTTCATCAATCCGAAACCCATACCAGCTGAACCATTTACAATGTATTCACCAGTTTCCAGATTTTCGGGGACTAAATTATCCCCGACTGTGTCATCTGCTTTCGCAACGTGTTCTCGCTCTACATAGCACGGTTGAAGTACCACATCGTAAAAACTGTTCTGAAAACGATCGGGTTCGAAATAAATCTTAAAACTTCCGTCACTCAACCATTCTACCCTTGTAACAAAACCGAAATACCACTCTTCCGTATAAGGTTTATTCTGAAACGCAATATAATTACACTTTAAAAATTCACTCTCATTCCCTTTCCCCTTATAAGTCAGTTCTCCCCATCTCACGGGCGCGGACTGCTTAAAAGTATGGATTGCTTTTTCTCTTACGTGCGCCAGACAACCTGCTTTTCCGTTTTCGTAGTATCTTACGTGTTCATAATCGTTTCCCCACTCAATCCCACTTGCTAAAATTACCTCCGTCTGCGGGGAAACCGCCGCCACATTTTCCTGCGGCGGCATCGGAATGAAATTATCCATGTTTCCTCCCTCTTACTTAATCTGTCGTAAAGTAAATGGTTGCATTTTTGGAAGAATCGAATCGGCTTGTAATCACAACCCGCACACTTTCTGTTTTGTTTACTTTCGGCTTCAGATTCTTTTCGTCTTTTGCGATTCTAAGAATGGTTGTTCCCGGAATAACAAACGTATCAAAGGAAGAATTACCTTCTACTTTTACGTCAATCGCTTTATCAGCTACGCCCGTAGATTTAACAGAAAAACTTCCTCCGAAGTCCACATCTGTTCCGGCTTTCACCAGTCCTACGTCACTTGCATTAATAGAAGAAACAAGAACGGTCTCGGTCGTAAAGACGATGATCGGATAAAACAGGGAATAAGAGAACATCTCTTTTACTGTATACGTATTGTTCCAACGCAGTCCGCGATTAACGTTATCCTGTACCATCATGCGGTACTGTTCACGGATTTTGAAAAACCGCTTGTCAACCAGTACAGCCACGATACCCTCAGCATCGTTAAAGTTATCAATTAACACCTGCTGTGCTTTCGGAATCATCCGGTCGAGATTGTATGCACTTGCATAGCTGTCAACGTTCATCGCGGCTTTGGTATCGGGGTCGACAAACAGAAGAATGGTATTTTCTTTTGCGGCAGAGGTCGCGCCTGCGAAATTGTACAGCGGGTTCGGGAACTGAATTTTGTCAATATAGGACTGAATTTGCTTTGCCAGTGCGTTCGCGGATGCCTGATTTGTCACCGGGTCAACATGAACCGGGTAAATCTGTCCCACACGTTTTGCAGATGCAATCAGTTCTTTCGCGGTCGTAAACTCATCCCAGTTACAAGCGGAAACAACACTCTCCACTTTTGCCTGTACCAGATTTCGAAGTCCGTAATCATCGAGAAACGCGCCGCGCATATCCTCAAACCAGATCGTTACCGGATAATCGTTATTAAAATTGATTACATGATACAGCGCCATAATGTAGCTGTCATAAATGGCGGTCGCATCTTCGATGCTGATATTGGCATCGTGCGCGTAACCCTGTGCAAAATTTACGTAGACTTCCTGTTCTCCGTTTCCATACGGCATAGCGTTACTGTTCAGCACACGAAGAGGATTTCGGAACGCTTCGGTACTGATGGATTGGCTGGCAATCAGATTTACCAGCGCAGGAACCAGTTCGTTCCGCGCCATCGGATTGTAAGGGTCGGTTAATGTTTTCGCAATATCGGCAATATTTTCTCGCGTTGCCACAGGAACTCTGTCACGGTAATCAACACTCATCGTCTGCCGAACGGCGTTCAGCATGTTAATATTTGTCATGTCAAGTTTTGCCATTGTTACTCTCCTTTTCCGCTCATGATGAGCTGAGACATATCAAGATCATTGATACTTGTTGCGGTGTCTTCTGCTTCCGGCACTTTTCCGCCAAACTCGGTTACTTTTGTGATACTTCCGCCGTGGGAAAGATCAGACCAGCGGCTTTTGATTTCAGCAACGGCGGCATCATACTTTTCTTTCAGTTCGTCCCGTTCTGCGACCAGCGCGTCACGTTCTGACATCAGAGCTCCGATGTCGGTATCTTCGGTTTTGATTTTTTCGCTGATGGCGGCAATCGCATCGCCATGCGTTTCGATATTTCCAATGTCGGCAACAATTTCTGTCCAATACTCTTCTAGTGTCATTTTAAAACCTCCTTTTTAAATTGGGATATATCCAGATAGGCATTTTATGCCTTTTTGGTTTCATGGGATGGGGCGGCTCAGGCGGCTCGGGTTGTCCAGTTGACAAGTACCGATATACCATCACCGCGTTGTTCAAACGTTCGGAATCAGATAAATACCGATTCCCAACAATCCATCCGGTAATTGCAGAATCTTTCGCGTGTTCCGAAATAAAATTGAAACACGCATGTGCTTTTTCCTGCCGGAACGCAAGTGTTCCATCGTCACTAATTCCCTCCCATCCTTTCATATAGGCGGAAGTCAGTGCGTTCAGATCGGTGCTGTCACTGTGCAAAAACGCTTGTAGATTTTCGTAAGCACTAGCGGCTCCGACCGAATACCAGACATTTTCATAAATCAGATATTCTAACTGCGCGTTACCATCTTCCCGGCTGTACCCGTTGGAATCTAACCATTGGAACAACCGCGTCCGGCGGTCGGTGACGGCGTTATCCGTCCATTGTCCCAAACCATAACCGGGTGAACCGACAATCGTACCCTGCCACAAACCCGGATTAATGGTTGATTCCTGCCAGAAGTTGCCGCAGATGGCGGCAATCACATACTGGCTGATTCCGCTTTGTACCTCAACTGGGTATCGGTACAGATACGTCCAGGCACTATAGGGCGACACAAACGTATTGATGGACACCTGTCTGTCCAGTGGGTAGCTGTCTGTGTGCGCTCCCATGGTATATCCGCCGCCGTCTGCCGGGTCATATACCATTTCGGTATGCCCGGAACGCCACAAAATATCGCCTTTTTTCCAAGGCTGGTTTGCGGTTCCTTTCTGGAATCCCGCGCCGATCAGATACCCATCCATGCTACGAGTTGTAAACCACGGGTTTCTTGCCAAAAAACCACCTACTGTACAACAATAACTCATGAGGGACGAACAATCATAGTACGTAATACCTCCGACCGTTTTCCCCTCGCGATAAGTTTGTGAGTAACCAACGTTCGGTGCATTACAAATTTCGATACAAGTGTTATAAGCAAGCGTCAGATCAGCCACGTGTCAGACCCTCTTTTGCTACATATCCGGTATAGACAATTCCATTAACGATAGCTTTCACAAGATACCATTCTCCGGTATAATACCCGTAGTTTCTAACACCGGTTCCGGCTGGCAACGTCAAAATGACCGTTTTGTCCATCCCTGCTCCTACGCGCAGATTATAACGATCGTTGGTATGATAGGCTCCGGCGATTTTCCGGTCAAAACTACGTGCGGACTCGGTCTTGATAAATTTCTCAATAGGTTTCTGCGGCTTTTCGTTTTTTACAGCATACCGATAATGGACGGTATTCTCATACGGGAGATCATAATAAGACCGAACGCAGATTTCTTTTCCGGTCTGATCTCCCGTCTGACCATCAATCCCGCCGTTTTCGGACTGGCTGGCGTGAACGATGCGGTTCGCGTCAACCGACATCGTTACATGATGCCCGGCTGCAAGGTGGATATCACCGCGTTTCCACGGTTTGCCGCATTTTACGAAACCAGCGTTTACCAACTGTTCGCCGAGATTTCTTGTGGTACTGTACTGACTGACTGGAAACCCAGCTTTTGCAAGTGCCGTTCCGACAAATGATGAACAATCATAATCAGGTCCATTCCGGTGTACCTGTGAGTAACCGTGGCGATCATCGGCGGCGATCTGTTCCTCCCATGCAACTGCGTTTTCGATTTTACTCATTCTTTCCACCTCCTAAGTGCTGGCAAAGCGAATTAATCGCGGTTGTATTCGCTTCTACACTTTTCCGTAATTCTTCCATTTCTTCCTTGTGTGCGTCTTTTTCTTTCACCAGATACCAAAAAAGCGCGCCGCAACAAACGATTGGAAAACCGAGACTGCCAATTAACTGTGTTACCATCGTCACATCCATTCTTCCACCTCCGTATCATTCCATTTCAACCAGTCCTCAATCTCACTAACTTTATCACACATAATAAAGTTATGAATGAATCGGATTGGCGATTTACTGTTATAAGAGTTGCCATCTATGAAAAAATAATCCCATAAGTAACGGATATGAGATTCATAATTTTCATGTGGGACGAGAATCAACGTGTCTTTCTCATCCCCTCTATAACGGACTGTATAAGCAAGGTAGGAATTTTCTTTTTTCATCATTCCGACAATCATATTAAAAACGATATTCGCCATTTCTGCTCCTTTCTTCCTGTCCATTAAAACAAGGAAACCTTTTGACCTGCCAAGGACAGGGCGGTTTACTCAACCGTGGCAACCCCTTTTAAAAGGTTTCCCCGTATTTTTATGATACATCTTTTTTATCCGTATGTCAAGTACATTTGTCCGTCTCCCACGAACTATTTATAAAGATTAATCCCTAGTAACTCAACCGCCATATTCTTGCTGTCTAGATCGTCAAACCGCAAATATGCTTTGCGGTATGCGTCAACTAGATTTTCAAACAAATAATCATAGTGTTCCAACATAACCGTGTTTTGGGTATGATCACCGTCCCGAAAAACCGCGACAAAATTACAAGACGGGTTATAGTTGTGCGTGATATAGATATACCCCTCTTCGTAATACTCATATACCCCATAACTTTTTCCACTATGCTCGATGGTGAACAGATACCGCGACCGTCCGGTCGGCTTTTGTACAAACACGGCATCATCAATCAACATCTGATCTCCAACACTCATGCTTTGCATATAGTGACCGCCGCGGAATGCTTTCAAAGCAGTATTCTCCCACATGGCTTTACTGGCACTGTCATTGTGAGTAAACTCACACACAAAACCGCTCCCATGCAGCATTTTTGTTTCTTTCTGGTATCTCTTATGGATACCAAAAAATACAAAATAGGGATTGAGCAACGAAATATTATTGGATGCCATCACCAGTTTAAACCATCGGGACTGACTTCCGTTTCCGCGGCTAATCGTCAATAGCAACGATTGCAGTTTTTCAGATTCCCCTTTTACGTATTGTCCGCTTTCCATGCTGAATTCGTCAAAAAACAAAAAGTAGATATCCCGAAAATACGGAGACAATTTTTTTACACTGTCCATCTTACTTCCAAAACTAAACGCGCATCCGAATGGCACGCCGTCCAGAAAATACCGCACAACATTTCCGTTTTTGTCCAGATTTTTATAGGTAATCACACTTCCTAATTTAGGATACATTCTTAGCATATCTTCGTACATCGCCGCCGCTCCCGTCATTTCCCCTTTCGTCCGGAAAATCCATCCGGTCTGCAAACCATATTCTTTGCACAAAATACAACTCGCCGCGGCGAACGCACTTGTCTTTCCGGCACTACGGTTAGAACACGTAATTGCCACGCCTGCGAACTCCCCGTCCACGTCCGGCTCCGTAAACAACCGAATCGGATTGTAATACTGAATCGGCTTGCCATCATCCGATACCGATTCAAATTTCACGCCATAATCTGCAAAAAGTTTTTCCCATTTGATATCATTCCAAAAAATCATTGTTTCACGTGAAACATTTTGTTTCACTTCCTCCTTTCTAGCATTTCCACAACACGCGCACCGCGTCCCGCATAATCTATGTTAACCGCCAGTTCCCCGCCAGTCTCTCCGCAGACAATCTCACGTTTATCGCACGATGATCGCACGTTTTGACTGCGGATGGACGGCGGTGAAAGGCAGAGATTCGCTGGGTATAAAAAGAGCTACGCTGGAAAAACGTAGCTCTTTTACACGTATGGAATTTATCTCACACAAGATATAGTAACAATCAACTACAGATAATATAAATACTCAAGTTACCGTCCGCCAGTCGGGGCGCGTACCCAGTTCATGGTTACTTATTCCATAAATGGGTTAAACTTTTCGGTATCACCGAACTTATGAACGTTTACCGCGGAAAGGTATGCGGTGAATCCCTTGTCGCGACGGAACTTGCTTTCTCCGATAGAGATGAACAGGTCAACTACTGCTCCTTTGCCCAGTTCGTCAACACTCGAAACGGTGTCGCTCTCTACGCCGTCCTCGTAAAAGTCAACGTGGTAATTGGTCTGCGCTTTCACGTACAAACCAGCTTCGGAGGTTTCCTTTGCAGGAATCCATTTCGCTTCTGCGGCGGCATCTTCCCCAAACTCCTCGATGATTTTTTCAAAAATGGCTTTCTGCTGATCGGCAGAGATAGACGCGGAAAGAACGCTTTTTCCGTCTTCCTCTTTTGCGTATTTAACAGTTACGTTGTTTAATTTCATTTTAGCTTTGCTCATGATTTCGTTCTCCTTTTTTTGATTAATTTGTTATGCAGAACCGCGGCGCGTTGCTTTGATCGTTTACGTCTTATCTGGACTATTCCAGACCGCGGTTGTGCGCTTAGTCCAGTCTTTTTGCTTCTGCAAAAAACTGCTCATCCGGCATTTCGTAGCGGGCGGAAACGGTGTCGGTTAAGACACAAACAGAATCTTCTGCGTAGCCTGCGGAAGTGAGCGCGTTTACTTTTGCTTTCTGAGATTTTAATTCTACGGTGGACTCAAAAAAGCCGATCACCTGTTTTGTGTTTCTGTCAATGACAGAATAGATAAATTTTTCGATTTTTGTTCTAACCATTTTTTCTCCTTTCGTTATGTGGCTGTTTGTTCTTACAAGTATTATAATAGCACTGCCTACCAAAAAAGTCAATAGTTAAAATAAGAAAATAAAAAAAATATCCAAAAATAAAAGCAGGATGGAAAGGTCGAGTTCTTCCTCATGTAACGCCCAGATCGTTGATAATACTAAAAACATAAAAAACACAAAATATCTCATATCGTCTCCTATTCCGGTAACACTCCGTCTTGAGAGTTTACCAATACTTCATAGTATTCATTCGATACACCTAAGGTATAAGTGGTATCAAGGATTCCTATATTACTTGCAGTTAATATTTCTTCCCCGTTGACTTTGATGTAATGGGGTTTCGAGTTGTTAAAGCAACTGATTGTCCGTCCGACATTTTCCATCCGGCGGCAGAGACGGAAATTATTACAGCACTTTAAGTTTTCCGCTCCAAGTTTCTTATTCATGCCAGCGACCGTAGACGTAAAACGCACGGGGTCTTTGCCAGATTGCGCCGCTTTTTCGTCCCATTCAACGCCGCAGTATTTTTTCGCGCCAAGGGTCTTAAACTGAATGTACAGATCATCCATATCCCAGACACCGAGAATATAACGGTTGTCACCAACGTCACAAAACGCAGGAATGTCATTATCAATCGCACGTTTTTCCAGTATTTTGTTTTTGGCTTCAAATTCTGGAATGTGGACGTCCGGATGTAAAAACTTGATACTATCGGTGTCGCAGTACACGGCATCCATTCCAACCACGTCCAGCATATCTTGTAACTGCTTTCTTGCGTGGGCGGTAACATAGATTCCCCATTGATAGTGCAAAAAGCTGTTTTTTCCATCATAGTACGTTTTCAGTGCTTTTTCCGCATCTGCTTTTTCCCGATGCCATTCTCCCGTAAAAGCATCCATTGCCCATTCGTCCTGCAAAAGATCGGTTACACACATCCCGAACGTGCTGTTTAGTTTATTCTTAGATTTCATATATTCATAGACTTTATCGGGATTTCCTTTCAACTGGCTTTTTGCGATAAAAAATGACATCATCGTTTTACGCATACTTTCCGGTAATTTTCCGCGCGCGGCTACGTAGCACTCCGAGACGGTAAAAAAGTCGTAGTCATACTGGTTTCTTATGATTGCCAAGTCGATTTCCGTCATTGCGCTTTCGCAACAATCAATAGATAAGACCCGCCCATTATCAATCACGCACTCTTTCCCGTGCTTCTGACACTTTGACAATGGTAAGTACGGGACGGGGACACTCTCTTTTATACGCAAGTTGTCAAATTGTACCCGCATGATAACACAGCGGGTAGCACACAAGTTGTCAAATTGTTCCTGCGATGTGATATCAACCGCCCGGAACGCACTCATGGGATAGTAACCCATTGCTATCTGCGCGGGATAACTACTCGAGATATCCATGCTACCCATAACGATCGCAGATTCACCTTTTTTCGCTGTGATCGTGTGCCCTGCGTGGATACGGTTAGCATGGGTATTGCCTCCACGGAACGCGTCTTTACAAAGTTGGTATTGTGGTAACGTTAGCGCAAGTTCGGTAAATGTATCGGGATAATAGTTTTTATCCGCTTGCATGGCACGGCGGAACTCACGCCGGACGTAGCCAGTAGATGTAAGGGGGATTTCTGCAAGGTTGTCCTCTTTTCGTAAGAAGTGGATACATTCGCACAAACCTCTAACGTCATTATAGCAATATCCTTGCTCGGTTTCCGTTAGTGGTGTAGTTGGTGTACGCAGTTTTTTGTAGTCATACGTATCAACAAGTTTATAGTGAGTTACGCCCTCGCTGTTTTCGCAGAATTTAGAAAGACTCATGTTGCTGAGAAAATACGAACAGCGGAACTCAATCCCGTACTTGTAAGCGTAGCATTTCATCACTTTATGAGCGTCTCGCGCGAAAATTTCGTCAAATTCAATAAAATCTTTCATGAACTGAAATTCATAAGAGAGATTGTGAACGTAAACTACTGCGCGCTTCGTATCCGAAGTTTTCAAGTACAGATGCAGTTTTTCGCAGAATGAAAGAAACTCGTCCCATGTGCGACCAAAGCAGACCGTATCACGTAAGCAAAACTGCCAGTGGTACATGAACGCATCACCTTTTATTACTTTTTCCCCTGTTTTGTTATAGCGTTTATAATCTAATTTTTCCAGTGTGGTTGTCTCAATATCAAACGCCATTTCCACGTCATAATAGACGATAGGATTTTTCTTTCTTCCGCGTTTGCGGCATTCTCGCAACGTCTGGAAATCGGAAAATGGAAAATCATTACATGAATACACTGTTTCTATTGCTGTAGTTTCTGTTCCATTTACTTGTATCGGTACTTCCAATTCATACATATTTTTTTCCCCTACTTTAATTTTGTTCGTTTTTTCGCAAACAATTCCTCTTTTGTTATATAACCATCGAGATACAATTGATAATCTTTTTTAATATCCGTATAATCAAGTTTAAGATCGTCTATTTTTTCTACAAAGTCATCTATAATTTGATTGGACGCAAGTTCTTTACGAAGAATCTTTCTGTATAAATTTGATGACAGAAAACGATACAAGTCTTTATAGTTATCTTCTGTTACAACCGCATTAATTTTTTTCTTAGATTTATCAAACCTCCGCTGAAATTCTGCGATTTTATAACCACTTACTGTAGTTTCTGGTGCGTTCAAAAAAGCAACCATGGTGTCCCATTCCTGCCGAATGGATGCATCCGAACGCTTAACGCCTTTCAAGAAACGATTTTTTTCACGCCCTTGTGAAGCAAAAAATTCTTTTACGCGTCCATACGCCCATTGGTCGCGCGCGTGAATTTTTTCCAGTTTGGCAAGGCGGCTATTTGCCGCCTGTGCAACGCGTGGAAGTTCGCGTTTGATCTGGTCGAGGGAGAGATCGAGTTCCTGGTAGATAGAATAATCTTTCGACTGCGGCATTTATTCGCACCCCCTTATAAATATTCGTAAGACTCCGTTGACTATTTCAAACCCTATTGCTTCTTCTGACAAGTAATTTTCACGTTTGACAGGATAGATTTTTGCACAGTCCATGTCAAATGATGCTACTAATACATAATGTTCTTCGTTAAACACACTAACACTTGCATAGATTTCAACTCTAATGCGGTCAAAACCTTTATACATACGGACAAAATCTTTTACTCTCATAATTACCTCCTTAATAATAACACTGTTCTTCTGAGCCTACTTTTGAATATAATGGACACATGGTACAATTATCATTCGCGGCACAAACAGCACGGTGAGAAACTTCGATATAATAAGCTTTCAACGCATAACGTGTAGAAAGATTGTTATGTAAGTTTACAGTAAAGCCTTTACCAAAATTACCTTTATATGGCACTGGTTTACAGAATGAATTCTTTTTAACGTAGCCATTTATAAGAGACGCATGGTCATACACGTAAATATGGATATTCCCGTCAATATCTTCCTGTTTTACATATAAAGGTATATCCTCCATTTTCGCTGGTACGGTATACAGTTTTTCTAAAGCTAAAGTTTTCATAGCAAATTTCCTTTCTGCCCGTTACGCCGATAGCACAGCAGATATATTACTCAAAACTATAAAGCGGTGCTTCCTTATACACCTCTCTGTATAAGTCATCAAAAGCAACCCATCTAGTCAATGCTTTCTGTGCTTGCATGCTAGATTGTCCATAATAGTTTTCCATTATTTTAAGCATATCCCACGATTCATTGCATCTTTCATTTAATACGGTTTTAATTTCTTCTACTGTCATTATTATCTCTCTTTCTCCCCGTACTGCCGATAGGTCAGCAATAGTAATTATTAGTATGCGTTTTCTCCATACAATTCTTTATATAAATCGTCATAACCAATCCATTTTCCTAAAGCGCGTTGGGTCATAGCATCATCCTTGCCAAATGTTCTTATATATAATTGATATGTGTCCCACGCTTCATTACTTTTTATTTTCAATTTATCTTTCATTTCTGTTGCTGTCATTGTTATTCCTCCATTTTCTATTTTTGTATTATTGGTTTTCCTTGTTTCTGATATTACAATACCACTTTTCTATAAATATGTCAATACTTTTTCTAGAAAAATTTCTAGAAAATTTATATCACTAATCCTACACAAATAAACCCTACACCCGTTTCCGCCCGATCACTCACGATTACTAACGTTACACATATAAATAACAGGCAGTCCGCGGGCAACCGCGGAGCGGTGACCCCGCAAGGGCAGGCGCGGACGGGAGCGACGGAGCGTGTCCGTCACTCGCGGACAATGCCGTGTCCGCCGTACACGGACACTTTAGCAG
>ENA-ORVG01002759-ORVG01002759.1-human-gut-metagenome-genome-assembly--contig:-NODE-2759-length-15714-cov-5.441535_pt1 | contig 15714 bp, 9 predicted proteins | sample MGYA00242091_ERZ509233 | MGnify/ENA primary metagenome ERZ509233 (study PRJEB26280, sample SAMEA2338840) | human gut metagenome | biome: human gut; feature: human-associated habitat; material: faeces... | reverse complement strand
TTTGTTGGCGTCCAGCACGGGCTGGATGACGTCGCGCAGGAACTCGGTGACCTGCTCGGCGCTGCGGCCCGTAAAGGCTTCGGGGGAGAGCTCGGCCTCGATTTCCTCGCGGGTCAGGCCGAACGCGGGGTCAGCCTCGACGCGGGCAATCATGTCGTTGGGCTTGCCCTCCTGCTTGACAACGGCAGCGGCGGCCACGGCGTGCTCACGCAGACGCTCGTGCAGCTCCTGACGGTCACCGCCCTTCTTGACGGCCTTCATCATGATGTTCTCGCTTGCCATGAACGGCAGCTCGGCCATGACGCGGGCACGGACGACCTTCGGGTAGACGACCAGCCCGTCGGAGACGTTCAGCAGGATGTTCAGGATGGCATCAGCAGCCAGGAAGCCCTCGGCCATCGCAATGCGCTTGTTGGCGGAGTCGTCCAGCGTGCGCTCAAACCACTGGGTACCGGCAGTGATGGCGGGGTTCAGCACGTCCACCATCAGGTAGCGGCTCAGCGCACAGATGCGCTCGCAGCGCATGGGGTTGCGCTTGTAGGGCATAGCGGAGGAACCGATCTGGTTCTTCTCAAACGGCTCCTCCATCTCCTTGAAGTTCGCCAGCAGGCGGATGTCCGTCGCCATCTTCATGGCGGACTGGCCGATGCCTGCCACGGCGGACAGCACATTGTAGTCCACCTTGCGGCTGTAGGTCTGGCCGCAGACCGGCACGACCTTGGTAAAGCCCATCTGGGCGCAGACGTCGGCCTCGACGGCCTTGATCTTGGCGGAGTCGCCGTTGAACAGCTCCACAAAGCTGGCCTGGGTGCCGGTGGTGCCCTTAACGCCGCGCAGCGCCAGCTGGGAGATCTGGTGGTCAAGCTCCTCCAGATCCATGTACAGCTCGTTCATCCAGAGCGTGGCGCGCTTGCCGACGGTGGTCAGCTGCGCGGGCTGGCAGTGGGTGTAGGCCAGGCAGGGCATATCCTTGTACTCGTCGGCGAACTTGGCCAGATTTGCCAGCACGCCGATGACCTTCTTGCGCACGAGCTGCAGGCCCTCGCGCATGATAATGACGTCGGTGTTGTCACCGACATAGCAGCTGGTCGCGCCCAGATGGATGATGCCCTTTGCCTTGGGGCACTGCAGGCCGTAGGCGTAGACGTGGCTCATCACGTCATGGCGGACGAGCTTCTCGCGCGCAATGGCGTCCTCATAGTTGATGTCGTCCTTGTGCGCCTCCAACTCGGCAATCTGCTCATCGGTGATGGCCAAGCCCTGCTTCTGTTCGGCCTTAGCCAGCGCGATCCACAGCCGACGCCAGGTGCGGAACTTGTTGTCGTCAGAGAAGATGTACTGCATCTCATCCGACGCATAGCGCGTAGAGAACGGCGAAATATATTTGTCGTGTTGTGCCATTGGGTCAAATCCTCACAATCTTTTAAGCTGATAGTTCCAGTATAGCAGAAACTTCCCGAAATATCAAAGCTTGAAATAATTCACGCCGCCCTCAAAGATCGGCTGGTATTTGTCACCGGTGACGTTCTTATAGAGCTGCTCGCCGCTGCGCTCGCTGTGGCCCATCTTGCCAAAGACACGGCCGTCCGGGCTCGTGATGCCCTCGATTGCCAGCACGGAGCCGTTCGGATTGTAGCGCATGTCCATCGTCGGGCGGCAAAGCAGGTCAACGTACTGGGTCGCAATCTGGCCGTTGTCGATGAGCCGGTTCAGCAGCTGCTCGTTGCAGACAAAGCGGCCCTCGCCGTGGCTGATGGCGATCAGGTGCTCGTCGTTGATGTCGCATTTGCTCAGCCAGGGGCTCTTGTTGCTGGCCACGCGGGTACGCACCAGCATGGACTGGTGGCGGTGGATCGTATTAAACGTCAGTGTCGGGTCGCTTTCGGTGATGGGACGGATCTCGCCGTAGGGGACCAGGCCCAGCTTGATGAGTGCCTGGAAGCCGTTGCAGATGCCCAGAGCCAGACCGTCGCGCTGGTTCAGCAGACGGTTGACTGCGTCGGCCACCGACGGATTGCGGAAGAACGCCGCAATGAACTTGGCGCTGCCGTCCGGCTCGTCGCCGCCGGAGAAGCCGCCCGGCAGCATCAGGATCTGCGCCTCGTCCAGCTCCTTCACCAGCGCCTCGCAGCTCTCGGCCACGTTGGCGGGGGTCAGGTTTTTCAGCACCAGAACATGCGGGTCGCCGCCTGCGCGGCGGAACGCGCGGGCCGTGTCGTACTCGCAGTTCGTGCCGGGGAATACGGGGATGACGACCCGCGGCGTCGCCAGGCGCACAGAGGGAGCCACGCGCTTGTTGGCGGGGCAGTCATGCTCCAGCGCGGGGACGAACTCACCGGCCTTGCGGTAGGGGAATACCGGCTCGAGCTTTTGCTCCCACAGCTCCTGCAGATGGGCCAGGTCAATGGCCTTGCCCTCGGCCTCCAGCGTGTAGTCCACGGTGGTGAAGCCGAGGAACTCACCGGCGGAGGCATCAAGCAGCTCCAGAATGACCGCGCCGTAGGCGGGCTTGAACAGATCGTTCAGGTCGATGTCATTGGACAACTGCAGACCCACATGGTTGCCGACGCACATCTTGAACAGTGCCTCGGCCACACCGCCGTAGCCCGGCGTGGCGGCAGCCAGCACCTTGCCCTCGTCGATCATCTGTTCGACGGTCTTGTAAATGGCGATCAGGCTGCCGATCTCGGGCAGACCGTTCTTGTAGTTGGGGCGCAGGATGACAACGGAGCTGTTGGCCTTCTTGAACTCGGGGCTCTGCACGTCGCGGGTGTTGCCGATGGCCGTCGCAAAGCTGACGAGCGTCGGGGGCACGTCCAGCCCCTCAAAGCTGCCGGACATCGAGTCCTTGCCGCCGATGGACGCAATGCCCAGACCCATCTGGGCATCCAGCGCACCGAGCAGGGCGGCCAGCGGCTTACCCCAGCGCTCGGGCTTATCGTTCATATGCTCAAAATATTCCTGGAACGTCAGGTACATATCCTCGTGGTGGAAGCCCGCGCAGACCAGCTTGGTCACGCTCTCGACCACGGCCATATACGCGCCGCGGTAGGGGTCAGCCTCGGTCAGGTAGGGGTTGAAGCCCCACGCCATGCCGGAGCAGGTCGTCGTCTCGCCGTCCACGGGCAGCTTGGCGGCCATGGCCATCGTCGGGGTCAGCTGGTACTTGCCGCCGTAGGGCATCAGCACGGTGGCTGCGCCGATGGTAGAGTCGAACCGCTCGCCCAGGCCCTTTTGGCTGCAGACGTTCAGGTCGCTGACCATGGATTCCAGCTTCTGCTCAAACGTTGCACCGGCAAACTGGGGCTGCCAGACATGGCCCGGCAGGATGTGCGCATCAGCGTGGCGCTCGGCGCCGTTGGAGTTCAGGAACTCGCGGGAGAGGTCAACGATGGTCTTGCCGTTCCAGACCTCGCGCATCCGCTTTTCCTCGGTGACGGTGGCAACGATAGTCGCCTCAAGGTTTTCCTCGGCGGCGTACTTCATAAAGGTCTCGGCGTCCTCGGGAGCAACGGCCACGGCCATGCGCTCCTGGCTCTCCGAAATGGCCAGCTCGGTGCCGTCCAGACCCTCGTACTTGCGGGTGACCTTGTTCAGGTCGATGTGCAGGCCGTCGGCCAGCTCACCGATGGCAACGGACACACCGCCTGCGCCGAAGTCGTTGCAGCGCTTGATAAGGCGGCAGGCGTCCTCGCGGCGGAACAGGCGCTGCAGCTTGCGCTCGATGGGCGCGTTGCCCTTCTGCACCTCGGCACCGCAGGTCTCAAGGCTCGTCAGCTTGTGCGCCTTGGAGGAACCGGTGGCACCGCCGACACCGTCGCGGCCCGTGCGTCCGCCCAGCAGGATGACGACATCACCCGGGGCGGGCTCCTCGCGGCGGACATGGCTGGCAGGCGTCGCGCCGACAACTGCGCCGATCTCCATGCGCTTGGCGGCGTAGCCGGGGTGGTACAGCTCTGCGACCTGACCGGTGGCAAGGCCGATCTGGTTGCCGTAGCTGGAATAGCCCGCGGCAGCCGTCGTGACCAGCTTGCGCTGGGGCAGCTTGCCGGGCATTGTCTCGGAAACAGGCTTCAGCGGGTCAGCCGCACCGGTCACGCGCATGGCCTGATAGACATAGCTGCGTCCGGACAGCGGGTCACGGATGGCACCGCCAATGCAGGTCGCCGCGCCGCCGAAGGGCTCGATCTCGGTGGGGTGGTTGTGGGTCTCGTTCTTGAACAGGAACAGCCAGTCCTGCTGCTCACCGTCCACGTCACACTTGATCTTGACGGTGCAGGCGTTGATCTCCTCGCTCTCGTCAAGGTTCTTCAGAATGCCGCGCTGCTTCAGCGCCTTGGCACCGATGGTCGCGCAGTCCATCAGGGTGCGGTTTTTCTTGTCGCGGCCGGTCTCGGCGCGCAGTGCCATGTAGCGGTCAAATGCGGCCTGCACAAGCTCGTCGTCGATCTTCACGTCGTCCAGGATCGTGCCGAACGTCGTGTGGCGGCAGTGGTCGGACCAGTAGGTGTCGATCAGACGGATCTCGGTGATGGTCGGGTCGCGGTGCTCGGATTTGAAGTAGTTCTGGCAGAATACGATGTCCGCATGGTCCATCGCCAGGCCTTTCTCATTGCGGAACGCTTCCAGCGCGTCGTCGTCCAGCGCGGTGAAGCCGGTCAGCGTCTCGACCTCCGTCGGGATGGCAAACTCCATTTTCAGGGTGCTGCGCTCGTCAAGGCTTGCCTCGCGGGCCTCGACGGGGTTGATGACGTACTTCTTGATGGCGGCCAGGTCGGCGTCGGTCAGGTCGCCGTCCAGCAGATAGACGCGGGCGGAGCGCACCGCGGGGCGCTCGCCCTGGCTCAGCAGCTGGATGCACTCGCTGGCAGAGTCAGCGCGCTGGTCAAACTGGCCGGGCAGGTACTCGACGGCAAAAACGGTCTTGGCGTCGGGCAGCTTGTCGTAGGTCACGTCAACAGGCGGCTCACTGAACACGGTGGGCACAGCCTGCTGGAACAGCACTGCGTCGATGCCCTCGACGTCATAGCGGTTCAAAAGGCGCAGACCGGTCAGATTCTGGATGCCGACCAGATCGACCAGCTCATGCAGAAGCCCCTGTGCCTCGCCGTCAAAGCCGGGCTTTTTCTCAACATAAATGCGATATACCATTGTATTTCCTCCTGAGAGTTAAATTTGCAGGAAGTGACGGACGGAAAGCCTTCCCCCCTGGGGGGAAGGTGGCCGAGGCCCCGTCCGAGGGCGGATGAGGGGAAAGTGTACCGCTGTATCCCGTTGACGGATCGCTGCGGGAAGTTTGCCCTCATCAGTCACCTTCGGTGACAGCTTCCCCCCGATGGTGAAGCCTTTTTACTGCATTGCTGCCAGCGCTCTTGCCCCAATGTCACTGCGCTTGTGCAGCTTGTCAAAATGAATGCTCTCCGTGGCAGCATACGCCTTTTTCAGCGCCTCGGGCAGGGTGTTGGCCGTGGCGGTCACGCCAAGCACGCGCCCGCCGTTCGTGACGAGGCTGCCGTCCTTGATGGCCGTGCCGGCGTGGTAGACCGTCACATCGGCGGCGTCCAGCTGGCCCGCGGTCAGGCCGGTGATCTCCTTGCCCTTCTCGTAGGCGAGGGGATAGCCGCCGCTGGCTAAGATGACACAAGCCGCCGCGCCGTCGCTGAATTTGACATCGGTCTTGTCCAGCGTGCCGTTCGTTGTGGCCTCCATCACGGTCAGCAGGTCGCTTTCCAGCAGGGGCAGCACGACCTGCGTCTCGGGGTCGCCGAAGCGGCAGTTGTACTCGATGACCTTCGGGCCGTCGGGGGTCAGCATCAGGCCGAAATACAGGCAGCCCTTGAAGGGGCAGCCCTCGGCCTGCATGGCCGCAACCGTGGGCAGGAAAATCTCCTGCATGCAGCGCTCGGCGACTGCGGGCGTGTAGTAGGGGTTCGGGGCCACGGTGCCCATGCCGCCGGTGTTCAGGCCCTCGTCGTGGTCGAGAGCACGCTTGTGGTCCATGCTCGAGACCATCGGCTTGACGGTCTTGCCGTCGCAGAAGGACAGCACGCTGACCTCGGGGCCGGTCAGGAACTCCTCGACGACCACATGGTTGCCGGACGCGCCGAACTTTTTGTCCAGCATGATCTCCTTGACGCCGTCGGCAGCCTCCTGCTCATTCTGGCAGATCAGCACGCCTTTGCCCAGCGCCAGACCGTCCGCCTTGATGACGACGGGGTATTTGCCCTCGGCTTTGATGTAGTCCATGACCTTCTCGGGGTCGTCGAACGTCTCATATTTGGCCGTAGGGATGCCGTATTTCTTCATCAGGTCCTTGCTGAACACCTTGCTGGCCTCAATGCGGGCCGCGGCCTTGTCGGGACCGAATGCCGGGATGCCGACAGCGGCCAGCGCATCGACCATGCCCAGCGCCAGCGGGTCGTCCTGGGCGACGACGACATAGTCAAAGGCTTCTTCCTTGGCAAATTTGACCATGGCGTCCACGTCGGTGGCCGGGATGGCCTTGCAGTGGGCGTCATAGCTGATGCCGCCGTTGCCGGGCGCACACCAGATCTCGGAGCAGCGGGGGCTTTTTTTCAGCGCGCGGATGATGGCGTGCTCACGCCCGCCGCCGCCGACTACCAGAATTTTCATAAGCGTCCTCCTTGACAGCACAACAGCCCGCGACGAAAAATCGCCGCAGGCGAGTTGTTTTTGCGTTTAATGATGGAACAGCCGGATGCCGCAGAACGCCATCGCAATGCCGTACTTGTTGCAGGTGTCGATCACCTGTGCGTCGCGGATGGAGCCGCCCGGCTGCACAATGGCGGTCACGCCGCTGCGGCGCGCGCGCTCGATGTTATCGCCGAACGGGAAGAAGGCATCACTGCCCAGGCTCACACCGGTCACGGCATCCAGCCAGGCGCGCTTTTCCTCGGCGGTCAGCGGGGCCGGCTGCTCGGTGAAGGTCTCGGCCCAGACATCGTCGCTGATGACATCCTCCGGCGTGTCGCCGATGTAAACATCGATCGCGTTGTCGCGGTTCGGCTTGGCAATGTCAGCGCGGAACGGCAGGTCCAGCACCTTCGGCATGTGGCGCAGCTGCCAGTTGTCGGCCTTCTGGCCCGCCAGACGGGTGCAGTGCACGCGGCTCTGCTGGCCCGCACCGACGCCGATGGTCTGGCCGTCCTGCACGTAGCAGACACTGTTGGACTGGGTATATTTCAGCACGATCAGGCTGATGATGAGGTCGCGGCGCTGCTCGTCGCTGATGACCTTGTTCTCGGTCACAACGTTCTGCAGCATCGTCTCATTGGAAATGTCCAGGTCCTGACGGCCCTGCTCGAAGGTCACGCCAAAGACCGTGCGGGTCTCCAGCGGCTTCGGCTCGTAGTCGGCGTCGATCTGGACGATGGCGTAGCCGCCCTTCTTCTTGGATTTCAGCACCTCCAGCGCGTCGGCGTCGTAGCCGGGCGCAATGATGCCGTCGGAGACCTCGTGCTGAATCAGCTTCGCGGTGCTCAGGTCGCAGACATCGGACAGCGCGATCCAGTCGCCGAAGCTGGACATACGGTCCGCACCGCGGGCACGGGCGTAGGCGCAGGCCAGCGGGGAAAGCTCGGTCTCCGGCGCAATGTGGTACATGGCGCGCAGGGTCTCATCCAGCGGCATACCGATGGCCGCACCGGCGGGGGAGACGTGCTTGAAGCTGGCGGCAGCGGGCTGGCCGAGTGCCTTCTTCAAATCGCGCACGAGCTGCCAGGAGTTGAACGCATCCAGAAAGTTGATGTAGCCCGGGCGTCCGTTCAAAATCTGCACAGGCAGGTCACTGCCGTCCGCCATGTAGATGCGGGCGGGCTTCTGGTTGGGGTTCGTGCCGTATTTCAGCTGAAATTCGTTCATATTAACCCTCCACAGCGGTGTATTTATTCAGGATAATGTCCTCGTACTCGCCGGTTTCCAGCTCGATGCTGCGGACAAACAGGCTGACCTTGTTGTCCTCGTTCAGGCTCGCCCACAGCTTGGCGGCAAACTTGTCCGCGTCGTTCATGTCGATGGCGACGCGCAGCGGCTCACCCGTAAAGCTGGGGATCGGCGCACCGTTCTTGACGTAAGTGCTGATGAAGTGTCCCTCACCGGCCACGGGCTGCGGGTAGTCGAAGGTCTGGCGCTGCACGCTCTCGGCGTTGCCCTCGTCGGACTTGACGATGGACAGCTTGTAGCCGCCGCGGCGCATATCGACAACGCCGGAGATGCGCGGGGTAAAGTTCGGCGCGTCGTCCTCATAGGTGCGGGTCGCCAGCGCAGCCTCAAAGCTGTAGCCGGGGAAAAGGTTGCCGTTCATGAACTGGGCAATCGTGTCGGTCTGGTCGCCGTTCGTGACCACGGTGGTCTCCCGCAGGGTCAGCACAGCGTTGTAGATGATGAGGTGCGGGTCCTCGAGCTTGGCCGGGTCAGCGGCCACCGTGCGGATGCCGCCGTCGATAGGCTCAAACACACGGTTGCGGCTGTTGGCGCTGCGGCCCATGATCCAGTAGGCGACGAACGCCTTCTGGCCGTCGGGGCTTTTGCCCAGCACAATGCCGCGCCCGGGGTAGTCATTCCCGGCAAGATATTTGTAGATGTTTTTTTTCATAATTGACCTCGTTTTGGTGTATACAAAAACATAAAACGGGATGTGGTGGCAAGGCTCTCTCCCTCAGTCCGCTGCGCGGACAGCTCCCTCGCAGAGGGAGCCTGGAAGCCTTGGCCCCCTCTGCGAGGGGGCTCCGCCCGCAGGCGGTGGGGGAGAGAACTTTGCCATTGTTGCGATTTTACACCTCGTCACTGCACACCATCGCCAATGCCTTGGGCAGCAGCTGCCACTCGGCCTCGACCATGACGCGCTTCTGCAGCGTCTCGGGGGTGTCGCCGGGCTCCACGGCCACGGCCTTCTGCAGCAGAATGGGCCCGCCGTCGCATTCCTCGTTTACAAGGTGGACGGTAGCGCCGGTCAGCTTCACGCCGCGGGCCAGCGCAGCCTCGTGCACGCGCAGTCCGTAGAAGCCGGGGCCGCAGAAGCTGGGGATCAGGCTGGGATGAACATTGATGATTTTATTGCGGTAGGCCGCAATGACCTTTTCGCCCAGCACGCTCAAAAAGCCTGCCAGCACGACCACGTCAATACTGTGCTTCTGCAGGGTGTCCAGCAGGGCGGCGTCAAACGCTGCGCTGTCAGCGTAGTCCCTGCGGCTGACAACAGCGGATTCCACACCGAAATTGGCGGCGCGCTCCAGCGCGTAGACGCCGGGCTTGCTGGCAACGACCAGCTCGATTTTGCCGTTCGGGTTCTCGCCGCGGCGCTCGCTTTCCAGCAGGGCCTGCAGGTTCGTGCCGCCGCCCGATACCAGTACCGCTACACGCTTCATACCAGCTCGACCCCGTCGCCCTCGACGATGGTGCCCAGACGGTAGGCGTCCTCGCCGTGGGCCTTCAAAATGGCAATGGCCTTGTCTGCATCCTCGGGCGCGACGGTCAGCACCATGCCGACGCCCATGTTGAAGGTGTTGAACATATCGTGCTCGGAGATGCCGCCCTCGCGCTGCATGACGTCGAACAGGGCAGGGGTGCGCACATCGGCCTTGGCGATGCGGGCCGCACAGCCCTTCTTCAGGCTGCGGGGAATGTTCTCATAGAAGCCGCCGCCGGTGATGTGGGACACGCCCTTGACCGTGATCTCGTCCATGACAGCCAGCACGGGCTTGACGTAGATCTTCGTGGGGGCCAGCAGGGCCTCGCCCAGGGGCTTATCCATGCCGTCGAATGTCTTTTTCAGCACATCGGGGTTGTTGTCGATGTCAAAAATTTTGCGCACCAGCGAGAAACCGTTGGAGTGTACGCCCGTGGAGGGAAGTGCGATGATGACATCGCCCGGTTGCATCGTGGAGTTATCCAAAATCTTTGCCTTGTCCACGACGCCGACGGTGAAGCCTGCCAGATCGTACTCATCCTCGGGCATCATGCCGGGGTGCTCGGCGGTCTCGCCGCCCACGAGGGAGCAGCCCGCCTGGACGCAGCCTTCGGCCACGCCCTTGACGATCTCGGCGATCTTCTCCGGGATGTTCTTGCCGCAGGCGATGTAGTCGAGGAAAACCAGCGGCTTGGCACCGGCGCAGATGACGTCGTTGACGCACATGGCCACGCAGTCGATGCCGATGGTGTCATGCTTGTCCAGCAGCATGGCGATGCGCAGCTTGGTGCCGACGCCGTCAGTGCCGGAAATCAGAACGGGATGCTCCATGCCGGTGCAGTCCAGCTCAAACAGGCCGCCGAAGCCGCCCAGACCGCCGATGCAGCTCTCGGTCATCGTGCGGGCCACATACTGCTTCATCAGCTCAACAGAGCGGTACCCGGCGGTAATATCCACGCCTGCAGCGGCGTAGCTGGCAGAATAGCTTTTTTCCATGTTGAACTCCTAAATGTGTTACATTACTCGGAAAATCGGGTGGCAGCGGCAAGCTCTCTCCCTCCGGCGCTGCGCGCCACCTCCCTCGCAGAGGGAGGCAAGGGGGCTCCGCCCGCAGGCGGTGGGGGAGAGAAGTTTGCGCTACTGCTGCGCTTCCGTCGTTATGATTACAGCTTCTTATTCGTCTTAGACTGGCTCAGCGGCTTGTCGTAGACAATGTCCATCGTCTCGGTGGGCGGGGCGACGGGGTATTTGCCGGTAAAGCAGCCCGTACAGAAGCCGCACTTGCTGTGGATGGCCAGCTGCTGCACATGCTCAATGCTCAAATAGCCCAGCGTGTCAGACCCGACCAGCTCGTTGATCTCCTCGACGGTGTGGCCGGTGGCAATCAGGTCCTTCTCGTCGGGAATGTCGGTGCCGAAGTAGCACGGGTGGGCGAACGGCGGCGCACTGATCCGGTAGTGTACCTCGGCAGCACCGGCCTCGCGCAGCAGGCGGATGGTGCGGGCGCTCGTCGTGCCGCGGACGATGGAGTCATCGACCAGCACAACGCGCTTGCCCTTGACCGTGGACGTGATGGCGTTCAGCTTGATGCGCACGCTGCTCTCGCGCTGGGCCTGGCTGCCCTGAATGAAGGTGCGGCCTACATATTTGTTCTTGATAAAGCCCACGCCGTAGGGGATGCCGCTCTCCTGCGCATAGCCGAGCGCTGCATCCAGACCGGAGTCCGGCGCGCCGATGACGACATCGGCCTCCACGGGATGCTCCTGCGCCAGGAACCGGCCTGCCTGCAGACGGGCCTCATGCACACAAGTGCCCTCGATGACGGAATCCGGGCGGGCAAAGTAGATGTACTCAAAGACGCACATCGTGTGCGGCGCGGCGCCGCAGTGGTCCTCCATCGTGCGCAGGCCGTTGTGGTCGGCAATAACGATCTCGCCGGGGCGCACGTCACGGACGAACTTCGCGCCCACGGCGTCCAGCGCACAGCTCTCGCTGGCAAAGGCATAGCCGTTGCCGTCGGGCAGTTCGCCGATGCACAGCGGGCGGAAGCCGTTGGGGTCGCGCGCCGCGATCAGCTTGGTGTGGGTCATAATGACGAGGGAGTATGCGCCCTCAATGTCGTCCATCGTGCGGCTGACGGCCATCTCAATGTTCGGCGTCAGCAGACGGTTCTGGGTCAGCAGATAGGCGATGACCTCGGTGTCCGACGTGCCGTGAAAGATCGAACCGCTCATCTCGAGCTTGCGGCGCAGCTTCGGCGCGTTGACAAGGTTGCCGTTGTGGCAGACCGCCATAGCACCCTTGCAGTGATGCAAAACCATCGGCTGCGCATTGGAACGGCTGCGCTGGCCCGCCGTGGCATAGCGGACATGGCCGGTAGCCATCTTTGCGCCGCGGGGCAGCTCCTCCAGCACGCGCTTGGTAAAGACCTCGCTGACAAGGCCCAGATCGCGGTAGCCGGTCAGCACGCCGTCGACGTTCAGCGCAATGCCGCAGCTCTCCTGGCCGCGGTGCTGCAGGGCGTACAGCGCACTGTAGACGGCGCTGACCATATCGGTCTCGCCGGTCTTGTCATACATACCGAACACGCCGCACTCCTCGTGCAGGGACTCGGTGTATTGGGAAATTTCGCTCATTTATTTGCTCCAATTGTCGGAATGGTAAAGCCGTAGGGGCGGATCCTATATCCGCCCGTGGGTCGGCTGCCTCTTGCGGGCGCATAGGGCATGCGCCCCTACGGGAAAGCGCACGGTAAATTGTGCGGGTGCAATCAGCCCAGCAGGCGCTTCATGACTTCCTGGTAAGCGTCGGCTTCGCCGCCCATGTTGCGGCGGAACAGATCCTTGTCCAGATGTGCGCCGGTGGTGGCGTCCCAGAAACGGCAGGTGTCGGGGCTGATCTCGTCAGCCAGGATGATGGTGCCGTCGGACAGGCGGCCAAACTCGAGCTTAAAGTCCACCAGACGGATGTTGGCGTCCAGCATGATCTTCTTCAGCACCTCGTTGACCTTGAAGGCATACTTCGCGATGGTGTCCAGCTCCTCCTGGGTAGCCAGGTCGAGGGCCAGGGCGTAGTAGTGGTTGATGAACGGGTCGTGCAGATCGTCGTTCTTGTAGCTGTACTCGAGGATGGGGGTCTTAAAGACCTTGCCCTCGGGCACGCCCATGCGCAGGCTGAAGTGACCGGCTGCAACGTTGCGGATGATGACCTCCAGAGGCACGATCTCGACCTTCTTCACAAAGGTGTCGCGGTCATTGACCTCCTGCACGTAATGGGTGGGGATGCCTTCCTTCTCGAGCTTCTGCATCAGAGCGTTGGACAGCTTGTTGTTGACAATGCCCTTGTCGCGAATGGTGCCCTTCTTCTCACCGTCACCGGCAGTGGCGTCATCCTTATAGTGGACCATGACGATCTCGGGATCGTTGGTAGCGAAAACCTGCTTGGCCTTGCCTTCGTACAGCTGCTCTTTGACTTCGTAATTCATGAGAAACGCTCCTTTTTATAGTATAATATAGTAAAGTATGTATGTGTACCTGTCTTTGGCTTCCCCTTTGGGGGAAGTCTCTTTTACAGTGCTGCGGCTTCGGCGGCAATGGCGGCGTCCTTCCTGGCAATCGCGGCGGCGGTGTCGGCGCGGAAGCTGTCAAGCTTCGCGGCCAGCTCGTCGTCGGCCACGGCCAGAATCGCCACAGCCAGATACGCGGCGTTCTTCGCGCCGTTCAGCGCTACGGTAGCCACGGGAAAGCCGCTGGGCATCTGCACAGTGGCCAGCAGGGCGTCCAGACCGTCCATGGCGCCGCCCTTCATCGGGATGCCCACAACGGGCAGGGTGGTGTTGGCGGCAAAGGCACCGGCCAGGTGCGCGGCCATGCCGGCAGCGCAGAGAATGACGCCGTAGCCCTCGGCACGGGCGCTCCTGGCGAACGCGGCGGCGGCCTCCGGTGTGCGGTGGGCCGAAAGAATGTGCGCCTCATACGGCACGCCGAAATCCTTCAGCACCGTGCAGGCACCCTTGACCACCGGCCAGTCACTGTCCGAGCCCATGATGATCGCAACTTTTTTCATACGTTTTGAAACCTCCCTTACAAAGCAAACAGCGCAGTGCTCCGCATCAGGATACACTGCGCTGTGGTGTCGACGTAAAAAGGGTATGATGGTACAGAACACCCGCGAAGAAGCCAATACGCTGCATTGCGTTTGCCACGGAAGATCCCCCTTTAATAAAAGTAAGATGTGCCCTGTACTTGTAGTGTAAACGCTGGGCAAAAAAAATGCAAGCGCCCGGCGGACATTTCAGCCAAAAAACGGTGCAAAAGGGTTTTGACCGTCGCTTTTTGTCGTTTTTGATGGGTCTTGGGGGGCAGTTGTCATACTTTAAAACGGCCTGTAAAATTTTGCTGGTACAGAGCACAAAAATATGATAAAATAGAAAAAATACATAAACAAGGAGCTTTGTATGATTGCACCCAAACGACGCCTGACAAATCACGCCCTGCACGGCAGGGAGGAATGGGTCAAGCGCATCTTCCGCGACCAGATCGCCGAGGCTGCGGGCATCCTAGAAGTCGTGCTCTCCGGCATTGTGCTGGCGGCTCTGCTCATGAGCATTGTCCCGCTGGTGGAGCTGATGCCCGGTCTGCTGACCGATGCCGACAGCCTGGAGATCCGCACCTTTCTGGAACGTGCGCTGGACATCGTCATCGGCATCGAGTTTATCAAGATGCTGGCCAAGCACAGCCCCGGCAGCGTGCTGGAGGTGCTGCTCTACGCCATTGCCCGCCACATGATCGTCGGTCATGAGGACGCCGTGCAGAACCTGGTCAGCGTGGTGGCCATCGCACTGATCTTCATCATCCGCAAGTATTTCTTTGTGCCGTCCTTCGGCCACAAGATGCCCGGCGGAAAAATTGCCCCGGACATAGGGCAGAAGGACGCAGAGACCCCGGAAGCAAAAGCGGGAGACATGGCGGAATAACGCCGGCCCGCCCCCGGGGACAGCGCCGCATGGTATGCCGGGGCCATTGGTGCGAACGGCGAAAATTTGTAAGCCTGTGTGATAACTATAAATAAGAATCCCCCTTCCGGGAACAATGTAGGGGCGGATGCTCGTCATCGGCCCCTACAGCCTCCCGGAAGGGGGATTCTTTATTTTACGATTTTACCAAAATTTTACCAATCAGAACAGACCCGTGATCTTCCCGTGTACATCCACGTCAATGTCCATGGCGGCGGGGTGCTTGGGCAGGCCGGGCATCGTCATGATGCTGCCGCAGACAACGACCACAAAGCCCGCACCGGCGCTCAAACGCACCTCGCGCACATTCAGCGTGTGACCCTCGGGCGCACCCGTCAGCTTGGCGTTGTCGCTGAAGGAATACTGCGTTTTGGCAATGCAGACCGGCAGCTTGCCATAACCCAGCGCGGTCAGCTCGTCCAGCGTCTTTTTTGCGGCGGCGGTGTAGCTTACGCGGCCCGCGCGGTAGATCTTCGTGGCGACGGCCTCGATCTTATCCGTCAGCGGCGCGTCCAGCTCGTAGGTGTACTGCACCTCGGCGCTGTCGTCCAGGATGGACAGCACGGTCTCGGCCAGTGCTTTGCCGCCCTCGCCGCCCTTGGCAAAGACCTCGCTCAGGGCGCAGGGCACACCGGCCTTGTTGCAGACGTCATAAATAACATCCATCTCCTCCGCAGTGTCGGTGGGAAAGGCGTTGATGGCAACGCAGACCGGCAGACCAAAGCCCTGCAGGTTTTCAATGTGGCGGGTCAGGTTCACGCTGCCCGCACGCACGGCCTCGGCGTTGGGCTTGCCCAGATCGGGCTTGGCCACGCCGCCGTGGGACTTGAGCGCGCGCACCGTGGCCACCAGCACAACGGCGGCGGGGTGCAGCCCGGCATAGCGGCACTTGATGTCAAGGAACTTCTCCGCGCCCAGATCCGCGCCGAAGCCGGCCTCGGTCACAACGTAGTCGGCCAGCTTGAGGCTCAGCCTGGTGGCAATGGCACTGTTGCAGCCGTGGGCAATGTTGGCGAACGGACCGCCGTGGATGATGGCGGGGTTGTGCTCCAGCGTCTGGACAAGGTTCGGGTCGAGCGCGTCCTTCAAAAGTGCGGTCATCGCGCCCGCCGCGCCGATCTGCCCGGCGGTGACGGGCTGGCCGTCGTAGGTGTAGGCGCAGACGATGCGGGACAGGCGGGCCTTTAAGTCCTCCAGATCGGTGGCCAGGCAGAACACCGCCATGACCTCGCTGGCAACGGTGATGTCAAAGCCGTCCTCACGCGGGGTGCCG
>ENA-ORVG01002756-ORVG01002756.1-human-gut-metagenome-genome-assembly--contig:-NODE-2756-length-15720-cov-2.997766_pt1 | contig 15720 bp, 13 predicted proteins | sample MGYA00242091_ERZ509233 | MGnify/ENA primary metagenome ERZ509233 (study PRJEB26280, sample SAMEA2338840) | human gut metagenome | biome: human gut; feature: human-associated habitat; material: faeces... | reverse complement strand
GCGGCCCGTGAGCAGATCTTCGTGCAGGCTGAAATGAAGCTGGCCGAAGACATGCCGGTGATCCCGGTCTACTGGCGCCATGAGGACTACGCGGTCAGCGAGAAGCTCGTCGAGGGCTATGCCCGCAAGCCGTTCCAGGCGTACAATTTCATCTACACCAAACTTGCCGACTAAGACAAAAACTGCTCCTTAAACGAAGAAACGCGGCATGGGAAAACCCATGCCGTTTTCTTCCATTTCAAGGGTGAAATGATAAAAAGGGCATTCTAAAACAAAAAGGAGGGGAGCGCGTTGATTCGCTACATTATCAAGCGTCTCGTCTATGCGGTACTGACGCTGTTTGTGCTCATCTCGCTCACGTTTTTCATGATGCGCATGCTGCCGGGCGATCCGTTCATCGGCGACAAGACCGTCTCCGCGACGGCGATGGCCAACATGAACGCGAAATACGGCCTGGATAAGCCTGTGTTTGTGCAATATCTGATGTATATGGGCAACTGCCTGCGCGGCGATCTGGGAATTTCCATCACCTACAACCGCGACGTGATGACCATCATCTCCGAATCGTTCCTCGTTTCGGCGGATCTGGGCATTCGCGCAATCATCTTCGCCGTGATTATCGGCATTCTGCTCGGCGCTGTGGCCGCCATCAAGCGCGGCAGCGTGTGGGACTCCGTATCCATGTTCATCGCCATGATCGGCGTCTCCGTGCCGAGCTTCATTTTGGGCGCGGTGCTGCAATATTTCCTTGGCTTGCAGCTGCGCAAAACCTTCGGCATCAATCTCTTCCCGATTCAGGGCTGGGGCAAGTTTAACCAGACGCTGCTGCCTTCGTTCGCGCTGGGGCTCGGTTCGCTGGCGACGGTTTCCCGTCTGATGCGCACGAGCATGCTCGACGTGCTGGGACAGGATTACATCAAGACTGCAAAGTCAAAGGGCCTGTCGCAGGGCAAGATTCTCTGGCGGCACGCGCTGCGCAACGCCATCATGCCCGTTGTGACGGTCATGGGTCCGACAGTGGCTTCCGTGCTGACAGGCACGTTCGTCATCGAGAGCATCTTCAACATCCCCGGCCTGGGCAAGTATTTCGTCACCAGCATCAAAGACCTTGACTACACGATGATCGGCGGCACGGTCGTGTTCTACGGCGGCTTGCTGATCGTCTGCACCCTCGTGGTCGATCTGCTTTACGGCTTCATCGATCCGCGCGTAAAACTGGAGGGCTGAGCATGGAACATATTGAAAAATCCCGCTTTGCCCATGTCGGCCAGAGCGCGCAGGAGAGCGAGTCGATCAAGCGTCCGAGCCTCACGTTCATGCAGGACGCCATGCGCCGTCTGTGGAAAAACAAGGTCGCGATGGTCTGCGTCGTGATCATCCTTGTGCTGACGGCGATGAGCATTTTCGCGCCGATGGTTTCCAAATTCGATTACCGCGAGCAGCATTACAGCCACACCAACGCGCCGATGGGTACAGTCTGCAACGAGAGCGGCGCGGAGGGCGAAGGCCATGTGCATTATTTCGGCACGGACACGCTTGGCCGCGACATTTTCACCAGAATCTGGATGGGCGGCCGCGTGTCGCTGACCATCGCCGTGGTCAGCGCGCTGGTTGACCTGATTCTGGGCAGCATTTACGGCGGCATTTCCGGCTACTTCGGCGGCACGCTGGATATCATCATGATGCGCCTGCTGGAAATCATCAACGGCATTCCGTATCTGATTATCGTCATCCTGCTGATGATGATTTTGAAGCCCGGCATGATGACCATCATCATCGCCTATTCGCTCGTCGGCTGGATTCCGATGGCGCGCCTTGTGCGCGGCCAGGTCGTTGCGCTCAAGCAGCAGGAATACATTGCGGCGGCGGAAGCCATGGGCGCGGGGTCGGCGCGCATCATCGCGCGGCATTTGCTGCCCAACACGCTTTCTGTAGTCATCGTCCGCGTGACGCTGTCCATTCCGAGCGCGATCTTCTCGGAAGCGTACCTGAGCTATATCGGTCTGGGCATTCCGCTGCCGATGTGCTCGTGGGGCTCGCTGGCCCAGCTGGGCATTGAGAATTTCCGCATTTATCCGTACCAGCTCATCATTCCGGCGATCTGCATCAGCCTGACGATGCTGGCATTCAACATGTTCGGCGACGGTCTGCGCGACGCGTTTGACCCGCGCCTGAGGAGGTAAGCGGCATGGCAGAGAGAATTCTGGATATGGAAAACCTGCATGTGTCGTTTGACACCTATGCGGGCGAGGTCAAGGCCGTTCGCGGCGTGACGCTGCACGTGGACGAGGGCGAAGTGCTGGCGATTGTCGGCGAAAGCGGCTGCGGCAAATCCGTGACCGCGCAGACGATCATGAAGCTCAACCCGATGCCCCCGGCGCGCATTGTCGAAGGCAAAATCAATCTGGCCGGACACGACATCGTGAAGGCCAGCGAAAAAGACATGCAGAAGATCCGCGGTCAGGAAGTCGCCATGATCTTCCAGGACCCGATGACCTGCATGAACCCGACGACGCAGGTCGGCAAGCAGATTGTCGAGTCCATCAAGCTGCACAGGCACCTTTCCCGCCAGGAGGCGAAGGAAGAGGCGATCAAGTGCTTAAAGCAGGTCAACATCCCCAACCCGGAGGAGCGCGCCAAGCAGTATCCGCACGAGTTTTCCGGCGGTATGCGCCAGCGCGCGATGATCGCCATGGCGCTCAGCTGCAACCCGAAGCTGCTGATTGCCGACGAGCCGACGACGGCGCTGGACGTGACGATTCAGGCGCAGATTATGGATCTGCTGGTGGAGCTGAAAGACAAGATCAACACCGCCATCATCCTGATTACGCATGACCTCGGCGTGGTTGCGGGCATTGCCGACCGCGTGGCCGTCATGTATGCGGGCAAGGTGGTCGAGACCGGCACGACCGCGCAGATTTTCTACGAGCACAAGCATCCGTACACGGAGGCGCTGCTGCGCAGCCTGCCTTCCGCCGACGCGGGCAAGCGCGAACCGCTGATGAGCATTCCGGGCACGCCGCCTGACCTGCTCTGCCCGCCGAAAGGATGCGGTTTTGCGGCGCGCTGCCGCCACTGCATGCAGATCTGCCACGAAGAGCAGCCGCCGGAGTTTGACGTGGGCGGCGGGCACAAGGCCAGCTGCTGGCTGCTGCATCCGGACTGCCCGTGCGCAGCGGAGAGGGGGGACGAGGAATGACGGACGAAGTGCTGGTTCGCGCCGAACACATCTGCAAATACTTTAAAATCGGCGGCGGTCGCATGCTGCACGCGGTAGAGGATATCAACCTCGATATTCACCGCGGCGAAACGCTGGGTCTCGTTGGCGAGAGCGGCTGCGGCAAATCCACGCTGGGCCGCACCCTGATGGGCATTTATCAGCCGACGAAGGGCAAGCTGGTTTACGACGGCAGGCCTGTCGATCTTTCCAACAAGAAAGACCGCTTTGCGTTCGCCAAAAAGGCGCAGATCGTCTTCCAGGATCCGTATGCCTCGCTCGATCCGCGCATGACCGTCGGTTCGATCATTGAAGAGGGCATGATCATCCACAACATGTACGACGCGAAGCGCCGTCAGGAGCGCGTAGCCGAGCTGCTTGCGACCGTCGGTCTGAACCGCGAACACGCTAACCGCTTCCCGCACGAGTTTTCCGGCGGCCAGCGTCAGCGCATCGGCATTGCCCGCGCGCTGGCCATCGAGCCGGAGTTTATCGTCTGCGACGAGCCGATTTCCGCGCTGGATGTGTCGATTCAGGCACAGGTTATCAACCTGCTGCACGATTTGCAGGAGCGGATGGGGCTGACGTATCTGTTCATCGCGCACGATTTGAACATCGTCAAATACATCTCCGACCGCATCGCGGTGATGTATCTGGGCAGCGTGGTGGAGCTGGCGACGAGCGACGAACTGTACGCCCATACGCTGCACCCGTACTCGAAGGCGCTGCTTTCCGCCGTGCCGATCCCCGATCCGAAGCTGGAGGCGCAGAAGAAGCGCCAGATCATCGAGGGCGACGTGCCCAGCCCAATTAACAAACCCAGGGGCTGCGCATTCTCCAGCCGCTGCCCGATGGCCTGCGACAAGTGCCGCCAGAGCGCGCCGGTACTCAAAGAGGCTGCGCCGGGGCACTTTGTGGCCTGTCATCTGGTGGAAGGATAAAAAAATCAACAAAGCCGCTTTTCCCCGCGCCTGTCGGGGAAAGCGGTTTTTTTTACTCCTTCCGGTTCGCTTCGCTCACCGCCTCCATCTATGAGGGAGCTGTCAGCAAAGCTGACTGAAAAAGTCGGGATATGTTGACAAACCGTTTTCACAAAGCTATCCAATTCCCCTTAAAAGCAGAATCCTGCATAATCATGCAAAAAGTCAACCCGTTCACGCGGAAAAAAGTGAATAAAACCTTTAAAATGCAGGAACACGATTTGAAAATGCGAAAAACGAACTGAAAATGAAAGAACAAGCGCTGAAATTGCAAAAGAATGTGAATAAAAATTGAAAAAGGTCTTGCAGACTGTGGAAAAGGCTGGTATAATAAAAGCGGTTTTACGAAAAACAATCGTTTTCGAGTATGACAAACCGTTTGAGCTGTTTCGCACTTCGCACTGACGAAGTGTCGCGAATAGAAAAATTGGATGGAGGGTAAACACTATGAAGAAACTGCTTTGCCTGGCGCTGGCCGCAATGCTGTGTCTGGCGCTGGCCGCGTGCGCTGTGGCCGAAGGAACCTGGAAGATCGCGATCCTGACCGGCACGACCTCTCAGGGCGAGGAAGAATTCCGCGCCGCCGAGCGTGCCCAGAAGGCCGACCCGGAGCATATCATCACCGATACCTACCCGGATAACTTCATGGCCGAGACTGAAACGACCATTTCCAAGCTCGTCGCGTTCGCTTCCGATCCGGACGTGAAGGCGATCGTCATGTGCCAGGCTGTGCCGGGCGCAAAGGCTGCGTTTGACAAGATCCGCGCCATGGGCCGCGACGACATGCTGCTGATCGCGGGCGTGCCGCAGGAAGACCCGGCTGTCATCACCGCGGCTGCCGACTTCGTGCTCTACACCGACGAACCGAAGCAGGGCGACACCATCATGGAAACCTGCGCCAAGTGGGGCGTTGATGTGTTCGTGCATTACTCCTTCCCGCGCCACCTTGCGATGGAGACCATCGCCGCCCGTAAGGCGCTGCTGGAAGAAAACGCTGCGGCGCTCGGCATCGAGTATGTCGAAGCTACCGCGCCCGACCCGACCGGCGACGCGGGCGTTGCCGGCGCGCAGCAGTTCATCCTTGAGGATGTTCCGGCCAAGCTGAAGGAATACGAGGGCAAGAAGGTTGCGTTCTTCACCACGAACTGCGGAATGCAGGAGCCGCTTCAGGCCGCGATCCTCGATCAGCCGAACGCCTACTATCCGCAGCCGTGCTGCCCGAGCCCGTATCACGCGTTCCCGGCTTCCCTCGGCCTTGAGATTCAGGCCGGCGGCGACGACACCGAGGCGCTGAAGGCGATTGCCGCCGTGCTCAAGGAGCACAACGCGCTGGGCCGCTACTCCACCTGGCCGTCCCCGGTCAATATGTCCATCATCGACGTGAGCGTGGAATACGCCAAGAAGTGGATCGCCGGTGAAATCACCTCCAAGAACGACGGCGCCGCGATTGCCGCCATGTTCGAGGAGAAGGCGCCGGGCGCTATCGTCAGCAACTACACCAATGCTGACGGCCAGACTTTCGACAACTACTACACCGTCCTGCTGGGCGCTGTCGATTTCAACGACTACGCCGAGTAAAACAACCATCGGTTAAGCAAAGGTAAAGCCGACCCGCTTCACATGCGTTGAGGCGGGTCGCTTTTGCCGTTTCAAAGGAGGAATGAAATTGGCCTCGGAATACATCCTTGAAATGAGGGACATCACCAAGAAGTACGGCGAAAACGCCGTGCTTTCCGGCGTGTCGCTCAAGGTTAAGCCGGGCGAAATCCACGCGCTGCTGGGCGAAAACGGCGCGGGCAAGAGCACGTTGATGAACGTGCTTTTCGGCATGCCCGTCATTCATGAAACGGGCGGCTTTGGCGGCGAGGTCTATCTCAACGGCGAGAAGACGACCATCGCTTCCCCGCACGACGCGATGACCAAAGGCATCGGCATGGTGCATCAGGAGTTCATGCTGCTGCCGGGCTTCACCATCACGGAAAACATCAAGCTTAACCGCGAAATCAGTCGCCCCAGCGCGATCTCCCGCGTGTTTGGCAAGAATCTGGAAACGCTGGATATGAAGGCGATGTCTCAGGACGCGCGCGGCGCGCTGGACAGCGTCGGCATGTCGATTGACGAGGACACCCTTGTGGCCGGACTGCCGGTCGGCTACATGCAGTTTGTGGAAATCGCCCGCGAGATCGACAAAAAGGGCGTCAAGCTGCTGGTCTTTGATGAACCGACCGCCGTTCTGACCGAGAGCGAGGCGGCGCAGCTGCTCAAAGTGATGAAGGATATCGCCGCGCGCGGCATCGCGATCATCTTCATCACGCACAGACTCGACGAGGTCATCAACGCCGCGGACGGCATCACCATTCTGCGCGACGGCAAGCTTGTCGCCGAGTGCCGCACGAAGGATACAGACGTCACCCAGCTGGCGGAGATGATGATCGGCCGCAAGGGCGAAGCGGCCTTCGTCACCGCCGAGCCGCGCAAGCTGCCGGAGGATACCCCGGTTGCGCTCAAGCTCAGCCATCTGGCCGTGGATATGCCCGGCGAGATGGTCAACGACGTTTCCCTCGAAGTGCGCGAAGGCGAAATCTTCGGCATCGGCGGTCTGGCCGGACAGGGCAAGGTCGGCATTCCCAACGGCGTGATGGGGATTTATCCCAGCACAGGCGAGGTCGAGCTGTTCGGCGAAAAATCCCCGCTGAATAACGCGCGCCAGGCGCTCAAAAACGGCATGGCCATCGTGTCGGAGGATCGCCGCGGCGTGGGTCTGCTGCTGGATGAATCGATTGAAAACAATGTCGTATTCAACGCGATGCAGATCAACGGCGATTTTACCAAAAAGTTCCTCGGCGCGCATCTGCGCGACGGCAAGGCGATTCGCGCCTATGCCGACGAGATCATCAAGGAACTGGATATCCGCTGCTTCTCCGCGCAGCAGCATGCGGGCACGCTCTCCGGCGGCAACCAGCAGAAGGTCTGCATTGCGCGCGCGCTGGCGATGAATCCGAAACTGCTGTTCGTCTCCGAACCGACGCGCGGCATTGACATCGGCGCCAAAAAGCTGGTGCTGGAGACGCTGGTGCGGCTCAACCGCGAAAAGGGCATGACCGTCGTGATGGTTTCTTCCGAATTGATGGAGCTACGCTCCATCTGCGACCGCATTGCCATCGTCGCGGAGGGCAAGGTGGTGGACGTGCTGGAGACGAACGCGTCCGACGCAGATTTCGGCCTGGCGATGTCCGGCATTAAGCCCGAACATGTGAAGCAGAAGGGAGGCGAGGCGCATGTCTAAGCTGAGGGCAACACGCGCGCAGGTGATTGCGGCGGCGATTATCGTCGTGCTGGCGGTGGTGCTGGGCGGCGTCGGCCTGTACGGCATGAATGCGCGCGGTTCCGAAAACGGCGCGCAGGTGTTGGAAAATATGCGCCTGCAAGCCATTCTCAATACGGCGGGCAGCGGCGCGGTGGACGCGTATGTGGCCGCCGCGAAGTCGGAAGCCTCGACCAAGGCGCGCGAGAGCGGCGGCGGCATGTCTGCCGTGCGCGAAGCGGCGGCCAAAGCTGAGGAAGAGGCCCGCGCCAAGGCGGAAGAGCTGGGCATCGGCGCAGTGGATCTCTCCGAAATCGATACCCGGCCGATGAGCGCGGCGCTTGATGTGCTGCTTGCGGCGCAGCAGGCGTATTTCGCCGAAGAAGCGAGCGCGCAGGCGGCCTATGCGGCGCAGCAGGTGCAGACCTCTGCGGCGGTAGACGACACGACTGCGGATGCCGCGGCAGACGATACGGCATCCGACGACATGACGATGGAAGAAGAGACGGTCGATCTCTCCGGCTTCGTCGCGACGGAAGCGATGAATCGCCTGTCTGCCGAGGTGGACAGCGCGTATGCCGCGCTGTGCGAACAGATTAAGGCGGTTTTCCCGGCGCTGACGGACGATGTGCTCGCCACGCTCAAGTCGACGATCACGGGTATTGTCGCCATCCAGAACGACCGCTTTGAATTGCAGTATGACCGCGCGCTGGCGGCCAGCGGCATGAACCCCGGCCTGAACGGCACGATTCTGCGTGAGGCCTACACGATGGCGGTTAGCGCGTTCGGCCTGCTGATTCTGGCGGCGGCCGTGCTGTTCTACATCCCGCTGGTGGCAAAGATGGGCGTGCCGAGGCTGATTATCGGCCTGTTCTTCATCCTGCTGTGCCTGCTGGCGATGATTCTGGGTCTGTCCCTGCCGAGCCAGCTGAGCAACACGCTCGTGCGTCTGGGCATGAACGGCGTGCTGGTGCTGGCAATGCTGCCGGGCATTCAGTGCGGCATCAGCCTGAACCTCGGCTTGCCCATCGGCATTATCGGCGGCCTCATCGGCGGTCTGCTGTGCATCGAGTTCGGCATGTCCGGCTTCACGGGGCTGTTTTTTGCGGTTGCGGTCGGCCTTGTGATTGCGGCGGTGACGGGCTGGCTCTACGGCCTGCTGCTCAACCGCCTGAAAGGCAGCGAGATGAGCGTGACGACCTACGTCGGCTTCTCCGTTGTGTCGCTGATGTGCATTGCGTGGCTGGTTCTGCCGTTTAAGAGCCCGATCATGAAGTGGCCGCTGGGCAACGGCCTGCGAACCACCATCGGCTTGCAGACCTCCTACCGCCACGTGCTCAACGATTTCCTCTCTTTCGAGATTTTCGGCATCACGATTCCGACGGGTCTGCTGCTGTTCTTTGCGCTGTGCTGCCTGCTGGTGTGGCTGTTCATGCGCTCCAAGACCGGCATTGCGATGAGCGCGGCGGGCGCGAATCCGCGCTTCGCTGCGGCGACCGGCATTAACGTGGATCGCATGCGCATCATCGGCACGATGCTCTCCACGATGCTGGCGGCCGTGGGCATTATCGTTTATGGCCAGAGCTACGGCTTCATGCAGCTCTATCAGGCCCCGCGACAGATGGGCTTCCTCGCCGCTTCCGCCATCCTCATCGGCGGCGCGACGACATCCCGCGCCAAGATCAGCCACGTGGTGATCGGTACGTTCCTCTTCCAGGGCGTGCTGACGCTGGGCATGCCGGTGGCGAACGCGCTCGTTCCGCAGAGCACCATCTCCGAGACGCTGCGCATCCTGATTTCCAACGGCATCATTCTCTATGCGCTCACCAAGTCGGGAGGTGCGAACCGTGGATAAGAATCGACTGCGCGACACAGCGCGCAACAATATCGTGACCATCATGTTCATCGTGCTCTGCGCGGTGTGCATGGCTTTCTCCGGGTACGCGCCCAACTATGTGCTCTATGAGCTGTTCGGCCGTCTGTCGCGCAACATGTTCATCGTGCTCTCGCTGATCATTCCGATTGTCGCGGGCATGGGCATCAACTTCGCCATCACCATCGGCGCGATGGCGGCGCAGATTGCCTGCCTGCTCGTGCTGGAATGGGGCGTTTCGGGTATCGGCGGCCTGGCGCTGGCGGCGCTGCTGACCGTGCCGCTGGGCGGCATTTTCGGCTTCCTCATCGGTAAGCTGCTCAATAAGATGAAGGGCCAGGAGATGATCGGCTCGATGATCCTGGGCTACTTCGCCAACGGCCTGTATCAGCTGCTGTTCCTGTTCATCTTTGACAACATCATCCCGATTCATAACCCGAACCTGACGATCAAAGGCTCGAAGGGCATCGCCAACACGATGGATCTTTCCCGCGAGGGCGGCTTCGCGTACTCGCTGGAGAAGCTCTGGCAGCTGCCCGCGTCTCAGGCGGCGATTGCGTTCGCTGTCGTTGCGGCGCTGGTACTGATCGTCGGCTATGTGACCAGCCATCGCAAAAACGCGAAAAAGCTGGGCGTTCAGCTCGCCGTGATCGCTGCGGCCGCGGCGGTCATGCAGCTTCCGGCGATGAAGAATCTGTTCTCCATGGTCAACGTGCCGATGGCGACGTTCGGCGTGGTGGCGCTGCTGTGCCTGTTCAACGTGGTCATCATGCGCACGAGGCTCGGCCAGCAGTTCCGCGCGGTCGGTCAGAACGGCGTGGTCGCCAACGCGGCGGGCATCGACGTGGATCGCGTGCGCATCATCGCGATCGTGTTCTCTACGATTCTGGCGGGCTGGGGCCAGCTCATTTTCGTGCAGAACATGGGTTCCTTCCAGACTTACGGCGCGCATGAACAGGTTGGCCTGTATGCGGGCGCGGCGATTCTGGTCGGCGGCGCGTCGGTCATCCGCGCGACCAACACGCAGGCGCTCGTGGGCTGCGTGCTCTTCCACCTGATGTTCATCCTCGCCCCGGCGGCCGGCAAGAACCTCTTCGGCGACGCGGCCATCGGCGAGTATTTCCGCGTGTTCATCTGCTACGGCGTTATTGCGCTGTCGCTGGTCATGCACGCGTGGAGCGAGAATAACCGCCGGAAACAGGCGGCCAGCGCGCTCCGCGCCGACAACAAGGCGTAAATCTTCTTTCCTCCCCGAAAGCGGGGAGGATTTTTTTGTCGAAAGGAAAATAATAGAATTGAAAATACGTTTTGACGCTGTGTGGAGAAAAAAGATGAAACAAACATTTGTGCTGCTGCTGACCCTGATGCTCATCCTGACCGCGTCCGTCGCGGCTGCCCAGCTTGGCGAGCCCGTGCAGGATTTCACCGTTGTGAACGAGAACGGCACGCTGACGGCGCTCAGCGGCCTGCTCCAAACGAAAAAAGCAGTGCTCCTGCATTTTTTTGCGGGCTGGCTGGATGAAGATTACAGCGATTTGCCCGCGGTTCAGGCGGCGTATGCGCAATACGGGGAGGATATCGGCTTTATCGTCGTCAGCGTGGAGGAACAGGAAACCGTGCAAAGCCTTGCCGCCGCGCGGGCGCAGAACGAGCTGACCGATTTGCCGCTGAGCCTCGGCGGTCTGAGCGCATTCGGGCAGTTTGGCTCGGCGTATATCCCGCTTACCGTCGTCGTCAATGCGGATGGCACGAGCGGCTTTGAATTTGACGGCGTTTTGGGCGCGGAAGCGCTTGAACGCGTGCTGGCCGTGTTTGTGCGGACGGATGGGCCGCTGGAGATGGAGACAGTGCCGCAGGAAGCGGAATAAACGGCGAAAAACCATAAAAACAAAAATAAACTCTGCCGCAGACGAAGAAACGCGGCAGAGTTTATTTATGGAGCCATCACCGGAATGATCAGCTCGGAATAATGGCGCATTTGTCCGTCGTCGTCCACAAACCACGCATACTGGCGCGTGTAGCCCTCACAGACGGGCGTGAGGTGATGCGCTTGCAGAAACTCGCGGTTCAGATCGACGATGGGTTGCAGGGAGCTTTCTTCCGGCGGGCGCAGTTCAAAGATCGTGCGGACGGTCTGCGGCCCGGCACTCAGGCGCATCTGCGAAAAATCCGCGTGAATGACGTGCATAAATTCAGCTGGAGCGACGATGCCCACGCGCGCGGCGGCGCTTCCTCCGGTCAGCAGAGCTGGCGGGATGATCGTGCAGTAACTGGTCAGCGGGAGCGCGTCGATCAGGGCTTTCAGAATCGGCAGTTTGGGCACGGAAGCCCACAGCGCGGAGACGGAATCGAAATCGATGAGGTAACCCGCGCTGCCCGCGCAGAGGCGGGGCTGCATGGACAGCCTGTCGCAATCGCGCAGCAGATCCGTGCCGCAGGTCATGCGCTCGTAGACGGCGTTTTGCTGAGCAATCTGCTCGCGCAGCGCGGCGCGTTTTTCGTCCATCATCGCGACCAGCTCCGCAAGCGGGCAGTGGGTCATGATGCGCTTGATTTCGTCAAGCGAAAAACCCTGCCGCTGGAGGCTTTTGATGATGCCCAGCCGCTGCACGTCCGCGATGGAGAAACGCCGAAAGCCGCTGGAAGCGGTTCTATCCGGCGAGAGCAGCCCCTTTTCCTCATAATAGCGAAGAGCTTCGGGCGTGAGGCCATAAGCGATGGAAAGCGCGCTGATGGATATTTTCATGAAAACGCTCCTGCAAAAGAAAATAATCTTGTTCTTTCATATCCATTTTACAGGAAACGGGCGGAAAAAGCAATCCCCCCGAAGGGGGACGGAACGCCGGCGTTTCAGAATGCTTCACGCGGTTTGAACGCATGTTTTTTCATTTAAAATCAAATTATGGGTTGACAGGTCGCTTTAAACTGTATATACTGTACATGAACAGTTGAAACGGAGATGAACGGATTGGAGATACTCATCAGCAACGCGTCCGGCTTGCCGATTTACGAGCAGATTACGACGCAGATTAAACAGAAGATCCTCTCCGGCGAACTGGCGGCGGGCGAGGCACTGTCCTCCATCCGCGCGCTGGCGAAGGACTTGCGGATCAGCGTTATCACGACCAAGCGGGCGTATGACGAGCTGGAACGCGAAGGGCTGGTGTGCACGGTGGCGGGTAAGGGCTGCTTTGTCGCCGCGCGCAACCGGGAATGGATTCGGGAAGAGCTGCTGCGGCAGATCGAGACGCATTTGGAAAAGGTTGCCGAATTGGCGGCGCAGGCGGATGTGAGCGGCGAGGAGCTTTGCGAGATGCTCCGCGCGCTTCGGGAGGAGAATGAACCATGAATGCGATTGAATTGAACCACGTCGCCAAGCGATACGGCGACTTTGCTTTGGAGGATGTGAACCTGACCCTGCCGCAGGGCTGCGTGCTGGGGCTGATCGGCGAAAACGGCGCGGGTAAATCGACGCTGATTCGCATGATGCTGGGCGCGTGCAGGCCGGACGGCGGCGAGGTGCGCGTGCTGGGCGAAAAGGCGGGGCGGACAGCGGCGTTCACCAAAGTTCGGCAGGATATCGGCGTGGTGCTGGATGAAGCCTGCCTGCCCGACGAGCTGACCGCGCAGCAGGTCGGAAAGATGATGCACGGCATTTATGCAAACTGGGACGACGCGGCGTTTTCGTCGCTCTGCGCGCGGCTGGATCTGCCGAAGGGCAAGAAGGTGAAGGATTTTTCGCGCGGCACGAAGATGAAGCTGGCGATTGCCGTCGCGCTGAGCCACAAGGCGAAGCTGCTCGTACTGGACGAGGCGACAGGCGGCCTTGACCCCGTTGTGCGCGACGAAATCCTCGACCTGCTCAACGACTTCACGAGGGAGGAAGAACACGCGATTCTGATCAGTTCGCATATCGTGACCGATCTGGAAAAAATCTGCGATTACGTGGTCTTTCTGCATAAGGGCCGCGTGCAGATGGCGGGGGAAAAGGACGAACTGCTGGAGCGCTATGCGCTGCTGAATATGACGCACGAAGATTATGCGGCGATGGAAAAACACGGCGTGGCGCGCATGCTGGAGGGTCACGGCGGCGTTCGCGTGCTGATGGAGCGGCAGGCCGCGCCGCGCGGCGCGCAGACGGAACGGCTGGGGCTGGAGGACATGATGCTGCTGCTGGAAAAGGGGGAGAAGGCGAAATGAAAGGCATTTTATTCAAGGATTTTCTGTCGGCTAAAAGGATTTTGACGATCTATCTGTTGATGATTATCTGCTTCTCCTTCGGCGGGGCAAAAGGCGTGTTTTTCGCGCTCTGCTATTCCATCATGGTGCCGGTCAACCTGCTGGGTTTTGACGAGCGCAGCCGGTTTGACCGATACGCTTCCGTGCTGCCGCTGACGGGACTGCAATGCGTCGCGGATAAATACATCGTGATGTATCTGAGCATGGCGGTGATGATGGTGCTCAGCTCGTTGATTGTTTTCCTTCGGACGGGGGCTGCGTCGGCGATGGAAGATATGCTGCTTTACGCGGCGACGGTGCTGGCGACGCATGCGCTGTGCATGCCGCTGCTGATCCGCATGGGCGTGACGAAAGGGCAGTGGGTCTATCTGCTGTCGCTGGTCGCTGAGTTCGGCGTGATGGCCATCATCGGTAATCTCGGCGGCGAAGGCGTCGTGGAGAAGATTTCCGCGCTGGCCCTTCCGATTTTCCTTGCCGCGCTGGCGGTGAACGTCGCTTCGATGTTCGTCGCGGCGAAGATGTTTGATCGGCGGGCGGAGGGGTAAAACGCCCTCAGTCAGCTTCACTGACAGCGCTCTCCCAGCTCCCTCCAGGAGGGAGCCTTTTGGTTTGAAGACACAGGTACGAAAGGGCAAAGCCTCCCTCTCCGAGGGATGCTTGAAATCGTCGCCACCTGTGGTGGATTCAGACGATGAAAAACGCCGAAGGTTGGCTGCCGAAGGCAGGCGGTAAAACACTGACCGCCTTTGAAAACGGAAGACATTTGATAGGAAAAAAAGCGGGTTTCGTTGTATAATAGACACCGTATTGAAAAGTAAAGGAGAAAAATCCGTGAAGAAAAAGAAAAAATGGATCAAGTGGGTTGTGATTCTCGTGATCGTGGCCGCCGTGATCGGCTGGTTCATGATGGTTTCCCGAAAGACGCAGGACGTGGCCTATACCGATGTGCAGGCGACGCTGGGCAGCATCGAGACCTATTACAATTTTGACGGGTTGGTCAAGGCCAAGCGCGTGCAGACGATTACCGCCGCGCAGAGCGACAAGGTGCGCACGGTGTATGTGACGCAGAACCAGCAGGTCAAAAAAGGCGAGCGCCTGTATCGGCTGGAGGGCGGCGAAACCGTTGAGGCCGATATCGCGGGCGAGGTGACAGGGCTGTACGTCGAGCAGGGCGGCGTGGTGATCGCAGGCGAGACGACCGTGCAGATCATCGACATGAACAGCCTTGAAATCGAGCTGAACGTCGATGAATACGACGTGGCGGCAGTCGTGCCGGGGCAGGCGGTGCAGGTCAACGTGCTTGCGCCGGATGTGAGCTTCGCCGGCAGCGTGACGGCGCTCAACAAGAACGGCACGGCCTCCGGCGATCTGTCGTATTACACGGCGACGGTCGCGTTTGACGCGGCGGAGAACGTCTATCCCGGCATGCAGGTGAGCGCCAAGGTGCTCAAGGAGCAGGCTGAAGACGCGGTGCTCATCCGTCAGGACGCGGTGCGGTTTGACGATTACAACAAGCCTTACGTGCTCGTGCGCGGCGCGGACGGCAAGAGCGTGGAGCAGAAGAGCGTGACCGTCGGCGTAAGCGACGGCATGAACTGCGAAATCACCAGCGGCCTGAACGCGGGCGACACGGTGCTCAAGTCCTCCGGCGTGACGATGGCCGAGCTGATGGAGCAGATGCAGGCCCAGCAGCGCACCAGCCGATAAGCGGAGGCCGCCATGAGCAACGACTTTTTCAAAATGCGCGGCATTGTCAAGCAGTATCAGATGGGGAATGAAGTGCAGACCATTCTCAAGGGAATCGATCTGGATATTGAAGAGGGCGAGTTTCTCTCCATCCTCGGCCCGTCGGGCAGCGGCAAATCCACGCTGATGAATATCATCGGCTGTCTGGATACGCCGACGTCGGGCGAATACATTCTGCATGGACGCATGATTCGCGATTTGGATGAAAAACAGCTGGCGCACATCCGCAGCAAGGAAATCGGCTTCATCTTTCAGCAGTTTCAGCTTCTGCCGCGGCTCGACGCGCTCAAGAACGTGGAGCTGCCGCTGATTTACGCGGGCGTTCCGCCCAGAGAGCGCACGCGGCGCGCGGAGGAAATGC
>ENA-ORVG01002748-ORVG01002748.1-human-gut-metagenome-genome-assembly--contig:-NODE-2748-length-15772-cov-3.715785_pt1 | contig 15772 bp, 10 predicted proteins | sample MGYA00242091_ERZ509233 | MGnify/ENA primary metagenome ERZ509233 (study PRJEB26280, sample SAMEA2338840) | human gut metagenome | biome: human gut; feature: human-associated habitat; material: faeces... | reverse complement strand
GTCCCCCCGCCCCCTCGCGCTCCCTCACCCCTTCAAAAAACTTCACTCTGGTCCCCGTCGCCGTCTCACCGGCAAGGCCATCCTTCCCTCATCATCCAGCCGGCACACGGAATGCTTTGCACTGCCAGAGCCCTGGCCAGCCTGGAGAACATCAAGCGGGCAGCCCGTATCCGCTTGTTGTTCCTCATTCCGGCAAGTTTTTGAGCCGTTCCTCCCGCCCCTGAGTCCGGATCGGCCCCGCCCTGCCGGTACTTCAACGCCCTCTGCTGCTTTCCTGTCGCCACAGTCCGGAGTCTTTCCCATCACCTGCCCCTTGCCGGTTGTCATGACAGGACTCGTCGCACCCTCCGGCAATTTGCGAAAACGCCCTGCATTCCCGGAGGGGCACCCATCCATTCCCTTTTCCGGCACGTCCCGATGTCCCCACCTTCAGACAGCGGCGGGGCCTGTCGTCCACACCCGAACAAGTTTTTTCCGGGGGTGGGGCCTGGAGAAAGGGACAGTTTTGCCCCAAAACGCCCCTTCCCCCACGAGAAACCCGCTTCCAATCCCCCGGTCGACAATGCTATCCTGCGGCAGGAGTAAATTATGCGAAACACGTCCTTCAGCCCGCTATACGCGGCTTTTCTGCTGCTGATGCTGTTGAGCCCCCTTGCTGCCGGTGCGGCCCAGCCCCAAAAACCCGTATCATCGCCCCTGACCATCACGGTGCAGGAGGCGGAACCCGGCCAGATGCTGCTGTTGGGCAGCAGCCCTGAAGACAGCGACCTGCGCGTGGGGGCCCTGATCTGCCGGCCTCTGGCCGAACAGGCGGTGGACAGGAAAAAAACAGGAGGCGGCCTGCGCCTGGACGTGCCGCTGGAATGGCTGGACGGTTATGTGGCGGCCCGCAGCGGCAAGGAGGATCTCCCCTTCCAGCTCTGGCAGCAGGGCGAGCAGTGGACCTCCAGCCTGCCCATACGCCTGCACGACGCCTGCGCCGCGGCCCCCATGTCCCGCCTGACGGAACGCTGGCAGGCAGTGCGCGAAAAGCTGTCGCGGCAAAAGCTCTCCCAGCCCTGCCGCACCTTCCGCCGGCAGGGCGACAACTGGCTGCCGCTGGTCCTCTGGTGGGACGGCTATCAGGCCTTCAAGAAAGACCGCCCCTACCGTCCCCTGGAGCTGGGGAACATGGCCGCCCAAAGCGACGCCCTGCTGGAGTGGTGCGGCAAGCATCCCGGCAAGCCGCTGAAAAAGGCCCTGGAACAGCTTGCGGCCCCCAAGGCGGCCCCTGCGGCCCGCTGACCGGCATGATGTCCGGCCCTGCCCCCCGCGTGGCCGGGCGGCTCTTGATATCCGTACAGACCAACGCCCCACAGGAGTCTCATGCACAAGCTCTATCTCGTCATGGTGGGCCTGCCCGCACGCGGCAAGTCCCGTCTGGCCCGGCGCATCTGCGGCGGCCTGGCGGCTGACGGCTTCCGTTCAGCCATCTTCAATAACGGCGACGTCCGCCGCGAACTGCTGGGGGCGGAATCCACCCTGCCGGAGTTCTACTCCCCGGACAATGCCGAAGGTCGCAGGATCCGCGAGGAGATCTGCCGGCAAAACCTGATCCGGGCCAAAGAATGGCTGAACCGGGAAGGTGACGTGGCCATCCTGGATGCCACCAACGTCAGTCGCGCACGGCGGGCCTTTATCGAAAGGACCCTCACGGACCATCCCGTGCTCTTTCTGGAATGCGTCAATGAAGACCCCGTGCTGCTCAATGCCTGCATCCGCAACAAGACCCGCTTGCCGGAGTACGCGGGCTATACCGAGGACGAGGCCCTGGCGAGCTTTGTGGGCCGCATCGGCTATTACGAAGCCATCTACGAGCCTGTGGGCAAGGAACAGTACTGGCTGTGCGTGGATACCATGTCCAGCCGCATCCTGGCGGAACAGCCCTGCGAAGGCTCCCCCTACTATCCCGCCATCCGCGAGATCGTGGTCAGCTGGTGGGTGCAGAGCCTGTATCTGGCGCGGCATGGTCAGACGGAATACAACGTGCAGGGCCGCATCGGCGGCGATCCGCCCCTGACGGCCAAGGGCCGGATGCAGGCCGAGGCCCTGGCCCTGCACCTGCGCGACCAGAAACTGGACTGGGTGTTCACCTCCACGCGCATGCGCTCGCACGAGACCGCGGCGCCCCTGCTGCGCGGACGGCACGAGACCCGCGTGATGGCCTTCAAGGAATTCGACGAGATCTGGGCCGGGGATTGCGAAGGCATGTGCTACAGCGAGATCCGCGAGACCATGCCCGAGATCACGGCAGGCCGTAACGCAGACAAATACCACTACGCCTACCCGCACGGCGAAAGCTACGCCATGCTGCGCGAACGTGTGCGGCGCGGCCTGCAGCGGGCCCTGTTCCTGGCCGGTGAACTGCCCGTGATGCTGGTGGGCCACCAGGCCATCAACCGGGTCATCCTCTCCCTGTTCCTGCGCCAGCGCGAGGAGGACATCCCCTACATCAACGTGCCGCAGAACCAGTACTACCACATTTCGCTCACGCCCCGCCGCAAGCTCATCGAACGCATCAGCTACTAGAGCGGGGAACGCACGCAAGGGCACGGCAAGATGCCCGAACGAAAGCGGCGCGGACGAATCGTCCGCGCCGCTCGTTGTTCTTTCATATCTCCCCGCAGGGAACAGGGCTCGTGCCTGTCGCATGTGCTGGTTGCAGGGACGCTGCGGGAGAGACATGGGGGGAACAGCCCTGTGCATGGCGCGAAGCCGGAAGACCTTCCCGGCCCGGCTCCATACCGTCCCTGCACGGCATGGGCAGCGACAGCTGTCCCCAAGACTTCTGGCGGGAGGACCTGGCCCCTAGCCCTCGGTGCTGCGGTACTCGTGGGCCGAGGCCACCACGCGCTTGAGCAGGGCCTGCAGGGTGTGCTTCTCGTCCTCCGTCAGCGGGCTGGTCACCGAAGCGTCCCAGCCCCGGATGATCTCCAGCACGTGCGGGTACACGTCCAGGGCCTTCTGCGTCGGAAAGACGGCGGCCGTGCGCTTGTCCTGCGGGTTGACCTCACGCCGGATGAAGCCGAGCTTCTCCAGATGGGCCAGGGCACGGGTGACGTTGCTCTTGTTGATGTGGATGATGTCCGGCAGCTTGTCCTGGGTCAGGCCGGGCTGGCGGCAGATGTTCAGGATGAAAAGATACTGGCTGCCGCTGAGACCGTACGAAGCAAGACGCTTGTTCAGGTACATGAGGTAATGCCGGTTGGCCAGCGCGATCCACTTATAGGTCAGTTCCACAACAGCTCCAGAAAAATGATGTAGGTCACATACGTCGTTTTTTCATAGTCAGCCTTGCAGCGCCTTGCAAGGGCAAAAGCGCTCCGTCCGCCGGACAGGTTTTCTGCTTGACAAGGGAAAGCACCCGGACGTATATCGTTGCACACGCAACGGTATGGCGATATTTCGCCCAGGAATCCCTATGCCCACCCAACACAGATCCCGGCCCCGGACACAGGACCGCAGCACCGCCAGCACCGGCGAAGCCCTGCGCTCCATTTTCAACCGCAACTTCAATGTGGTCGCCTGCATCAACCTGCTGGTCATGACGGCCTACTACCTGATGTTCGTCACCAGCACGGCCTACGCGCGGGCCACCTACGGCGCCAGCCTCAGCAGCGCCGGGCTCACCGCGGGCATCATGGTCATCGGCTGCCTCATCGGCCGTTTCCTGACCGGCAACCTGCTTTCCCTGTGCGGCTGCCGTGCCATCCTTTTTGCCGGGCTGCTGCTCTATTCGGCCAGCATCGCGGCCTTTTTCTGGGTCCCCAACCTGGCCCTGCTCTTCGTGCAACGCCTGTGCATGGGTATGGGCGTGGGCATCATGGGCACGGCCACCGGTACCATCGTGGCCTATGTGGTGCCCCACCAGCATCACGGACTGGGCATCAGCCTGTTCAGCATGAGCACGGCCTTCGCGCTGGCCCTGGGGCCCTTCCTGGGCATCCTCATCTCCCAGTATTTCAGCTACACCATCCTGGCACAGACCTGCCTGGGCATCGGCCTGACCTGCATCGCCATCTTCTTCGGCCTGCACGACCTGCCGGAGATGCGCCACCGCCACCGGCCCTTCCTTGAGCTCAACAGCTACATCGACCCGCGTGTGGTGCGTTTTTCGCTGGTGGCGCTCATCACCTGCCTGAGCTACGGCTGCATCCAGGCCTTCATGACCTCCTATGCGGCGGAACGCGGCCTGACCGGCGCGGCCAGCCTTTTCTTCCTGCTCTACGCCCTGGCCGCCCTGGTGACCCGGCCCCTGACCGGTCGCCTGTTCGACCTGCGCGGCGAGAACATCATCTTCTACCCGGCCCTGCTGCTGACGGCCCTTTCCCTGACCATGATGGCCCACGCCAGCAGCAGCTGGGTCCTGCTGGCCGCGGGGCTGATCCTGGGCATGGGCTTCGGCAACTTCCAGTCCGCCGGACAGGCGGTCTCGCTCTCGCTGGTGTCCAAGTCCCGCTTTGCCCAGGCCACCACGACCTTCTTCATCTTCTTCGACCTGGGCATCGGTCTGGGGCCCTACCTGTTCGGCTTCATGATCCCCGCCGCAGGCTATGACGGCATGTACCAGACCCTGGCCTTCGTGGTCCTCGGCGCGGTGCTGCTGTATTACGTCCTCCACGGCCGCCGCGTGGCAGCCGCATAGATATCTCCTTCCCCAGAGAGACGGCATTGTCATTCTCCCGGACGATGCCAAAACGCCGGGTCCCCCCCGGCGTTTCTGTTTTTTGGGCGGCCACGTCGCCGCTGTATCCTCTGCGGAGCAAAGGATGCCGTCCCCTGTTGTGACGGCGGGGATGCGAGGCCGTCGGAAGGCCATGTGTCAGGCTGTTTGCCCTGTCCCGGCGCCCCCGGCCCGCAGGCGGCGCAGATGCAGGAGCGGATACGGCTGCCCCGCCCCGTCCAGCGGGGAGCGCCCCACCACCTCGAAGCCCCGGCGGGCATAAAATATCCGGGCCGCCGTGTTCTGTTCATTGACGTCCAGCAGGCTCTCGGGATGGCGGCTGCCGAAATCCTCCAGCAGGGCCGTACCGATGCCCCTGCCCCGCAGGCCCGGCTCCACGAAGAGCATCTCCACCCGCTGCGCCACGCTGCCCAGAAAGCCCGCCGGCAAGCGCCCCTGAGAGGGACGGGGCACGGCCACCGTACCCGTCGGGAAATGGCCTTCTCCTGCCCCCGGCGCATGGTCGCTCCCGTCGCCTTCAGCGGGCGCGACCTCCAGCCAGGCCAGACGTACGCGCTCCATGGCCGGAAGATAGACGCCCGGCAAGGCAGCCCCGATGGCCCGCAGATAGTCCTCCGCCACGAAGCCGTGCGTGGCCCGCACGTTGCGCCACCACAGGCACAGCAGATACGGCCAGTCCGCAGGACCGGCATCGCTGAAGGTCAGTCGTTCCATGCTCTATTCCTTGCAGGGACAGCACCCGCAGGAGCCTCAGGCCCGTACGCCGCAGGTGCCCCCGGATGCGTCCGCAGGCAGTGCCCGACGGCAGGCAAGGCGCATCCGGCCGGGCCTCTGACCGGGACAGCAGTGCCATCGTCTCCGGGCTCCAAGGCGCGATACGGCTGCCCATCGCAAGGGAGCGTCCGCAAGCCTCACGCCGTCCCGGTGTCCGTCAGTAATTCATCTTCCACTGGACACCGGCGCTGGTGTTGTCCTGCTCCGTGCGGATGCCCGCCTTGCTGTGCGGGGTCAGTTCCAGTTCCATGATGACGGCGGTGCTGTCCGGCTCCAGGCCCTGTTCCACACCGAGATAGATCTTCTCGCCGATGAACTTGCCCACTTCCAGGCTGCTTTCTTCATCCCCGCTCTCCTTGTCCGTGGCGGAATTGACGCGCAGCACGTCCACGCCCAGCACCGCACGGCCCAGATCCAGAACGCCCAGGCCGCCGGAGCCGAACCCGGCCAGACGTGCCACGGCGGCGGCCAGACGCAGGCTTTCGAAACGGCCCAGTTCGCTGGAGCCGCGACCGAACATGACCCGCGAGATGATCTCTTCCTGCGGCAGGGACGGCGTGCTGGTCAGTTCCAGCTTCATGCGCCGCACGGAGCCGCTGACGCGCACATCGGCCGTGATATCCGGTACTTCGTAGCGCAGGGTCACGTCCAGCAGGGGGTTGGAGACCGCCCCGCCGTTGAAGGAGATGGTGCTGGGCCGCAGGGTGAAGATCTTGGAGAGCAGGTCGAACTGCCCCCGCACCGAGCGCACGCTGCCGATGACCAGCGGATCGTTGAGGGCCCCGCGCACGCGCAGACCGGCCTGCCATTCGCTCTCCAGCCCGTGGCCGTTGACCGTGATATGCCCGGGCGCCCGGACGCTCACGTCCAGGGAGCCGTGTCCTTCCTTCTTTTCCGTGACCGGTTCCGGAGCCTCGCTGGTGCCTTCCACGGGCAGGGTAGTCACGCTGCTGCCGGTAAGGCGGTTGAGATTGACCAGGGCCTCGTCGATGGTGATGTCCGCCGCCACCTGGGGCGCCATGAGCGTGCCCTTGACCGAGGCCGTGCCCGACAGGGTCGCCTGGATGTCCGCGCGCCGCAGGGGGCGCAGACGCTTCATGGCGGCATCCAGATCGAGCCTGCCGCCTTCGGGATGCAGGCTGCCCGCGGCCGTCACCAGGCCGCCGCGCCCGTCGCTCATGGAGGCCTCCACACGCACGGGCTCCAGCTTCAGGCCCTTGCCGCTGCCCGCCGTCACCGAGGCCTTGATGTCCGTCAGCAGGATGCCCAGGGCCAGGTCCTCATACCGTCCGCCCGCGACCTCCAGCCGCCCCTTGCCCGTAGGCACGGCAAGGCTGCCGGCCAGAGCCAGATGCATGTCCAGGCGTCCGGTCACGCGGCGGTCGGCCACCGGCACCAGACGCCAGAGCGGGGCCAGGTCGCCCTGCCAGTCCAGGCGCCCGGAAAGCGGGGCCGTCATGTCCGGCAAGGGCAGGCCGTTGGCGGAAAAATGCAGGGGCAGGCGGACTTCCAGACCGGCCTGCTCCGCTCCCAGGGCCTGCCGGGTGGAGGGAGGCAGTTCCAGCCGTGTGTCCAGACGTCCTTTGCCGTTGCTGCCGCCCAGCTTGCCCGTCAGGGCCAGATCCAGCGGCGGCAGGGAGCTTTGCGGGACTTCCAGTCGCCGCACGTCCAGCCGGAAGGTCCCGGCAGGGGCTGCGGGACTGCCGTGCAGGCGGCTCTGGAAAGCCAGCGCGGCCGAAGGCAGGCCCGGCACCACCGCCCGCCACGGGGCAAGATCCATGCTGTCCAGCGTCAGGCGCACATCCATGGCCGCGGGTTTCAGGCTGGCCGTGGCCCGTACCCGCCCCGCAGGCGCGATGCGGGCATCCAGACCGCGCAGGGAAAGACCGTCCTTGTCCAGCACCAGGGCCGTCCCTGCCTGCAGGCGCAGGCCCACGCCCTGCTTGAGATGCAGGTCACACACGGGGATCTCCAGCCTGTCGCCCTGCCAGCGGAGGCGCAGCTTGGCCCGAATGTCTCCGGCGCAGGCCAGTTCCGCTTCCAGCGGGGTCGCCAGTTCGCCCTTCAGGCCCACGAGCACCCGCTCCAGCCGCAGACCGGCCGCATGGAGCTGGCGCACGTCCAGACGCTGTTCCAGCTTTCCCCGGCCGAAAATATCGTCGATGCGCAGATGCTGGTGCAGCTCGCGCAGCAGCAGACGCTCGCCTCCCCTGTCGTGCAGGCGGAGGAAGCCCACGTCGGCATCCAGACTGAACCACTGTTGCCAGTCCTGGCTGCACAGGAAGGCCGGATCGGCCAGCCCGGCCACAGCCGCCAGCGGAAGTTCCTCGGCTTTGTCCGGGGCACACGGCAGACCGCCCGCACGCAGCATCAGACGGACAGGCCGGTCATCCTTCTTTTCCAGGCGCAGGCCCGGCGACCAGTAGTCCAGCACCCGGCCCAGCGCGGCCCAGTCTTCTATCTCGCCGTACAGCGAGGCCCACAAACGCGGCCTTGTCCCGGGATCGGGGAACAGCTGTGCCAGCAGCCGCGCAGGGACAAAATCGCTGCCCACGATGGCCGGGGCCGAAGGGACGGGGGCTGCGGCGGCATCCGCAGCAGAGACAGGAACAGGGGCCGCCGGAAGGACCGCTGCGGGCTGTCCGGCCGTATCCACAGGAGCCGGGAGCGTCCCGGCCTCTCCCACCGCAGGGAGCGGGGCCTGCTTTTCCGCCGAAGCAGCAGGAACGGCAGGTATCTCCTGCGGGGCATCGGGCAGCAGGGCCAGCAGGGCCCCATCCAGACGGGCACCGGCGCCGTGCAGCTCCAGCTGCGGCAGGCCCAGCAGCCAGGCCGCGCCGTCATGCCCGGCCCGCAGGCGCAGTTTCGTGGAGATGTGGTCTTTTCCGGTGCGCACCTGCAGGGAGAGCGGCAGTTCCACCTTGCCTTTGGCAGCCAGCTGCGGCCACGGCAAAGCCTCTCCGCCTGCCAGCAGGGAGAGATCGTTGACGGCATGCCCGCCCAGATCCAGCGTGGCGCAGGCCAGTTCCAGACGGGGCTCGGGCGCACCGGGACTGCCCTTCACGCCGATGTCCAGACGCAGGGCGTCGCCCAGGGGCGCCAGCAGGGCCCGCGCCTGGGGCAGCAGGGCCGCCGCATCCGCAGCGGAAGACACGGCAAGCGAGCAATCCAGCGCCAGCGGCGAGGCCAGCACATCCGCAGCGGTCGCAAGCTCCAGCGTCCCCTGACCGCGCAGCCGCACGGCCCCGGCATCCGCCTGCAGGGTCTCCAGCGCCAGCACGGGGCGCTCACCGGGCCGCAGGGCCAGTTCCACCCGCAGGGACGACGCCTGCCCGGGCGTCAAAAGCAGAGCCAGCGGCGCGGGCAGCCACTGTCCTGCCGCTTCCGTCAGGAGGGGGGCCGTATCCGTGTTTTTTTCCTGCGCAGGAACAAGACCGGCTTCTTGTGCCGGGGCCGCCGCCGGAGTCATCCCGGGCGCTGTCACACCGGATCCGGGAGCGGGCGCAGCGGCGGAAGGCGTCTCCTCAGTGGCCGGAGCAGCGGCTGCCGCTGCGGACGCCAGCTGCCACGAGGCCTGGAGACCGGCCCGGGCCGTGGTCCCGCTCAGGGAAAAATCAGCTTCGGCTGTCAGGCGCAGCGAGACCTCCAGCCCCTCACCGACGCGGAGGGCGCTTTCCACGGCGGCCACAGCCACGGACAGGAGCGGCGCCGGGAGGGCCCCGGGCGTCATCGCCTCTTGTGCAGGGGCAGACGCAGTGACGGCAGGGGCCGGAGGCGTCTGGCCATCCGCAGGCACACTCCCCGCTCCGGCCGAAGCAGCCGCGTCCTGAGCTGCCTGCCCGGAGGCATCCACCAGCGTGCCGGACGAACTGCCGTCCAGCACGGCCGAGCCCAGCCACAGGCCATCCAGCGCCACTTCACGCACATGCAGGGAAGGCAGCCAGCCCGGCAGGGAGGCCGTGATGTCCAGCGCGCTCCTCAGGGCCGTCTCCACTCCGGCCAGCGTCTCGGCCAGCGGCGGGGAGGGCTCGTCGGGGGAAGGAGGCAGCTGGGGCAGGCGATACAAAGAGGGGTGTTCCAGGCGCAGGTCGAGCGAGATGCCGGGCGGGAAGACGGACAGGCCCACGTCCACACGCGCCCGGGGCACATCCAGCCAGAGGCCCCCGGCATCACGCAGGCGCAGGGCGCATTCCATCTCCAGCGGCAGGGCCCCCTCCAGACGGATCAGCTCCAGGGAAAGGCCCTGTTCGGCCAGGGGCGGAGCCAGCAGGGCGTCGGCTTCCTGCCGCAGCCAGTCCTGTCCGCCGGGCGTACGCAGCCACCAGACCGCTCCGGCCCCGGCCAGCAAAATCAGGAGCACGAACAGCAGCAGGCACGGCAGGACACGGCGCCGGAAAAAGCTCCTGCGCACGGGCGCTGCCCCTTCCGAGGGAGCAGGGCCCGACGGACCGCCGTCAGGGACAACAGGGGGAGTTCCGGATTCGCTGGCCATCAGAAGCTCTGTCCTATGCTGATATAGAGTTGCAGGTGGGGATCACCGTCCACGGGATTAAGGGGCGTGGCCACGTCCAGACGCACCGGGCCGATGGGCGTGTAGTAGCGCAGGCCCAGGCCCGCGCCCCAGCGCATGTCGCCGAAGATCTGCGGCAGGGCGTCCTCGTAGACCATGCCGCCGTCCAGGAAGGGCACGATGCCTATCTCGTCGGTGATCTTGTAGCGGGCCTCCAGATTGACGATCTGGTAGGAACGACCGCCGCTGGGATCGCCCTTGTCGTTGCGCGGGCCGATGGCCTGATAGGAATAGCCGCGCACCGAACCGGCACCACCGGCGTAATAGCGCAGCGTGCTGGGCAGGTTGTTCATCTCGGCCCCGGCCATGCTGCCGCCGCGCACACGGGCCGCCAGCACGAGCTTGTCGTCGATGACGCCCTTGTTCGGGCCCTTGCGGAAGGGCGCGTAGTAGAACATGCCTTCCACTTCCGTGCCCAGGGCCGTGAAGAAGCCGTCGTAATAGCCGAAGATGGGTTTGGAATTGATCTCCAGCACCGAGCCGCGCTTGGGATTGATCTTGTTGTTGCGGCTGTCGCGCACGATGCGCAGGTGCGGGCCCACGAAACTGTAAGGCTCGTTGGTGCGGTCGTCCTCGGTGAGGGCGCCGCTGTCGGAAGAGGCGCCCACCCCCACCCACCAGTAGGGGCTTAGGCGGCGCTCGATACCGGCGCCCACGCGCAGGCCGCGCCGGTCGTAAGCATCGGTGAATTCCTGCAACAGGGAGGCTTCGCCCACCAGCTTCTGGTCGCGATCCAGAAAGGCCGGTTTTTCGAACGACGCCTTCAGCCCCTGCTTTTCGGGCGTGATGGGCAGGGAGACCACCAGCTTTTCCCCGTTGCCGAAGAAGTTGCGGTGTTCCCATTCCCCTTCCACGCCGATACCGGAATCGGTCTCATAGCGGGCAGCGGCGCTGACCGAGCGCGGCGGCCCTTCGCGCACCACCAGCTGCACGGGCAGCACCACCATGCCGTCCTTGCGCGGCGAGGGCACGTCCTTGATGTTGCGCTGCCGTACCATGCTGAACAGGCCCAGGCCGCGGAGCTCGTCCACATAGTCCTGCACCCGGCTCTCGTTCCAGGGCTCCGTCCCGGCCTTCCAGGGGGCGCGTTCGCGGATGTAGGTCGTACTGACGTCCTTGTTGCCCTCCACCACGATCTCGCCCAGCAGAGCCGGAGGACCGGTATCCACCACGATCTCGGCATTGAGGGTACGGGCCGCGCGATCGAGGAAATAGCGCTGGCTGCTCACCTGGGCCAGCGGATAGCCCCGGCGGCGCAAGCGTTCGGGCAATTTTTCCACGGCTTCCAGCATCTGGTCGGCCGTGACGGGTTCGCCGGGGGTGACCCCGCGCAGGATATCGGGAAAACGCGGGGGCGGGGTCGCTTCGCGGGCCTCGTCGCCCCACAGGGCCCCCAGGCCGCTGTACGGCGCCCGCCGCTTGCCGTGCTTGAGGGCCGCGGGCACCACGGGGACAGGTTCATAGCGCACTGAGGCCCGGCCCAGCACGTAGCGGGGGCCCGGCGTCAGCTGCAGGCGCACCGTGACCGGCTTGGTCGTGCTGTCCATCTGAAAGGTCGCCGTACCGTCATAATAGCCCTGGGAATGCAGCAGCTTGATCGCCGTCTCCACATCGCCCCGGGCCCGGCGCTCCAGGCCCAGCAGGCTGTCCGGCGGATCGGAACGCAATTGCTCCAGCTGGCTCAGGTCGCGCATCTTGTCCGACAGGCCGCTGTTTCCCCTGGTAGCAGACGGCGCGGCTCCCGTCCCTTCACGGTCGGGGGCATCCGCCTGCGGGGCTGCCGGTCCGGCCTCGTCGTCCTCCTCCGGGCTGCCGCCCAAGGGCACGCCCTCGGACTCCCCGTCAGGATCCGTGGCCGCAGCGCGTTTTTCAGCCGCCGTGGCGCGGCGTTCCCCCTCCACTTCGATGGACAGCTTGTAGGGGATGCGCTCGCCCTGTGCGGCGGGCATCTTGGTCCCGCCGTCATCACGTAGTTCTCCGGCGGCATCGCCGAACAACAGGCCGCAGCCCCCCAGCAAGAGGCAGGCCATGAGCAAAAAAGAAAAAAGGATATATGTTCGGCGCATAATAATCCCATAGCCGCAGTGAGACAGCTTGGCAAGACAAATCCCCTTTGTTACCATGAAGTTATTCAGTTCTTTTTTTCAGGAGTCTCCCCATGTCGTATGATCTCTGCCTCCATGTGGACGCCAATGATCCCGCTGTGCTGGCCTTTGCTTTCGTCAATGCCCGCAACTATCTGAACGGCCTGCCCGGTAAGGAATTCGAGCTGGTGATGGTGGCCAACGGCCCGGCCGTCAAACTGTTCGTGCCTGCCCAGACCGAACTGCAGAAGACCGCCGAGGAACTCATGGCCCGCGGCCTCAAGCTGCGTCTGTGCAAGAATGCCCTGGATGCCAACAAGATGACCGCCGCCGACCTTTGGCCCGGTTGCGAAGTGGTGCCCGCCGGCCTGGTGGAAATCGTGGAGCTGCAGAACAAGGGTTTCGCCTACATCAGACCGTAAGCCCATTTTTGTCTGCTATCCGCAGCTGTTGACGTCAAAGGCCCTCCCCAAGCTCAGAAAAATCCTGAAGAGCGCTTCACGCCCCTGAGCCGTAACCTATTCCCAGCGTCGTCCTGCTGTCCCGCAGGGACTGGTCTCCTGTCCGTCACACGATCAACGCTGGTAGTGATTTCCCTATACCTTCCAGGCCTGTCCGCCTGAAAAAGAAAAAGGGCCGGCAGACATGCGAACATGTCTGCCGGCCCTTTATGCATCCGGGATAAGGAGACCTAGGCCTTCTTCTTGGCCCCGGCCATCTGGTAGCGCTTCTGGGCGGAGAGTTCCACCTTGCGCAGGCGCAGGGACACGGGGGTCACTTCCACCAGCTCGTCCTCACGCACGAAGTGCAGGGCGTGTTCCAGGGTCATCTTCTTCACGGGGGTGAGGATGACGTTCTCGTCCTTGCCGGCGGCGCGCAGGTTGGTGAGCTTCTTTTCCTTGGTGGCGTTGACGTCGATGTCGTTGTCACGGTTGTGCTCGCCCACGATCATGCCCTCGTAGACCGGATCGCCGGGCTCCACGAACAGGGTGCCGCGGGGCTCCAGGTTGAACAGGGCGTAGGCCACGGCATTGCCGGGACGGTCGGCCACGATGGAACCGGAATAGCGGGTGGGGAAGTCGCCGCGCCATTCTTCATAGCCTTCCAGATAGGAGTTCATGATACCGGTGCCCTTGGTATCGGTGAGGAACTCGTCGCGGTAGCCGATGAGGCCGCGGGAAGGCACGGAGAACTCCAGACGCACGCGGCCGGTACCGTTGTTGGTGCAGTTGAGCATGCGGCCCTTGCGCTGGTTGATCTTGTCGGTGACCACACCCATGAAGACTTCGTCGCAGTCCACATACAGGTGCTCGATGGGCTCCAGGGTCTTGCCGTTCTCGTCCTTCTTGAGGATGACCTCGGGACGGCCCACGGAAAGCTCGAAGCCTTCGCGGCGCATGGTCTCGATGAGGATGGCCATCTGGAACTCGCCGCGGCCCTTGACGATGAAGCTGTCCTTCTCGTCGGGCTCCTCAATCTTGATGGCCACGTTGATGAGGGCTTCCTTGAGCAGGCGGTCGCGGATCTTGCGGGACTGGACGTTCTTGCCTTCGCGCCCGGCGAGAGGCGAGGTATTGATGGTAAAGCGCATGGCTACGGTGGGCTCGTCAACACGGAGGCGCGGGAGCACGCGGATGTTTTCCTTGGTGCAGATGGTGTCGCCGATGGCCACGTCGTCCATGCCCGCGATGATGACGATGTCGCCGGGCATGGCTTCCGTGATGTCGACGAGGCGCAGGCCCTCGTAGGCTTGCAGGCGGGTCACGCGCAGGGGCACGGGGACGCCCGCTTCATTGACGCAGACCATCGCCTCGTTGGAGCGCACCGTGCCGTGCAGGCTGCGGCCCACGGCGAGGCGGCCGAGGTATTCGGAGTAGTCGAGGTCCGAAACCAGCATCTGGAAAGGTTCCTCGGGATCGTAGGACGGGCCGGGGACCACTTCAAGGATGGTTTCGAAGAGGGGGGAGAGGTCCACGCGGGGGGCGTCCAGTTCGCGCATGGCCACGGCGTCGCGACCGATGGCGTAGAGCACCGGGAATTCAAGCTGTTCTTCCGTGGCGTCGAGATCGATGAACAGGTCGTAGACTTCGTTCAGCACTTCCTGCGCGCGGGCGTCCTTGCGGTCGATCTTGTTGACGACCACGATGATCTTGAGGCCGCGTTCCAGCGCCTTGCGGAGCACGAAACGGGTCTGGGGCAGGGGGCCTTCCGCCGCGTCGACCAGCAGGATGGCACCGTCGGCCATGGACAGGGCGCGCTCGACCTCACCGCCGAAGTCGGCGTGGCCGGGGGTGTCGATGATGTTGATTTTCACGCCGTTCCAGCTCACGGCACAGTTCTTGGCGGAGATGGTGATGCCGCGTTCCCGTTCCAGATCCATGCTGTCCATGACACGGTCATCGACCTGCTGGTCGCTTCGGAAAATCCCGCTCTGGCGGAAGAGTGCGTCCACGAGCGTGGTCTTGCCGTGGTCAACGTGAGCAATGATGGCGATATTACGAAGCTTTTCGTTACGAACGAGATCTTTCAAGAAAGTATCCTCATGGAGATTGGCCGGACGAGACCGGAAGGGCAGGCCGGAAAAAGGGGCGCGTCAACAATGACGGAATCGGTATCTGTACACCGTTTCGCCTTGTTACGCAAGCGGCTGTAAAAACGCATTCCCAAACGGAAAGGGAGGCGGGGTGTTCCCTATGCACCCGGAGCCCGGAAAACGTCCCGCCTGTACGCCGGGGCCGAAACGCGGTAGAGGGGAAGCATACGGCATCGGGCCGTATGGGTGGATGACATGAACGTGGAAATCGAGCGAAAATTTCTTGTCAAAAGCGAGGCATGGCGCGGGCTCGCCGAAGGCGTGCGGTTCCGGCAGGGCTACTTGCAGACGCACCCGTGCACGGTCCGCGTTCGTACGGAAGGCGAACGCGGCGTTTTGACCATCAAAGGGCAGACACGGGGCTTTTCCCGCGAGGAGTTCGAGTACGAGATCCCGCGCGGGGACGCCGACAGGATGCTCGACACGCTGGCGCTGCCATCCCTCATCGACAAAATCCGCTATAAAATCCCCTATCAGGGCTTTGTCTGGGAAGTCGACGAGTTCCTCGGGGACAACGCGGGGCTTGTCGTTGCTGAAATCGAACTTTCCGACGAGGGGCAAGCCTTTGAGCGGCCCGGCTGGATAGGGGAAGAGGTGACGGGCGACCGCCGGTATGCCAATTCCGCGCTGGCGAGCCGCCCGTTTTGCACGTGGTAGGCGGATTCCCCGGCACCATGCGGAAGCTTTAGGGGAGGGGCTTTTCCGGGGAAAAGCTTTTCCTTTTGTTCCCCAAACCCGCCGAACGGATCGGGTCCGTCCCCTTTCCCAAAAGCTTTCGCGTTGATGGAATCCCAGGGCGCGGCGTTTCCTGAACCGGGCTATTTGCCCTCTTCGTCCTCCAGATCGAACTGCTTGATCTTGCGGAACAGGGTGCGGCGGTCGATGCCGAGGATATCCGCCGTTTCCGCCCGCTTCCAGTCGTTGCGGCGGAGCGTTTCGAGCAGGTATTCCCGCTCGAAGCGGTCCAGCGCCGAGGCCAGCGGTTCCTGCGGCAGGGCCTGGCGGTGTTCGGCCTCGCCGGTGCCTGT
>ENA-ORVG01002747-ORVG01002747.1-human-gut-metagenome-genome-assembly--contig:-NODE-2747-length-15773-cov-4.687428_pt1 | contig 15773 bp, 7 predicted proteins | sample MGYA00242091_ERZ509233 | MGnify/ENA primary metagenome ERZ509233 (study PRJEB26280, sample SAMEA2338840) | human gut metagenome | biome: human gut; feature: human-associated habitat; material: faeces... | reverse complement strand
CTTCCAGAACGATCACGTGTCTAGGAGAAGTTTTATGATATTCTCGCAGACATTTCTCATATTCTGTTATCTGATGTTTCTTTCGCTTTGTCATAGCTTCTCCTTTCTGATCATTGTTTCCTTATTATAAATATGAGATATCTGTACAGGAAAATTTTTCATGTATAAGAAAACGAGATTTTCTTCTTTTTTTAATTTTGGCTTCATCCCAGAGGCAAGCCACTGGGTTTTCTCCCGTATATTTTATAACATCTTTTCCTAATAATTGTTCTATATCTATATGTCTTGCTTTTTGATCAAGCTCTTTTAAGTCACATAATTTTGATAGCAAATGGTCCATTTCTTGAATGTAATTAGCAATATCTTTTACGAAAGAATCCTCCTCATTATCATAGTCATAAACATTATTTTTGATGCCATATCCTATTTGAATTCCTCGATCAATCTGAAACATTTCTTCTTCTGTAAGTGTTCCGATATAATTTTCCAAAAAACTTTTTGAGATCGTCTGACTTTTTTCACAGAGAGCAGTGCCGGGTTTCCCACACTGTACTTTAACATGAGCAGGATGATTTGATTTTGGAGCTGTTGTAAGATAAACAACTTTTACAAATGGGGCTTTCTCATTGATTCCATGATTACTTACGATCACAGCTGGTCTTCGTTTATCTGCTAATATTCCATTATCATAATAATAATCAGCAAAATAAACCTCCCCTCTCTTAACCTGTCTGCAGCAAAGATTTTCTTCTTTTGTTTCATCTTCATAATTTTCTTCATTACAAACAGCTTCGTTCTCATTGTGATAAACTTTTCCAATATTCTGTAAATCTATTGGTTCTGGTTTCATAAAAAACACTTCCTTTCTTATCTTCTTACTACAAATATGAGAGATTTTAGAAAAATAAAAAATCACATATAAAAAAAGACAGACCATTTCTGATCTGCCTTATTACATATGATGCTATTTAACTGTTACAGTGCAAACAAACTTCCTCTTTCCAACAATAATCGTAATTTTCGCTTTGCCTTTCTTCACTGCTGTGATCTTTCCTTTTGATGTCACTTTTACGATCTTTTTGTTAGAAGTCTTATATTTCGCTTTGTAAGTGCATGTGATCGGATTGATCACTGGTCTTAGCTGATAAGACTTCTTTCGGTTCAATGTCAACTTCTTTGATACGTTTTTAATTGCTGTACAAGTTACTGCTTTTTTCTGAACCGTCACATTGATCACTTTTTTAAGCCCTGATGCTAATGTGATTGTAATTTTAGCTTTTCCAGTTTTGTTTCCTGCTTTGATCGTGCATGTACCATTTGTTTTTCCAGACACATTAACGATTTTTTTGTTGCTGCTCGCCCAAGATTTTACGGAATCTCCTTTTGCAAGTCCGGATACAACAAATTTCTTTGTAGACTGTCTGCGTTTAAGTTTTAAGGAAGATGCATTGGTTGTGATCGTTGTTTTTAATTTTTCTCCTGTATTTCTTGTTTCTTTCTTTCCACAGATGCTACAGGTTCTTTCTTGAACTCCATCGCTAAAGACACTCTGTTCCTGAATTGTTTTCCACGCACTAAACTGATGTCCTGTAGCTTTGATTGTCTCTGTTTTTGTTTCTCCACAAACTTCACAAGTATACGTTTTGCTTCCATCTGCTTCACAAGTTGCATTTTGTTCTTTGGTCAATTTCCATGTATGATCGGCTTTTTCTGTCGCAGAACCTTTTTTGATCAGCTCTCCACAGTCGGTGCAATAGATATCTCCACTGTAGCCTTCCTCCTTACATGTAGCTTTCTTTTCATTGCGGACCTCTGTGTGCTGATGCCCTGTTGCTTTTAAGATTTCCTCTTTTGTTTCTCCGCAATTTTTACATGTATAGACTTTTAAGCCATCTTCGGTACAGGTTGCTTTTTTGGTTACCTTTCCTTCATCCCATGTGTGGTCTTTCTTTGGAATTGCTTCTGTTTTGGTGTCACCGCAGATACTACATGTATAAGTTTTTATTCCTTCTTTCTTACAGGTAGCTTCTTCAGTTACTTTTCCATTATCCCAAGTATGTCCTTTTGCTTTGATCTCAGATCCTTTGCTGATCAACTGGCCACAGTCTTTGCAATAAGTATCTCCACTGTACCCATTTTCTTCACAAGTAGCTTCTTTTTTATCTCTGATTTCTGTGTGCTGATGACCAGTCGCAGGAATCGTTTCGATCCATGTTTTATCACATCCTTCATCGGTGCAATGATGTGTTTTCTCTCCCTTTTCTGTACAAGTAGGTTCTTTTGTGACCGTTCCTTGATCCCAGTGATGATATGCCATAGGAATACTCTCTGTCTTTGTTTCGCCACATGTCTTACATGTATAAGTCTTAACACCTTCTTCTGTTTCTGTTGCTTCTTTGGTAATAACACCATTATCCCATGTATGACCGAGTTTATTGATCACTGTTCCGGATTCCAGTTTTGTATTACAGTCGGTACAGTAAGTATCTCCTGTGTAGCCATCTTCGGTACAGGTAGCTTTCTTTGCGTTTCTTACTTCTTTATGCTGATGTCCGGTAGCAGGAATGACTTCCGTCTTTGTCGTATTGCAGACAGTACAGGTATAAGTCTTTTCTCCATCTTCGGTACAGGTAGCTTTTTTAGTTACCTTTCCTTCATCCCAGGAATGCTCTCCTAATGGATTACTTAATGTCACATCTTTTGTCTCTCCACAAACGCTGCACTTATAATGTTGGATTTCTCCAATGGTGCATGTAGCAGGTGTTGTTGAGACAAGTTCCCATGAATGATCGACCTTGTCAAGCACATCGACCTCTCGATCTCCGCAGTTCTTGCAGATTCTGTGCCTTGCTCCGTATTTTTTGCACGTTGGAGCCTGATCAAGAACCCATTCGCCATAATCATGTTCTGTTTCTACAAGTTTTGGAATCACGGTTCCTGTTTCTAGCTTTTTACCACAATCTTTACAGTAAGTATCTCCGGTATACCCTTCTTCTTTGTAAGTTGCATCCTTTTGATTCCGTACTTCTGTGTGAATATGACCGGTCGCAGGTGTCTGTCGTCTTGATGTTGTAAGTCCACAGTTTTTACAAACATAGTAGCTAACACCTTTTTCTGTGCAAGTAGGAGCTTTTACTACATGCTCTTCATAGTCATGTTTTGTTTTTGGGATCTCTTCGGTCTTTGTTCCACCACAGCGACTACATGTATAAGTCTTAACTCCTGTTTCGGAACAGGTAGCTTCTTTTGTAATCTTTCCTTCATCCCATGTATGACCGAGTGCGGGTTTGGTTTCTACCTGTTTCTTCTTTCTACAATTACTTCTGGTACATGTATATGTTGTAATTTCTGGATTATCACAGGATTGTTCCTGTGTGATCTTGCCTCCATCCCATGCATGTCCTAAAGCCGGAGATTTTTCTACTTCATATTTATATAAACAGCCAGGATTAGAACATCTATATCTAGTTGTTGCAGGAGTTTCACACTGGGCAGTCTTTCCCCCCGCTTCATAAAAGTTATGATTACCCTTACAAACAGAATGCTCTTTTAACCAATCATCCTGAGAGATGTTTTTGTAGGTATCCTCAATTGTCGTACTATCAGGTTTATAAAGGGTAAAGAAATATTTTTGGCCATATAATACTTCGCTTCCTGGCTCTCCATCTTCTTTAAAATAAGCATTTGTAGGATCTACATAATAGTAAGTATTATCCATTTCAAGCAGATTCCATGCATGCCCTCTGTTTTCAGAAATTGATGTTCCATCTTCATACAACGCTTTAAGTCCTACTGCATTCGCCATATAATAGAACAGACCAGCATAGCCATCGCAGACCGCATAACCATCTAATACAGCACCTGTCATATCATGAGGATATTTTGTGCCTGCCGGAGTATTTGGTTCTCCATTGTAATGTGAATCATATTTTACATTCGAAACGATCCAGTTTGTTATTGCTTTAAACTTATCATAATCAGATTTTCCATCAAGATTTAATGATTCAATAACTGTATTTATTTTTTTTACTGTTTGATGATATCGATCACTCATATCACGGTAGCCACCAATTCCACCATAATACCCCTTATATGTTCCGTTTGTATATGAGGAACGAAATGAATCTCCATCCTCTGAATAAACTTCTCCACCACATCGTTGCATGAATACTAACGTATATCCCTCATCTGCTTTACCAGTATCTTCACGAATTACTTTTTGAATATCTTTGTCAAACTGATTATTTTCAATTTTATCAACTTTTTCACCAGTTTTAATTTCCATTGGAATTTTTAGCGAAAATTTATCATACTTGTCTTCCAAATAAATCTTTTTTGCCATAGTTCCAATGTCTTTGACTGCCTCATCATAAGATGTGTATACATAAGTCTTTTCTGTTGTGCATTGAACATCGCCATATTTATCATACTGATAAAAAAATCCAGAAACACTCGAATCAGCCAATTTCTTTACCGTTGTATTTTCCGCTGCCTGTACATATACTTGTGGATTTGAAACAATACCTGTTGTGGCTGTTGCAGCAGATAGTGTCATTGCTAATGCAGCTGTGATTATTTTTCTTTTTTTCATAGTCATTTTCCTTTCTTATTTTTTATTATATCATAAATATGAGAGATTTTTAGAAAAACAAAATTCACATATAAAAAAACCGACAGCAGTTTATGCCATCGGTTTTCCTGTTTAATTTTGATATTTCCTTTTTAATACGAAATATGCTGCGATCAAGATCAATACAGATCCACCAATTAGTGGCAGATATGTTTTGATGTTACGAAATCCACCCGTAGATGGTAATTTTAATCTGGCATCATTCTTAATTTCATATGTCAAATGATAGAAATAATAATTGTTTCCCTGCTTGATCGCTTTGCTCGTATCAATATTTTCTTTATCCACCTCAGTTTGTGTTACTGTTAGTGGAATTGTTACAAAAAGCGGTTCTTTTAACAGAGTATTTCCAGCTTTTGTTTTTGTCTCAACAATCTTATACGTATCTGGGATTAATCCGTCAAATTTAATCTCGCCGCTGTTATTTGTTACATCACTAGCAATCTCGTTTCCATCACTGTCATAGATCGTAAATTCAACACCTTTTAACACTTGTCCATTGGAATCCTTTTTGATCAATTTTACAGATCCTCTGATCATCTGGTTTAAGAAAGTTGCATTTGATGTTAATTTTGCATTTCCAAAAGTTCCTTCTGGTCCGATCTTAAATGTTACCGTTCCAGCTTTTGAATTAACTTCTGCATTTGCATCATCGGATGTTACTGCTAACTGTTTGAAATACTTTTCTCCACCACTTTCACTACAAGTGTATGTTCCATAGATCAGATCATCAAATGTTGTAGAAAGTCTTATTTTTTCTCCAGGATGTGCTTTCATCTGTTTTTCGACTTCATTTTTACTGAATTCCACGTCTTTTTTGTAAGTATGTTTCTTACCATACACATCTTTTCCTGTGAGCGTAAACGTAAATTTCGCATTTCCAATATCCATATTTAAGTTTAATGGATCCAGTTCTTTCGTAACTGTGATAGAACCAGGTTTGGATTTCTCATGAGTATTTGTTGCAATGGTCAGATCTGGATCATCTTTATCTGTTGTGTAAGATGTTTTATAACCAATCTGACTTTCTCCAGTAACCACGCCTTCTTTCACTTCTTCCCATTTGTAAGTGATCTCTTTTCCATGATCTTTCTTAGGAAGTAATTTAGATGTTGCTTTCCATCCATTCTGATCTGTTAACGTAACAGTATCTACAACTGTCCCATTTCCTAATAGATGGAATGTAACGGATTCTGGACGAATACCATCAACATCGTTGTTATCATCCCATTTTTTCATAATGGATCTTGTGGTTGGATCCGGGGTATGTGTATTAGTAATATCGTTTGTGATTGTTGTAATACCAGTAGATTTATCTGTAGATTCTTTAACATCATACGCAATTTCATACCCAGTCTTTGAATTTCCATTGATCACAGATGTTTTTTCTTCTTTCACTTCATAATCATATTTTTCTCCAACCACATCATTTTTCGGTAGATTGTTAAATTCTGTTGTCCAGTTATTACTTGATTTTAACACATCTTGATCGATATACTTACCATTTTGATACAATTTTACAACCACAGAATCCGGACGAATGCCATTACTATTGCCGGAATCATTCCAGTTTTTCTTAACAACAATCCTTACTTTGTTTTCTACTTTATATCTGTTTGTATAAGATAGAACATAAGTATTGTCATTCCAGTCTCCGGTATCTTTGCTGATTCTAGTATAACCATCCACATTGCAAACTTCACTGAAAGTATAATTATTTTTTTCATCTTTCTTAATGTCTGTCTGCATCTGCCAGTCATTCTCTTTGTTCAACACATAAGTTTTTACTTCATGGGTATTCTTATTTTCAGCTTTGATTGTCACTGTAGCAGGCCTCGTATTCATGGAATTATTATCATCAATCCAATACTTTTTCACTTGAATGTATTCAGATTTCTTGTTTACAAATGTATCAGAGTCATGTTTATAAGTTGTATTTGCATCATTTGTATTATTTAATGATTCTACATCATGAACAAAATCTGTAGATGTATTGTTTAAGACTTCTCCGCTAAACGTTAATGATTTATCAGATTTGATATATCCAAGAGGGGCTTCAACTTCTTCCACTGTATACATTTCTTTTCCAACACCATCTTTTGCATAAATACCAGTTGGCAGTCCGAAGAATTCCAGATAACCAAACTGATCATCTCCGGAAATTGTTGTTGTGATTGTATCACCTTTTTTGAAGATTGTCTTTCCATTTCGATCAACGATCTCACATGCTGCTTTTAGTGCAAATTTTGCATTTGGAAGCATATCTCCTTTTTCATCCGTTTTGATAAACTGAATACTGTATTTTTGTAGAGTATCTGTCACATCAAGATTGATATCAATATGTTTTGCTGTATCTAAAGATACATCGCTTGTATCATTTGGATCGATAACTTTGACTGTCGTTTCGATCGTTCCATATTTTTGATATTTTGTTCCTGACTTAAAGCTGATCTGAATCTTCTGATTTCCAGACATATCTGCGTAAGTTGGATTAAAACTAACATCATCATCTGTCACGTCGCTAAGTTCTTGTGCTCCATTATCATCGAACAACATTGTAAAGTCAAAATCTTCTGCTTTATATCGTTCATTTAACATAAAGTCTTTTTTAGCGATCGCTGTAATCTCCTGACCCTTTGGTGCTACATAATCATCTGTAAGCTGTAATTTCTGATCCTGCGTATAAGTTGTCTTTAACTGAGAGCATCCATAGAACATTTTGCTCGTATCTTCAACATTTGAAGTATTAAAACTAGAAAGATCTAATTCTTTTAATTCTGTACAAGCCGCAAACATTTCAGACATATCAACTGTATTTGATGTATCAACATTATCAAATTGTATTTCTTCTAAGGATCTACAATTTAAAAACATTTTACTTGATACAGCATTGAAATAAATCACCTGCCCAGCTCTTTGACTGGAAATGTAAACTGTTTTGTTATCTTCCCATAAAAGAATGCTTCCATTTTGATTTTCAGATACATCTTTCGTTTGCGTTCCATCTGGAGCTTTTTCCCAAGTGAAAACCACTTTTGTTGCATCTTTTAATTCTTCATTTAATTTTTCTCCTGTTTCCAAAACATAAAGTCCTGTTGATGGACTTGCATCGTCACTGCCCATTGGTTTTTCAATATCTGCTGAATTATCGTTTTTCCGAATATCATTCATATTGGAAGCTTTTGTGTCCCAGTTAATGATAACATCGTGTTCTTCATCATCTATCGTATACCCTTTTGGTCCAGAAATTTCTTTTACATAATAATGTCCCTGATAGAAATCTATTGTTTCCTTTCCATCTGCACCGGTTCTTGTGAAGTTAATCTCCCCATCTTTTGACGTTGTTTTTTCATCAATTCGTGTTCCGGCTTTCCAAACAACAGTTCCATCATCTTTTACAATGTCTTCTTTTGCAAATAATCCATAAACTGCACCAGTGATATTGTCATTTTCATAAACAAATCCCTGATCAACTTCATGTCCTGTTAAAAATTCACCAGTTTTCTTTAAAGAAATAGATCCCATAACCGGAGTATCTGTTTCTTTGATCGTATATTTTCCATTTCCGGCATTGTCATATACGATCTTTACGCTGTCATTTTTTTCGCTTAAAGTAAATGTTTTTTCTTTCGCACCATCCAGATTGTATCCATCCGGAGCAGTCGTTTCTTTGATCGTATAAGTACCATAAGGAAGCTTACAAGATGCTTTTCCATCTCCATTGGCACCTGTCGTCAATGTTGCTACCTGATTTTTTTCGCTGTCATAGATCTTGTACACAGCACCATTTAATAACTTCTTTGTTTCAGAAGAACGTTTTACAAGTTCGATCTCAATGTCTTTTGCAACATCTTCATAGGTGAAATTGATTGTTTTGTTCTTGTTGTCCTTTGTTAAAACAATGTCTTGGTCATCGATCCACTCATGCTTATCCTGTTCTCTGGTACATCCATTTTCACCAGCTACCTGATGAAGGATATAAGCACCTAAAGCTACTTTTTCAGATGTTTTTGCTTTTCCATCTTTGCCGATCGTTAATGTTTCTACAACGCGGCCATCTGGTTCTTTTAACTCAAATTTTGCACCTTCTTCTGGAGCAGTTTCATTTGCTGCGATCTGTTTATTCTTATGAATCTCAATCCATCCTGAATCAGAATATGGATCCTGTGCCCTAAATTCATAAACATCCTGTCCATCTTCTATTTTTGGATCATGGTCTTTGGAATAATAGATATCTGCGAGGTCATAATTTTCAGCACCCTTTGTCTGGATCACAACGAATCCATCTTTTTTATGATATTTATCCAATAGCACAGCTGCTTTTCCTTCAGAATCTGTAACAACTTCTCCAAGTATTGCCTTTTTATCTAAAGAATTGATATATGCGATTCTTTTTTCAGAATTGCCAAGGTTCTGTTTTTCAATATCTTTTGCATATTTTGCATCTAATACTGTAAATGCAGCTCCAACCTCAGGTTTGCTGATCTTATTCTTTGCCATGGTTTTGATAATACGGAGTTTTGGACTACCCATATTCTCTTTTTCATATTCATGCTTTGAGTGATCACCATCATTGATCGTTACATCGAAATCTTTACAATATTTATAATTCTCTGTACCTTTGATCTGATGTACCGTATATGTTCCAGGCTGTAATTCCTTTGATTCCGCATATCCTTCTTTATTTGTTATTAATGTTTCCACAACTTTCTTTGTTACTTTGTCAATAATCTGGAATTGAGCTCCTTCTTCTTCTTTTTTCTGATAAGTATCTGTTTCCTTATCTGAGATGTTAATCGTTTTTGTGATCGCAATACAGGCTTTCTGTTTCCTGTTATATGCTTCAAAATGATAGATCGGAATCTCATTTTCATCAGAGCCTTCAATGGTCTTATACATATCTGTTGCCATTTCATACCCGACTTTTCCTTTTGTCTGATGGATATAATAAGATCCATATGGAAGCTCTTTTGTTGTTGCGACTCCATCATCATCTGTGATGATCGTATCAACAAGCTTCTTATTTTTATTACGGACTTCAAACTCTGCAGCAGGTTCTGGAACTTTTTCATCTCCATCCTGATAATACTTTGTAATACTTAATTTTCCTGTATATACTTGTTCATTTGCAGGGACTGTTTTATCATCGTTGTTTAAGACTACTTCGACTTCTTTACTGCTGACCTTAAATCCTCTTGGAGCTTTGATCTCTTTTAAATAATAGTTTCCAGGATGAAGATCACCAGAACTTCCATTTCCCGCATCATCTGTTGTGATCTGTCCAACTTCTGTCCCAGCTTTATAAAGAACTGTTTTATTATCAGAACTTAAAATATCTTCTTTTGCATAAATGCCATAAATTGCACCTTTATAAGAAGCTTCTACACCAAGATCCTTTGAATCGGACTGTTTATGAAGATGAATATGAACTGGATTCCATGTATTTGAGACATCAGAAAACTTTAATTTTGTTTTCTTTCCTTTACCCTCTTGTTTTGTTTGAGAAGTATCATTCAAAAGATGTCCAAAAGGGGGATCTGCTTCTTTGACACTCCACACATGAGTTTCATTCATCTTGCTATTGATATAATCGGATACTTTTTTCTTTGCTTCTTTTAACGCTGCTTTTTTAGCTTTTGCTTCAGAATCATACCATCCATTTTTTGTGGCCTTAGCCTGCTGGTCATGAGATAATGATTTCCAGTTTGTTACATAAGTTTTATTGCCTGAATACAATTTTCCACTATTGATCATTCTGGAATAGGTAAAACTTGCGATACCTTCATCATTGGTCGTTGCTTTTCCCATGTATACATTATCACAATAAAATAAGAAAGTTGCGCCCGCTAAAGTTGCGCCTGTATCGGCATCTCTCTTTTTTACACTAACCTGAATCTCTTTTGGTTTTGTATCTTGATAAGATTCTTTCAGGCTTTTATGTTTTGGATGTTCATGAGGAGAACTAGTATCTAACCGATATAATTTCTGGTGAGAATTGTGCTTCTTCCCCTTCACACATTTTTTTTCATTATAATAATAAATGGTTCCTTCTGGATAGCTATCATTTATTTTTTTGCAAAATTTCTTTGCATCTGAAGTTGAATATCCGCTATCAAGATTTTTCCCTGCCTGATATACAACGGTCTGCTTGCTTTTTCCTTTTCCACATGCCCAAATATAAGCTTGTGTTAAAGCAAATGCTTTATTATTCTTTGAACTGTTCTCATAATATGTTAAAGCTTTTGCAATGGACTGGTCTTTATAAGTTACTGCATTTGCGGTCTTATATTCAACAGTATCTCCATTACACATGCTTTTTCCAGAATCAAGACAAAATGTCTGATGACTTCCTGCAGAAATCTTCCATAATCCTTCGCTCATAGGACGATTGAGTTCACTGATCTTAAAACTGTTTCTTTCTTTGCTCATTTTTACGGTTGCTGTTCCGCTACTTGCTTTCACATCTGCTGTTGGAACGATACTTCCCAACCCTGTTAAGGTAGATGAACATGCAGTAAACAGAGATAAGATCATGGCACTGGATCGTTTGAATGCTTTCATCATCTTATGTTTCATGAACTTTTCCTCCTCTTCCATATAATCATAAGATATTTATCAGCAGCAGGAATTGACTCCCACTGCTGTTTTTTTAATCTTCTTTTTTGTATCGGTCCGTAAAATATCCCGGATCATTTTCTTTATCAATCTTTGCTGCTTTTGAATCATACATTCCTTGATCATATTCTGTTCCATTTCCACCAGTGATATTTACATCACCGAAAAACATCTTGTCATCATGTATGATATTTTTTGTTTCGAATGATCCGTCTGTTTTTCTCCAGATCGCATATAGATTACAAGTTTCACCAGGTTCACAAAGATCTTTTACCTCTGCTCCATTTGTATATTTCGGAATAACCTTATATCTATCAAGTTCTTCTTCCGGAGCCCAGCCCATAAAGGTATATCCTGGACGTTCAAATACATTTTCTGGTAGATTTGTCGTCTTATTATATGGCAAATTTCGGGTATAATCGGTAGCAGATGATCCATTTCCATGGAACTTCACTTCATAATTATCCTTTTCCCAGACTGCGTATAACGTAATATCATCCGCTTTATCATAAGTAAATGAGGCCCCATTCTGATAGTCTACAGAAGATCCATCATTTTTCAGGCTCCATCCTAAAAACTTATATCCTTTTCTTGTAAATTTGTTTTGACTCAAAGTTACAGTCTTATTATAAGTCGCAGAAGTTTCACTCATATCTCCGTCACCATCGCCTGCATCATACGAAATGCTATAAGTCTTTGGCTTCCAGATTGCATATACGGTCCAAGTTCCACAGAATTGCCAATCTTCTTCAATTTCCATACCAGTCCCATCAGCTTTTGAATTGAAACTGTCTAATTCATAACCCGATCTACTTCCTTGAGGAAATGCTCCATATGGATCACGATCTTTTAACGTTCTAGAAACTGAATTTTGCCATCCTTCAGAGTCATTTTGTTTCAATTGTCCTCCATTACCATCAAAAGTCATAGTTCCTGATGGGTATTCTAAGTTAAAAGTCAAAGATGATCCCACATATCTTGTTCCATAATTTGTACAAAGTCCAGTATTAGCTAAACTCATATTGATCGTAATCTTTTCTTCATTATTATCATTATCATCATTGCTTCCGTACATTCGATCATAATCTACATGCTTTGAATGCTGCCAGAATCCATTGTCATTACCAGACCAACATTGTAACATTTGTCCTGTTTTTGCGTCATTTGGACTATCAGCAACAGCATAATTTTGAGCAGTATGCTGTTGGTGTGCAGGATATCTGGGACGTAGCACTTAGTATCCAACAAAAATGGATTCCCTTTCGCTGAGTCTAGTCAGCTCGCCCTTTCGGGGACTATGTAACAACTTTGCACACTTCTTTGCATGCTCGGTTATTCAATGGCCGAGAAGCTGACTTTAGGTGTGGCAGCAGATACATTGACTCCACCAAACACATTACTAACTGCCATCATCATTGATAGCAATCCGATCGTTCTCCTTTTTTTGTAGCTAAGCTACACTCCCATTGTAAGTAAGCACAAAGGATTTTTACAAACAAACTGAACAAGCGCCTTTAAAATTTCATGACCAAGTTCTTCTCCAAATACTTTTCCTAGCTGCTGATCCAGATCTGCATATACTTTTAGATCCTTATCATCGCATTTTGTTTCAGGATCTTCTTCATGTAATTCCTCTTTTTCCTGCTCTTTTTCTTCTTTTTCCTCACCACAAGTGCAGTAAAATGGATTTTCACATTCTGCTTTCATTTCCTCATTTTCAAGATTTAGGACTTCTACGTTCATCAGCATGATATCATCATATCGATGAAGATCTTTAATTGCCTCATTGACATGCATCAGAACCTCTGGCTGATAGATTGGGCAGTCTAAAATGATCGGGATCGTAGAATTGATTTCTTTATCTTCTTTGTTTTTTCTTGCTTTATATGTTACTAAATAATTATATTCCATATTTAAATACTTCCTTTCTATTTTTTCTTTCTATTATAAGTATGAGAGATTTCAGAAAAAATAAAATTCATATATAAAAAAACAGGCAGCAGTTCATTCATCTAAGCTACCTGTTTACAAGAATTCATTTTTAAAATACATATACAGAACTTTCCAACTGAGTATCGTCCACATAGCCATCATAAATCGTTCCATCCGGATAGAATTTAAAGAAATATCGATTCTTTCGGATCATATCCATCGCTGCATCATTCCCACTGACATTACAAAACTTTCCGGTTTCTTTTAATGCAGTCCTTCTGGAATCTAAGGATAGATCATAAAACGATGATATCTGAAAGCATTTTACTTCATTCTTTGTTCTTTTCCTGTATCTCTTTCTCATAAGTTGTTCCTCCAATCGTCATATCGTTTGTCATACAAAATATGATGGATGGAGCACGTGGATAATTACAATCTCATGATCTTAACGATATCTTCAGAGTATGATCTGTCCTGAGTTTTTCCGGGATGTGATCTCTTTGAATGAGATGAAGGAACTGATGGAATTGAATACAAATCATGAGTCTCGTCATCATGGATGACATATTGTGCGGAGAGATGGTTATTCATTCTTCTTCCGCACATAGGAAATGTCTTCTCCACTCACACTTCGTTCCAAAGCCACTTCCTTAACTTGGATCTTTTCTTTCATGATTATCATCTTCAGCAATCAGATGCACAAAGTATCATCTTTGGAGATGTTTATATAAAAAGGAATACGAACCTGAGATAATCATCATAAGAAGTAAAAGAAGTAAATTATCTCTTACGGTTCTACAACTAACTGATCTGCACACCAATAGGTGCAGGTTTCAGGACAAGAGGACATCACTTAAGGTTTCCGAACATCGGTATCGGATCTTCTATCTCAGAGGATCTGGTACTTTTTTGATGTCAGAAAGCTGTCAGTTATAGTCTCTCTGTTGCAGAAACATTTCAGACATCCGTGCCTGGCACGTTTCACCTTGCGGCAGTCTGACGGACTCAGCTAGATCCGTTTTGTTGTTCACTTTTTATCTATGCAGGACGGCGAAATCCAAAACTTGCCGGGATATGTTTGTCGGAGGCGATGATCTCCTCGATACACTGGTCATGGAGTTTCTTGAAGGAAGGATAATGGAGAATGCATAAGTCACGGTCGGCATGTTCTAAACTTTGATCGGAGTTCATCAGGAGAAAGGCACTGTACAGATCTCGCTGCACCCAGTCTCTGTCTGCCCAATGATGACGTTTTGTCAGTTTCTTCTTGGTATAGGTATCGGTCACATGGTCATACTGACTGGCTTTGAACTTTCGGGTATTGACCTCATGGTATTTGCACCCGTCTGATCCAGTTTCCGTTTCACGATCGACAGAAACTGTGCCGGAGCATGATTCCCGATCGACTTTCCGAACCGTTTCTTGCTTTTAAACCTGCCATTCTTCTTTTTCTCTGTCTTCTTTTTCCGTTTCTGTAATCCTTTGAAACTCATATCCTCCACATAAACTTCATCCCCTTCTTCGAGCAAACGGTTTGCATAGATCTCTTGCCACTGTTTTAAGACAGCTGCACGCTTCCTTCGCATTGCTTTTAACTGATCTCGCATTTTTTGATAATGATGACTGTAGGTCCATCGTTTCTTTCCTTTCTTGATCGTTCCATCTTCCTTATAATTCTGAGGATTTGTCGCTCTGCGGCTGCGATCCATCTTTCGCTGTAGTCTTCGGATCTCTTTCTCCTTTGTCTCCACGGAATCTCCCAGAACATCCAGATGACAAGCTGTCTCGGATACCGTGGCAACCGTAGAAGCCCCGATATCGATCCCGATCCTTCCAATTCCTCGTGCATGTTTCTGTGGCGGGATCCCTTCCTGGATCAGCTGGACATAATAGTGCCATCCGGAAGAGAACTTCTTTCTCACGATCCGGCAGTACTTCGTTGGATCACACAGACATCTCGTCTCATAGTTCCAGTGATCGCTGTCTTTATTGTTTGGTAACTTCACGGACAGGATTATCCCGCCTTTTGGACGTTTCGGTGTACAGTTGATATATACTTTTTCGTTCTGATAGATGATTCCTGTGGTATTGGATTTTCCCTCAAAACTTAAAAAGTCATCCCATTTCTTGAAATGCAGCCGTTTCCCGTCTGCATACAGAACTTTCTCGACTCCCCTCCATACATGGTCACAGATCTTTTGATAAACTGTGGAGTGGACATACCGCAGGTTCTTTCGCAGATCGAGTGCAGTCTTTTGCAGATGAAACTTTGTCAGTCCATAAGACCAGACAACCGCAGATAACTTCTTGGAAACAGCATCCTTTTCCTCGCCTTTGTCCAGTTTGATATATTGTGTCAATAATTCTCGGTACTTCTTATCCCGTTTCAGACGTTCGATTCTGCGCATCGCAAAACGTCGCACCGTATTACTGATCTTGGCGACTTCCCGGAAATAGTTCTCCAGATACCGACAGTCGGAAGCTTTCTTTGTATTCAGTTTTAATTCCAGACTGTACGTTGCCATAAGATCACTCCTTACTCAATTCTTCTACTATAAATATGAGATATTTGAAAGAAAAACTTTTTCATATATAA
>ENA-ORVG01002734-ORVG01002734.1-human-gut-metagenome-genome-assembly--contig:-NODE-2734-length-15875-cov-2.644501_pt1 | contig 15875 bp, 16 predicted proteins | sample MGYA00242091_ERZ509233 | MGnify/ENA primary metagenome ERZ509233 (study PRJEB26280, sample SAMEA2338840) | human gut metagenome | biome: human gut; feature: human-associated habitat; material: faeces... | reverse complement strand
GTGATGATTTACTAGAATTTTCTCCTGTTTTTCGAGGATTTCTGCCGAGAGAACGCAACGGTACTGCGCAATTTTAAATATAATACAGGCCAGATTCTCTTCCGTTTGCGAAATATTGCAGCACAACGACGCCGCAATTTTGTTCGTATCGGTGCGAAGATCCGACAAAGCACACGGCGGACCGGCCTGCTAATGCCGACCTCATACAACACGATCCCACTAAGCAGCGCAACCATACCATCTGATCTGTCCATCGTGCATTTTTAAGAATAAAATAAATGCCGGAACACTGGCAGCGCCCCAAAAAAACAGATCTTCCACAGCGATCCACACGGCGCCATGTGGCACCAGCCAACGAAACAAACGCAAAACATCATATCCGGCCAAGATTGCCATTCCCCCGCACATCATCCACAAAATGAATCGCAGTTGTCCCAGTATCACTTCCGTCATTGAAACATTCTGCTCAGAAAAGAAGCTGCTTTTTTCTGAGTTTCCTCCCTGTCAGAATAAGCAAAACTGTCGATCCGCCCATCAATATCGATTTCTCCCTTCTCCAAAGAAAGGCGATTGACATGCAGCTCATCTCCTTGGATCAGCAGAACGCCCTGTTCCGTCTCCAAATACACTTCCTTGGCGTCAAAAGACAACACATCCCGAACTCCGGATAATACCGCAGACTTGCGTGCATTCAAATATACTTTATGTATCATTCTGGTCTTATCTTCCATTCGTCTTTCTTCCATAATAGGTTTCATTCCTTTCTCAGTCCGCAAACTTTGCTGTGATTTCGCACTTTGCAGCCGGTTTACCAACCACTCTTTATAATGTATGAGGACATGGCTTTATTTATGCTAAGACCGATATGCAGCAAATGTAACCTATGAAATTAATACAATACGATATGATATTTGGAAACATGTTATGCAGGGAATTGATTTAAGATCACAATACCTTATATAACTCTCTTGCCTCATCCTTTTTGTAGGTTTCTTCGATACTCAATACTTCAACCTTAACGACTTTATCACCAAAAGTGATCTCAATAATATCGCCTACTTTTACATTCAGCGATGCTTTGGCAACTTTGCCATTAACCTGAATACGTCCGGCATCACAAGCCTCATTGGCTACCGGGCGGCGTTTGATCAAACGGGAAACTTTTAAATATTTGTCCAGTCTCATATGTTCACTCTCTCCTCTTACATTAAAATCGCAAAACCAGCGCTTTGCGATGATGTCACGCTGCTTGGCAGCAATTTCCATTACTCTTTTTTCCTTTATAAGAAACGGCAAGTTCTCCATAAAGAAAAAAAGAGCTGCATTTCTGCAGCTCTCCAGTGATTACAAATCCAAAAATCTTAGTTTACAGCATCCTTTAATGCCTTACCAGCTTTGAATTTAGGAGCCTTAGATGCCTTGATCTGCATCTTCTCGCCTGTAAGTGGGTTTCTACCCTCACGAGCTGCTCTCTGAGCTACTTCGAAAGTTCCAAAGCCAACTAACTGTACTTTCTCATCTTTCTTTAACTCATCTGTTACAACCTCAATAAAAGCCTTCAAAGCCTTCTCTGCATCTTTCTTAGAAAGGTCAGCATTCTCAGCCATAGCTGCTACCAATTCTGTCTTGTTCATGGATTTAATCCTCCTCAAAAATTAATATTTCCGTAAAAACTTACAAGTCTAGTTATACCCTTTATACAAGCATTTGTCAAGGTTTTTCACGAATTCTGTCCGAAAAACAGGCATTTTTCACATATTTTCATTTCATTCTACACATGTAGAAAGATATTTAATTATTTTTGCACAATGTCGCATACTTTTTCCATATTACACACAGTTGATCATATTGCTCCATTACACCATCTGTTTTGCCGGCGCGAAGCGGCTCTACGATCTTGCTCAATATATTCGCAATAGGAACCAGTCCCAAATTGGACGCTGTTCCTTTCATTCCGTGCGCATTCACAAATGCATCTGTGATCCGCCCTTCATCAAGTTCGCATTTCAATTGCTCCAATCCTTCTCCGCCAATGAAAAGATCGTAACATTCCTGGTAAAACTCTTTGTCATCTAAGAACCGTTCCATTGTTTTTTCAGTCTCGCAGCCCCACTGTTCCAAAGTTTCTAACATACTTTTGTCCTCCCGCATTATGTCTTGCGTTTTGTACCCCCGTTTCTATATTTGAACCTTTTCATAGGTTTCCGCAAATATATCACGCTGTATCACATAAATATCGGTAATGTCATCTAGTCTCACCGCCAGATAATCGCCCGGTCTCCCCAAAAAATACTCCTGTTCACTATTTTTTGAAAAAACTCTGGTGCGTTTCTTAAGCTCCTGGCAACATATCACTGCCTGTGTTTTTGGATAACATAACCTTGCCATTTCATCAATACTGATATATCCCCCATCCGAAACGGTCTCTACCACCGGAATAAAATCCAGCATTTGCGTAAAAATGTCCAGCGGTTCTTCCGTCGGTTCATATGTCGCCAAAAATTTATCTTTTCGGATGTGGTATACTTCCCCGCGTCTGCCGATCATAATGTATATATCCGGATCTGCAACGATCGTAATACCTGTTTCATTTTCCAAGGATTTAACCGCCAATTTCGTTCCTGCGGCCGCAATCCGATCGGTCGGCACAAACGCCCAGCTGATCCTCTTCTTGCGATAACGATCCATCTCCAATATCTCTTTCTCATGCATTTTCGCATACTGCAGCGCATCGATGCACGTGTCTTCCTCGAAATATTCTGCTACTTTTCCCTGCACAAATTCCATATAATCTGCAGCATCCATCCCTGTCATATGTGCCTTGAAAAGAGCTGCCGGAACGCGCCCACTTGCGGAAACAGCATTTCCTTTAACAAGTCCCATTTCCTCAACAATACTGTCAAGCAGATCGACTGCGCGAACGGCATTCGTCCTGCTGCAAAAATACAGCCACACTTCTCCGTTTTTTTCCGTAAATGCCAGAAAATATTCTGCCTGCTGCAGCTTTTCGCCATTTGTCGGTGACTCTGCAGCCGCCATCTGTGCAAGTACTGCCTGCGGCTTATCTGTACTGTCCGAAAACCCCAAAGTTTCTTCCAGCGTCCCTGCATATTCTAACAACAGCAAAGACTGGCTGCGCATATAATATGCCTGCAGGATATCATCACTCTGAAGTTCTAACCGTTCAAACATTGCATTCTCCATTTGCGTCTCCTTTTTGTCAGATCAAGATATAATCCATGGATACGTATTCATATACGGATACATGGGATAGGTATATTTCTTGATCACTTCAAACCCATAGGTGATATGTACCTCGATCACACCTTGTGACCTTTTCAAGATCTTAGCATATATCCTGTCACAGCCTGTAGCCTGAACATCATTCCCCGGCTTCTTCCCGTCACCCGTATCTGTATCGGCATTCCTGTTTGTCTCCAAATAGATTTCCATATCCGAATACAACGGAATATCCGGTTCTATCTTATCTTCCAATTCGATTCGAAGATTGCGATCGAGCGTCAGTAAAACAATCTTTCCGCGCAAGGTCTGATTGGTCACCAGCTCATCTTCAATGCACTGAATCGTGCATTGAAGCCGACCACGCCAAAAAAGGCCGACCAGTTTATGGTGAGCCAGAGTGCAGCTATAGGGTGTTCCGATTCCTGTTACACTATATACTTTTAACGGTGTGGAAATCCCTTTGACCTGTATCGTAAATTTCCCGTCCGTCTTGATCGCCGCATTTGCGTTTTGTACGGTATCATATGATACGAGTACCTGACCACCGACACTCGCGCCCTCTATTCTCGAACATTCATTAACGGCCTGACCGATGACGTTATATCGCATCATCGTTTCTGATCCGAAATTTCCGATAAATACTTCTCCGCGATGTATGCCAATTCCCATCTCTAGCGGCACCAGCCCTTTGGAAATAATATAGTCGTTGACCTTTGCCATCGCTTTCTGCATCTTTATACCGGCTGTAATTCCTTCTTCAATCTGTGCCTTAGAATCTGGAGATGCTCCAAACACAGCAAGAATGGCATCTCCCAAAAACTCGATCACCACGCCGTAATATTTGGTAATGCACTGCAGCATTTCATCAAAGAAACAATTGAGAATATCCGTTACCGCCTCTGGCGTCATGCTTTCTGACATTGCAGTGAATCCCCGCAGATCAGCCATCATCACCGTAAGCTTTCGCTTCTCACCTCCAATAACCGCACCTTTGGGATCTTCCAAAATGCTGTCAACGACATTATCTGAGAAATAACGTCCAAAAATCTGATGCAGCAATTGATTTCTTGACTGGAGCTGTTTATTAAGCCGAATGATCTCTTTTGCCTCCTGCAGATCTCCTGCCTGTTTTTGCAACATGATCTCGTAGTTTTTCGTTGCCTCGTGCTGCCACGCCGTTCGCTCGATACGCATGATACCCGCTCGCGAAAACGGCTTATGTACAACGACTGTGGCACCCTTTTCGTAACATTCCTCATCCAGTTCTTCGCTGCGTTTTTCGGTCATAAAAAACAAAGGAACACCGCCTAGCGACTGCTGCCTGCGCAGAAAAAGAACACTGGCAAAATCCTCTTTCTTTGCCATTTGATAGTCAAAAATAAGAGAAGGCGTGCTGATTCTCGACCGCTCCCCCTCCTCCTGTGCCAGTGCGGCTTTCTGAACCGCCTCAAAGGAAAGCAGGCAAAGCGCACGCATTGATCCTGCCGCATTGATCCGTCTCTGCGCCTCGATCATTTCGAGACGATCATCCCCAATCACCCAAATAATTTTCTCCATAAGCAGAACTCCTTCCCCGACACACTGTTTTCCTCGCCCTACACTTGCACTTACTCAGTACTCAGCATTATACATCCTCTTGCCAAATACCCGATATCTACCGCGAAGAACGCCAATTGCCGCTTTGACCGTAGTTGACCGAAATTCCTTTCAGCTTTTTACACTGATCGCACAAATAACCGGTTCGAATTGGCGCACCACAGTTTTCGCAGGACATACGGATCGGTGACTGCCTTGGTATCTCTAAATATTCCTGCCGCAAGAACTGTTCGATCGCTTTGCGAGGCACCCCTGTTTCGCGTTCTATGATCAACGCCGGAGTTGCTCCGAAGCGTTCCAAATACAAGCGTACCGTCTGAAAATAATCGTAATTTTCCCTGCCGCATACCTTACAACGATAAACGCCTCGTGCAATCTTTTCTACACCTTCACCGCAATATTTACAATCCATTGGTATTCTATTTAGCGATAACCCCTCAGCACTCATCCGTGTACCAACGGTATAGATTTCTCCAGGAACATCTTCCTCCGAATAGCGTGCCAAAGATCCAAACTGTCCGGTGTTATTTTTAAGCGGGCGAAATTTTGGCTTAGACGATACCATCCTGTCTTTTGTCCGGCCACTGTCCGCAGTCTGTGACTGTTTTCCTGCGGCTGCCTCGACACTTTTTGTCTGATCCATAAATGCTTGGATGCCTTCGCCGGATGTCCCTCCTGTCGTATATGGCTGCAGCTGTTCACACAAGCTCTTTACCGCAGCTACCTCTCCCAAATAATATGGGATCATCTGTACGTTATTCAAATAGAAACTAAATGTATCGTTCATTGGCGTATCGTCAATCTTAAACGGAACAATATTTTTTTTATAACAGATCGCACTGTCAACCTCTTTTTCTACCCATACCGATTCCTGCGATTCCTTAGATAAGATTAGCAAAAACAGATCACATTCTCTGATCGCACGCGGAATCTCTCTAGCATAATTTGACCCCACCGGGATCATATCCGGTGCTTTCCAATAGGATACTCCAATATGTTCTAGCACGCGGACGATCTTATGAACCAACTCTCTATTTTTGGAACTATAACTAATAAAAACAGATTTTATTTCTGCCATTTTTGTATCCACACCTTTCCAATCAAACAACAACCCGGTTTCGTCCGGTAGTTTTTGCCTGATACAAACGTTCATCTGCCTGCTTTACGTTTTGATCCATCGTCTGATCACCGTCTAGCTGATATACTCCAAAAGACATCGTTACCGCAATATGATGCTCCTCAAATTCGATCGACATATGCTCGACGATCTCTCGAATATGTTCTGCAATCTCCTGTGCTTTGACAAGCGGGCAATCCATACACATCAGGATAAATTCTTCGCCACCCCATCGCACCGCCTCATCTTCAGATGCAACATGCTCTTGCAGCACCGCTGCTATTCTTTGTAATACGGCATCACCTGCGTTGTGTCCATAGGTATCGTTTACTTTCTTGAAAAAATCAATATCACACATAATAATGGACGCCGTTCCATTTTGTGGATCTGACACCGTTTCCTCATAAAACTCATAAAAGCCGCGGCGATTGGTCAGCCCTGTCAACGGATCTATACGAATCTCCGTGTCCAACAAATAGGACTCCAATGTTTTGCCACAATAAACAGCCGCTAATGTGAGATGTTTCTTATCTTTCTCATCAAACGTCCCTGCCGTTCCGTCTGCATTCAGCTTATTGATCGCCTGATACGCCCCGATCACTTTACCCTTGGCATTCGTTACCGGCATGCACAAAATAGACTTTGTCACAAATCCTGTCTGCTTATCCACCGCCGGATTGAACCGTTCATCCTGATACGGATCATTGATCACGATCGTTTCTTTATTTTGGATGGATGCATCTATGATCCCGCTCCCCTCGGGTACTGTAATCTTGTCACTTCCCACCGCAGCTAACGTCCAGTACTGCTTATGTTTCGCATCCCAGTACCAAAATGATGCGCGCTCAGAATGCGCCAGCACACGGCCAAGATCCGTCAGTAATGAAACGACCTTGGAAAAATCTTTTTCATCGACCAACTGACTCATATATAAAAATATGTCTTCGAGCATCTGCTCTGCACTATATGTTATTTGCTGTTCCATTGTGATTCCCCATTTCTATGTCATTTAGCAAAAACAGTGTTCTATAGTTTCTTTCGTAAATACTCCAACGACCGCCGCTGGTTATCCGGTTTTGTCGTCTCGATCAGTACACTGCATTCTTCAAAATATGTTTGATAATATCTGCAAAACAATTCCCAGTCGATCCTGCCATCCCCAACAGCAAGATGCAGATCCCTTCGCAGATCGTTATCGTTTATATGGATATGTCGAATATATTGCCGCAGTGCTTTGATCCATTCCTCGATCGGCGTATCCGATAAATGCGCATGTGCATAGTCCAAACATACTCCGAAATTAGAATATACGCATAACTGCTCGGATATTTTCTGTAAAATAACCGGATCGCTGTCAAACATATTTTCCATGTAAATTTGTATCTCCGGATATGCTTCTAACAGTTCCCGGACGAATGTACAGGTGCCGTCAACTACCTGATCATCATATACAATATTAGAAAGCATCGGATTCCAATTTGTGTGGAATACAACCCCTTTCACCGAAAGTTCTTGGGCAATCTCCATGCTCTGTCGCATACGAAGTTTTGAGATCTCGCGGATCTGTGGGTCGTAACTAAACACCGACACATCATAGAACGCCCCATGCATCGTGCTTCCTGCCGGAATCCCGGCCTTCTGATATTTCTGTATAATATCTTCTCTTCGTTTCTTATCTTCAAACACAAGCGGATCATAAAAATCATTGATTTCAAAACCAACCTGATACTCCTGCGCCAAATCCTCATACGCCTGCAATTCTTCAGCAAGCGATACGATCAAAAAATCTCCCATATTTTGCTCCCGTTTTTTAATTTTCACCGGTTCCTTTTGCAAATTATTATAGCATAGATTGAATTGCTTATGCAATTATTGATAACAGGTTCGCACAGAAAAAAGACCCATCACCTTTCGGCAATGGATCTTATATTACTGTTCTAATTGTCTTCCCAAAAAACCTGCTGCCACGCGAGCTAATTTGTGCTCCGTATCTCCCAAAGACACCTCTTTGCTGCGTGTAAATATTACAACGGCCCCTATCGCATCTCCTTCTGATATGATCGGACAGATCACTTCCCATGCAAAGTTCTCAGGCTCATCACACACTTTTCGATACTCTTTGCCTGCTCCGGAGGCGACCACACTCTCTCTTCTGTCGATCATACGCTCCAAATCCCTGCTGACTGCTTTATCTAACAGCAATTTTTTCGTGCCTGATGATGCAGCTATGATATGCTCCCGGTCCGTCACCGCAACTTGATGTCCCGTTGTCTGCGCTAATGCATCTGCATACTGCTGTGCTAATATTCCCATATCCTCCATCATGGAATATTTCTTTAATATCACTTCGCCTTCTCTGTCTGTATAAATTTCTAACGGGTCTCCTTCACGGATACGCAAAGTACGACGAATTTCCTTCGGTATTACGACTCGTCCCAGATCGTCAATTTTTCTGATTATTCCTGTTGCTTTCACCAATGTTTCCTCCAATTCCATATTTTAGCAATAACAAATTGTCATTTTTGCTGCATATTCACTTTGGAGTTAGTATGTGGAAATCCGGAAAAATTATACAACCGAGATCTCACCTGCTGATTACTGTACTTTTTTATCAAGTGGATACATATTGGTGCTTAAATATTTCATTCCGTTATCTGCCAAAATAACAACAATATTTTTGCCGGCATTTTCCGGTCTTTGGGCAACAATAGTTGCTGCGTGCAGTGCTGCACCGGCAGACTGTCCCAAAAACACACCATCCGTCTGTGCAATTTCGCGGCCAAGAGCATACGCATCTTCGCCTTTGACATCAATATATTCATCGTAATCAAATCCGACAATAAATGGTGCCTTTGCAGCATCCGGGAAACCCGGATCGCCAAATGGCGCAATGCCGTCAATGGTCTGCGGATCTTCGGAACCACCAGGTCTTGAGGTCGGATCTGCCTGTACGGCAACAATTTTAACATCCGGATTTTTTTCACGGAAATATTTAGTAAGTCCGGTAATTGTTCCTGCAGTTCCACTGGTTGCTACTAAAATATCTACTTTGCCATCTGTATCTTCCCAGATCTCCGGTCCGGTTGTCGCATAATGAACTCCCGGATTGGCCTCATTGGCCAACTGGTTAATGAAATAATGATGCGTTGGCTGAGCATCGCAATATTTCTGGATCGCTTCCTGATAAAATCCTGTTGTGAATGTTCCGTTCGCAAAGGCTTCCGGCACGCCCGGCACATCAAACATGCTCTTTAAGTCAGCGCCATATGCACGCAGCATCTTTTGGCGTTCTTCGGACTGGCCCGGCTCCAAAAATACCGTCAGCTTGTAACCACGGCTTGCAGAAAATGCAGCCAACCCAATTCCGGTATTTCCAGAGGTGTTTTCTACGATCGTATCTCCCGGGTGAAGAATACCATCTTCCTCTGCCTTTTTGATCATGTTAAGAGCGGCGCGGTCCTTGATGGAACCCGATGGATTAAAATACTCCAATTTTCCCAGCAAATGTGCTTTGATATCGTGTTTTTCCTCAAACTTTTCAAACTCAAATAACGGTGTGCGTCCTACTAATTCTTCAATATTTTTTACAATCTTTGCCATAACTATTCTCGTTCCTTTCTTTTTTGCAATTTACGATACATACAGATCTTGATAAGGATCTTCTAGGTATCCCGGTAAATATGTCTTATCTTCTATGTACTGCGCCAACGCCAACAACGATGCCGCGCAGCCGCCACTTCCGTGATACAGTCCCACATACGCCTCTGATCGGTCCGGTTCATGCCGGTTCCAAGACGTATACCAATTGCGCACTTTGTGCTGATAGGTCGATTCACCAATGATCGCCTCAGCCGCCTCATAGGCTGCATCCAGATATACCGAATTACCTGTCAGCTTATGTACATGCAGAAAATGTTCTAACATTCCCGCTGCACCACAGCAATAGCAATTCGTTCTCCAATAACCGTCCGAATGTTTCGTTGGCGCACCGGCTGCCAACAGACCATTGGTCAACTTAATGACAAAATCTTTATACGATTCGTCTCCGGTAATCCGATACAGTTTGTAAAACAATCTTGAGGTGCCGATCGGTCCCTGACATACTCCCAGATAATACAGGTCTGTCAGATACGTATCGTTATACTTAACCAAAGCTGCCTCGCCATCTTCGGAGTAGTCTGCAATATTTTGAATATACTGTGCCGCTTTCTTTGCAATGTCTAAATATTCTTCCTGATGCGTCTGCTCATATACGCTTGCCAAAATATAACCACAGCCTGCAGCACCATATTCAAATCCCGGGAAATAGCCACCCGCTTTGCCAATTGTCGGAAAAGTCTCTGTATCCATTACGTACCAGCGGTATCCACCCTGCGGTGCATCTTCCTTGTGGTCTGCAATATATTTTGCTGCTTTTGCCGCGGCATCCAGATATTTATCACCGCCGAACGTATTATAAACGTCGAGCAGAAATAGGATCAAACCACCTTCGCCTAATATGCCGTAAAACCCATACCAAGTAAGTGCTCCCTGCTCGTCTTTTGCTGCCTCGATCGCATCATCGGCAACTGTCAGCGCAAACTGCTTATAACGTTCCTCTCCTGTAATTTTATAGAGTTCCTTTGCAACATAGGCACCTCCCGCCGGACCATTCAAATAACCGATGTAGGCCCCCTGCAAAAATGGTACTTCCGTCGCAAAATCCTCTTTGCCACGATATTTACGGATCACATAACGGATACCTGCCTCCGCCTTGCGTAAGTATTTCTCTTGCTCTGTCGCGACATAATATTTCAAATATAATAATGCAATTCCTGCTGCGCCCGCATACAGACTCGCATCATCTAAAAGTAAGGCATCCTTTTCCACTTGTTTGCCCGGCATGACATCCCAGCTCTCCACATCACCATCTACATGGCCATATTGTTCGATCCAATTGACCGATTCTGCTGCCGTCTGGAGAAGTCTCTGCCGATCTAACGGTGCAAATGCCTTGATCCAGTTTCTTTTACTCATAAGCGCTGCTCCTTTCTCCTACTATCTCTATAGGAATTATCTATATTCGAATCATACTACTCTTTTCGATCTTTGTATAATCTCCAAAAAATATAACGTGTTATAGTTTTTTTCTATAACACGTTATATTTACGCAACATTATTATATTTATGCGATACTGTTATACTTACGCAGCATTGTTATACTTACGCAGCATTATTATATTTACGCAGTACTGTTATGCTTACGCGGCATTATTATACTTATGCGGTACTTGTTATACTTACTCGCCTTTATTATATTTACGCCAATACCTTATCCTTGTATTTGCTTAACTCTTCAAGGAATTTATTACCCATTTCACTCATAACTGACGCTTTGCGCGCGATATAGCCAATGGTCATTTTCTCGTCTGTCTCTAATTTAACTGCACAAAACGCAGAACCGTTCAGTTCCTCACAAATAATGCCGGAACATAATGTATAACCATTGATTCCAACCATCAGATTAAGCATGGTCGCTCTATCATTAGCACGCACCAACTGCTTGTAAGCATAGGTGCTCAGTACTTCTTCCGCATAATAAAACGAATTACTTTCTCCTTGTGCAAAGGCAAGACACGGATAATCATTCAGCTCTTCCATAGTGACGCTTGACTTGCCCGCAAGCGGATTGTTTTTACTCATGTAGGCATAAATTCCACATTCAAACAATGGTGTAAATACCAGTCCGGACTCCCGAAAAATCTTCTGCAACACTGCCTGATTATAAGCATTCAAATAGAGCACACCTATTTCACTGATCTGATTTTTGACGTTTTCAATGACTTCATGCGTCTTCGTCTCATGGATCTCAAACTCATACTCTTCCATGCCATACTGATCGATCACTGATACAAACGCATTCACCGCAAACGTGTAATGCTGCATAGAGACATGAAAAGTACGCTTGATATTTTTGTGCGATATATATTTAGCATCCAAAATGTCATATTGCTCGATCACTGACTTTGCGTAGCCCAAAAACTCACGTCCCTTGACGGTAAGAGATATGCCGCTCTTTGTTCGCGAGAAAATTTCGAATCCAACTTCCTGTTCTAACGACTTTAAAGATGCAGTCAGGCTCGGCTGCGAAATGAACAGTTTTTTGGCAGCTTCATTGATCGAACTGTCTTTGGACAATTCCACAATATACTTTAATTGATTCAAGGTCATCGTTCTAGTTTCCTTTTTTATTGTGTCCCATTTTCAGGATAATTCTCTCCTATTTATGTCCCATTTTCAGGACAATTTGCTCCTTATACGGAAAGATCAAATTTCTGTCCTACAGACCGGGTGGCCTCTTCTTTCACCGTATTCCAGTCAACCTTCTGTAATTTATCTAATAGCTCCTCGTAGGATGATGCCTGTACTTTTGTCTTTTTCTTCACGGTCTCTTTCTGATCGGCAGCTTTTTCCTTTTTGGCGGCTTTCTTCTTCTCTTCTGCTTTGGCATCCTTTGCATCTTCTATGCGCTCTTTCTGCTTTGCTGTAGACTTCTCCAGTTCCGCAAAGTATGACACTGTACCATCATCATGAAAAGCAATGCCTACTTTCACAATATCGTCATAAGATGCGCCGTTCTGACCATCTTCTGTCTCTTTGTTGGCAAGCTGTTCTTTAAGCTGCTTGAATTTCTCAAGTGCATCATTGATCATGTCGAGCCTTTCCTGCTTGTAGCTCTCATCGTTTGCCATCTTTTCCAGTTCATCGCCGGTAAACAACGCCGAAAAATCTTTAGTTCCTGCAGACATGATCGACTGTGCTTCCTCATCACTGCTAAAATCTGCCACAAAAAAATCCATATTGGTATATTTATCTTTCAGCTCGTCTAACAACGCTTTCGCTTTAGTCGAAAGATTATCATATGTATTCGTCTTATCTGCCGCTGTACTGCTGCTTTTTTTTGCAGGGGCTGCATTATTCTCTGCCTTTGCTGCTTTCTTATTCTGCATTGTCTTTGCCACATCATAATACTGTGCTGCTGCACCACTATTTGTCACTACCTGATTCATACATTACCTCCATTTACTGTATGTCACTCTGAGTCATCTGCGCCAACGTCTCACATCTTGCACGGCATCACAATGTCCAATCGCATTATGTAATATTTCGGCTATTTAATATATCGGCTATTTAATATATCGGATAAGATTTGCTATTTCCTTACGCAATTTTCATTTGATCCTGCGCAATGATCTTTCCATTCTGCCACAACATGATACGATCCTAAAATTAAACGATATAATCATTGTGCGTGCTTTGCAACCTATGGTATGATGGAGTTGCTGTTTTTGCATAGATGCTTTTGTGAACATGAGTTTGTATACACAGCAAATAAGCTATTATATGTGAATATGAGCATGTATACGCAGCAGATAAACTATTCTAAAGAAATGGAGAAGAAGTATGAAATTAGCAATTTTAATCCTTTACTTTGCAGTCCTGATCGGTATCGGGCTGTATTGCAGGAAACACACTACTGATGTCAATGGTTTTGTATTAGGTGGTCGCTCAGTTGGTCCCTGGCTGACTGCTTTTGCCTATGGAACCTCATATTTTTCTGCCGTTGTCTTTGTTGGCTATGCCGGACAATTTGGTTGGAAATATGGTATTGCAGCGACTTGGGCCGGTATTGGAAATGCGCTGATCGGCTCGCTGTTAGCATGGGTTGTCCTAGGTCGACGCACACGAATAATGACACAGCACTTAGACTCGGCAACAATGCCACAGTTTTTTGGAGAACGTTTTAACAGCCGCGCCCTAAAGATCGCTGCTTCCGTCATTATTTTTATTTTCCTGATCCCTTATACAGCATCTCTTTATAATGGATTATCACGTTTGTTTGGTATGGCTTTTGATATTGACTATTCCGTATGTATCATCATTATGGCTGTACTTACCGCAATTTATGTTATTGCAGGCGGATATATGGCAACGGCGATCAATGATTTCATTCAGGGTATCATAATGTTGGTCGGCATTGTTGCGGTCATCGCTGCGGTATTGATGAGCAAAGGCGGATTTATGGCTTCCTTGAATGGTCTGGCTCAGATAAGCGATCCGGAAGTTTCCAAAGCACCCGGCATTTTCGCCTCTTTCTTTGGTCCTGATCCACTTGGTCTTTTGTTTGTGGTTATTTTGACATCGCTCGGTACCTGGGGGCTGCCACAGATGGTACAAAAATTTTATGCCATCAAAGATGAGTCCTCGATCAAGACAGGCACTATTATTTCAACAATCTTTGCCATGATCGTTGCCGGTGGAAGTTATTTTCTCGGTGGATTTGGCCGTCTGTTCTCGGATCAGATCGACGTGGAGGCAAATGGCTTTGACTCTATTATCCCAACCATGTTATCCGGGCTGCCATCCGTGCTGATCGCCTTAGTCGTGATCTTAGTGTTGTCTGCTTCGATGTCAACATTATCTTCGCTCGTTATTGCGTCCAGCTCTACGTTGACGATTGATTTTATCAAAGATAATTTTGTGAAAAACATGAGTGAAAAGAAACAGGTATTACTGATCCGCGTTTTGATCGTGGTATTTATCGCAATATCTTCAGTCTTAGCTTTGATCCAGTATAAGAGCTCCGTAACATTCATTGCGCAGTTGATGGGCGTGTCTTGGGGTGCTCTTGCCGGTTCTTTCTTAGCACCATTTATGTACTCTCTGTACGTAAAATGGGTCACCAAAGCGTCCTGTTTTGTCTGCTTTATTTTTAGCTCCGTATTGATGATCGCTAATATTTTCTGCAGAGAATCTTTCCCTGTAATTATGCAGTCACCGATCAACTGTGGTGCTATCGCGATGTTGGCCGGACTTGTGATCGTGCCGGTTGTCAGTCTGTTTACTCCGAAACCGGATAAAGCAATGGTAGACAGTACGTTTGCTTGTTATGACAAGGAGAATACAGTATCCCAAAAAACTGCGTTAGGTAAATAATGGCAGTGGGATATTAATGGATGAATAATAAAGTTGACGGCTACGGGAAATGCTATACTGGCAACTAGATACTTATTGATTTACCATGAAATTAATGGTTATGGAAAATGCTCTCAATAGCAGTTATTATATGACAGAAAGAAGGATTGTTATGATTATTGATTTTCATACACATATATTTCCAGAAAAAATCGCCAGTCGGGCTATTGCAAGTCTGGAACAAAAAGCAAAGATGCGTGCACACGTACGTGGTGTTGAGGCGTCACTCCGTGCATCCATGGATAAAAGCGGTGTTGATCTGTCTATTATTCTTCCTGTGGTTACAAATCCGCATCAATTCGAAACGGTGAATCGTGTCGCAGTGGAAACCAACGAACACACCAAGGAAACCGGACTGTTATCGTTCGGCGGCATTCATCCGGATAATGACAATTACCGGGAAATCATTCAATTTCTTGCAGGCCATGGCTGTAAGGGGATCAAGATCCATCCGGTGTATCAAGGTGTGGCGATTGATGATATCCGATTTTTGCGCATCATTGACTGTGCGGAAGAATACGGTTTGGTCACCATTACACATGCCGGATACGACATTGGTTTTCCGGGAGAAGAACAATCCCTTCCTGTACACATATGCAATATGCTAGACGAAATCAAACCGTCCCGCATGGTTCTGGCACATATGGGCGGCTGGGGATGTTGGGATCAGGTTATGGATCACATCATTGGACGAGATGTATATTTAGATACTGCTTTTTCAACGACTTCAGCACCCCGCGAGGGCGCGCCATTGTCCATGGATCTGTTCACGGTAATGATCCAAAAACATGGTGCTGACCGCATTGTCATGGGCAGCGATAGTCCTTGGAGCGATCAGCTAGACTCTATCAATGCTATAAAAAATTGCAATAAAGATACTGTTGTAATAGTTGTAGATACTCAT
>ENA-ORVG01002730-ORVG01002730.1-human-gut-metagenome-genome-assembly--contig:-NODE-2730-length-15886-cov-2.580822_pt1 | contig 15886 bp, 9 predicted proteins | sample MGYA00242091_ERZ509233 | MGnify/ENA primary metagenome ERZ509233 (study PRJEB26280, sample SAMEA2338840) | human gut metagenome | biome: human gut; feature: human-associated habitat; material: faeces... | reverse complement strand
GCAATTCTTGTAAAGCAAAGCGCTGGCTTTGCTTTTGTTGAGTGGTTTTAGTTCGTAGAAGTCTGTGCAGCAAGAGGATTCTCTATTTTTGTAGGTAAAACAAGCCTTTTTTTCAAAGGAAAAAGGGCTGGAAATTTTAAAGAAAATCTTGTATAATAGTACATGATTTGGGGGACATCTGCATTCAAGTATGATATCCTGACCAGAATGTTCAAGAACTTGTCAATGTTTGACCAAAACATTGCAAAATGAAAAGGAGGAAAATATTCATGAGAAAACAGTCAAAGAGTTTACTCTCTATGATTCTCACAGCAGCTATGGTTGTTTCTTTAGGTGCTGGTGTGACTGGTGAGAAGTCTAAAGCTGCAGACGCAACTAAGATCGCACCAGAATTTACTGCATATCTTGTGCAGAATAACAGTAAGATTTTCAATGGAACAGACAGAGTTGTAAAGGACAGCACAGGTGCTGTTAAGCAGGTTGATGATACTTACAAACTTGCAACAGGCGAGACAGAAGAGGTTACTGGTGGTTTTGTGGCATCTACAGGAGCTATCTCTACGACAGGTACATATACAGTATCTGCTGTAGCAGAGGATGATGTAGATGATCTTTTGACAGAGGCATCTTATCTTGGTCTTGAGTTTGGTACTTTAGGTGCTAAGGATGTATCCGGCAAGAAGAATTATGTTGCACCTACCACATTTTCTGTAAAGCCTAAGACAATCACAATCACTGGCGCTGACGGTAAAGTGAAGCAGACACTTGATTGGTCTAAGGCAAGCATTTATAACGATGGTAATAAAGCAACAGGAAGGCTTCGTGTTGGTATTGTAAATGGCTACTGCAGCACATCTGCAAGCAAGGCTGATGAATATCAGAAAGCAAACCCATTCATGACAAATGCTAATGGTACATGGACAAACGCAGGTGATCCGGTTGAGGTTGTTGCAGGTGATACATTTGCAGTTACATTTGAAGTATCTGCTGAGGCTCCTGTAGTAACACCTACTCCAAAGCCAACCGCTGCTCCTACACAGGGACCGGCATTGAAGACATATGATGCATACCTTGGATTCCAGACAGATAACTACATCTTCCGTAACGCTTGGAATGACAGCACACTTGGTCTGAAGAGCAAGGATATTAAGTATAATTCTCAGGTATCACTTAGCACAGGTGATAAGTACAAAGCTTATCCTGCTAAGATTGCTAATGCTACAATGAAAGCAAACGGAACGAACTATACAGTATCTATCTCCGGTGTAAACATGAAGACGATCAAGGGCGCTGAGAAAGACGCTAAGACAGCTAAGGGCTTTACAATGCTCTATGTTACAACTCAGATTCCTTTGACACAGAAGGGCGTAACTGCTGTTAATGCTACATTAAAGATTGATGGCAAGGTTGTTAAGAGTGGTTTCTCACTTCCTAACAAGCCGGATGCTGATGAGTACTATCAGTTCATGGTAGCTGATGGATATTCAGAAGATGATGGAATCAAGAATGTAGCTTATCCTAAGGGAAAAGATGCAAATTCTGCACTGAGTAGTTTAACAACTCTTCCTACAAGCAGCATTGAGATTTCATTCCAGCTCAAAGGTGCTAACTTCGAAGTAGCTAAGACAATTGGCTACAAGAAGGGTGCTAAGTTCGAGTCTGGCAACTTCAAATATCAGGTAACAAAGGTTGCAACAGCTACAAGCTCTAAGAAGACAAAGGGTGTTGTAACAGTAGTTGGCTTATCCAAGAAGGGTAAGAAGGCTTCTAAGCTTAGCGTAGGTACTAGCGTATCTAAGACTGTAAGCAAGGTTAAGGCTACTTACAAGATCAACAAGCTTGGTAAGAATGCATTCAAGGGTGCTAAGGCTAAGAAAGTTACTCTTGGTAAGACGATCAAGTCTATCCCGGCAGGTGCATTCAAGAACTGCAAGAAGCTTTCTAAACTTACATTGAAAGCTAAAGTTTCTGTAAAGAAGGGCGCATTCAAGGGCTGCAAGAAGACAATCAAAGTTACTGCTGCATCTAAGAAGGCAAAGAAAGCTCAGCTTAAGAAACTTAAAAAGAGTGGATACAAGAAATTCAAATAATTTTCGATAGAAAATTAGAAGGAATTGAGTCAAACAAATTCTTGAACACAAAACATTGGTTTTAAGAGAGACCGTGATTCGATCATAGATCGGATCGCGGTCTTTTTATGGAGTAGGAAAATGCTGTTATGCAGCGTGACATCACCAAGAATTGCTTTAGTAATTCTTGCATAGCAAAGTGCTGGCTTTACTCTTTTTTTATGTCATGAGCGAACTTCTCACCGAAATTAGCACAAAATATCAAAATAATGTTATAAATTGCCCTAATAATTGTAGACGAAACAAATATATGCAAGTATAATAGAACTATCAAGTCGCAAGATATGCGCAATCGGATGATCTTGTCTTACCGATATGACAAGCGGGGATAAAGTCATCAAAATTAGAGAAAAGGTATTTTGAAAGGAGACGAAACATGAAAGTAGCAGACGGATTTTGGTTAAGCAAACAGGGTTACAATGTGAACTACGCTTCTCAGGCATACAAGGTGGAGACAACAGAGAATTCCATCAAAGTATTAGCTACACCATATACGGTTTTGAATCGTGGTATGACATTGGGAGGACCAAACCTTGAGATCACATATTCTTCTACATCAGAGAACATCATCAAGGTACACATTGATCATTACAGAGGAGGATTGGACAACATTCCTCGTTATGAGTTGAACGAGGATACAGGATATACTCCTGAGATCACTCGCACAGAGGACAAGGTAACACTGAAGTCCGGCGATACTCGCGTCGAGATCAAGATTGCAGATGACTGGGAAGTACAGTATTACTACAAAGATAAGCATTTGACAGGCGGTGCATGGAGATCTACATCCATCATCAACGAGAGCCAGTACACAGCAAACGCTCGTATGAACACACAGGAAGACGATCAGTTCTTCAACTATCCACAGGATCCTCACACAACATATTTGCGTGAGCAGTTAAAGACAGACATCGGTGAGTGCATTTATGGTTTCGGTGAGAAATTCACTCCATTCGTAAAGAATGGTCAGACAGTAGAGACATGGAACTGTGATGGTGGTACATGTTCCGATCAGAGTTACAAGACAGTGCCGTTCTATATCTCTTCTAAGAGCTATGGTGTATTGGTCAACAGCTCTGACAAGGTATCTTTCGAGGTAATGAGCGATACAGTTTCCAAGGTAACATTTACGGTACCGGGTGAAGAGTTAGAGTACTTCATTATCGGTGGTGAGAACTTAGAGCATGTATTAGAGAACTATACAACATTGACAGGTAAGCCTGCATTGCCACCGGCATATTCCTTCGGTCTGTGGTTGTCTACTTCCTTTACAACGAGCTATGATGAGAAGACAGTAAACAGCTTTATCGATGGTATGGCAGAGCGCAAGATCCCATTGCAGGTATTCCACTTTGACTGTTTCTGGATGAAGGGTTACGAGTGGTGTAACTTTGAGTGGGATGATGAGATGTTCCCGGATCCTGAGGGAATGTTAAAGAGACTACACGACAAGGGCTTAGAGATCTGTGTATGGATCAACTCATACATTGCACAGCAGTCTAAGTTGTTTGATATTGGTAAAGAAAAAGGTTATTTCATCAAGAATCTGGACGGAAGCGTATTCCAGTGTGATATGTGGCAGCCTGGTATGGCAATTGTCGATTTCACAAACCCAGAGGCTTGTGCTTGGTTCAAGGGTCTTTTGAAGAAGCTGTTTGACATGGGTGTTAATAACATCAAGACAGACTTTGGTGAGAGAATCCCTACTAAGGTAAAATATTACGATGGATCTGATCCGATCAAGATGCACAACTACTACACATACCTTTACAACAAGTGTGTATTTGAAGCATTAGAGGACTATTATGGTAAGGACAAGGCTTGTCTCTTTGCTCGTAGTGCGACTGTTGGTGGACAGAAGTTCCCGGTACACTGGGGTGGTGACTGCTACGCAGAGTATTCTGCAATGTCAGAGACACTTCGTGGTGGACTTTCTCTCTGCTCATCCGGTTTCGGTTTCTTCTCCCATGATATGGGCGGATTCGAGGCTACAGCTCCTGCTGATGTATATAAGAGATGGTGTGCATTCGGTCTGTTGTCTACACACAGCCGTCTGCATGGATCTACTTCTTACCGTGTGCCTTGGGCTTATGACAAGGATGGCGATACAGAGGCATGTGATGTACTTCGTCACTACACTGTATTAAAGGGTAAGATGATGCCTTATCTTTGGGCACAGGCTAACAAGACTCATCAGGTTGGTGTACCAATGATGCGTTCTATGATCATTGCGTTTTCCAATGATACTGCTTGTAAGTATCTGGATCAGCAGTACATGCTCGGTGACAACTTGTGCATCGTTCCGGTTATGAACGAAGAAGGCGTTGCAGAGTTCTATGTACCGGATTGTGGAACATGGACAGATATCCAGAGTGGTGAGACATACGAAGGTGGTAAGTATTACACAAGAAAATGTGATTACTTCCAGACACCAATTCTTGCTCGTCCAAACAGCATTGTTACTTATGGTAATTTCGATGCAGAGGGCGCAATGAATGTATTGTATGATTATCTGCAGGATGCAGAGGCAGTAGTATATGGATTAGAAGATGGTAAGACTGCAACAGCAACTATTTACGATCAGGAATCCAACAAGCTTACTGATATCGCAGCAACAAGATATGGTGATAAGGTTACTGTTTCTTACACTGCAACAGACAAGAGCTTTAAGATTACTGTAGCAGGCAAGACTGTTGAGGCAGCAGCAGGTACAACAAGTGTTGACATTACTCTGTAACAACAAAAGAGCATATTAAAGTGTTTCCCCTTAAGCGGACAGGGCAAATATCACGGTCCCGCTTAAGGGGTTTTTATTTTGCCAAAGAATGGAAAGAGCCGGTTTGGCAAGCTGTTTGACAAAGAAATGAAACTACGGTATTCTGATGTTTATATGAAACGGAGTTTCTCTCTGTGCATGGAGATAACGGGATTGCCTTGCTTTTTGGCTGTCTTGGCGCAGAGTGATGAATAGTGATTAAAGTGAGGATGAGTATAAAGTATGTTTGATGGAAATGGAGTGACAGGGGCAGTTTTGGCGGTAGGTTATTATGCGTTGTTTCTGGGCAGTGGAATGTATATTGGCAGAAAACTTTTGTGCAAAGAACGATATAGTATTGTGATGCAGTATCTGGTGGGAAGTGTCGCCGGTGTCTTGGCATTACAATGGTTTCCTTTGCTTTTTGCCTTTGTGTTTGATTTTTCGATGACAGCACATGTATTGGCTCTGCTATTACAGGTAGTTCTATGTGTGCTGGTTGGTTGGAGATGCCATTGTTTAGAATCTTCACTACAGCAGCATCCATATCGGAAGGTGAACGAATGGAAACGTTTGTTCCGGGAAAATCCGGTTTGGATCTTGATGGCAGTTACTTTTGTCTTTTTTTGCTATTGTCTGTATACACATACAATCGTAGGAAATGCTGATGGCAGTATGCACACGGGGCAGTCCACCTACGGCGATATGAATATGCATTTTAGCTTTATTACCAGTATTGCAAATCAGCAGACGTTTCCGCCGGAGTATTCTTTGCTGCCGGGGCATAAATTATCCTATCCGTTTCTGTGCGACAGTGTTAGTTCCAGTTTGTATCTGATGGGCGCAAGTCTACGGCTGGCGTACGTTTTGCCGATGCTCGGAGCAATCTTGCAGGTGTTTATGGGATTTTACTGCTTGATCAAATATTGGCTTGGCAGATCAGCGACAGCGTTGATCGCTTGGATCCTATTCTTTTGGAATGGTGGACTAGGATTTGTGTATTTTGACAATGCAGAAAAGATACATAAAATCTTTGCGGAATTTTATATGACACCAACGAATTATTTGGATAAAAATCTGCGCTGGGTACAGGTTATGGTTGACATGCTGATCCCGCAGCGTGCGACATTATTTGGCTGGGCCATATTGTTTCCACTGTTGGCGTTTTTGTTCCGGGCGATAGCGGAGCGCAAAAAGAAATTGTTTGTTATGGCGGGCGTGGCGGCAGGTGCGCTTCCAATGATCCATACACATTCGTTTTTGGCGCTGGGGATGATATGTGCGGTATGGCTGCTATTGGATCTGACAGAGAATAGTCTTTTTGTGACAGAAAAAGTTGCACAGGGGCGAAAAGCAGTGTCAGCGAGCAGAGAATCCAGTCGGAGAAATGGAAAAGTAACATCTTCTGGACGCAGAAATGGCAAAGTAACATCTTCTGGTCGAAGAAGTGCAAACGTGTCTGCGTCAACCGGAAATCGCAGGGGAAGCTCAAGTGCTGATGCAACGGTATCAGACAGCTGGATTCGATATGCTCTTTATATTGGACTGGCGTTCTTTAGCGTGATGCAGATGATCAACCACTCGAATGAGTTTGCAGACAAACATGGATTAGCGATAATGATCATTGGGGTTGCACTGTTTGTCCTGTTTTTGGGATACAAGTTAGTGCGTTATCTGCAAAATAGATCGTGGAAACGTTTGGCATTTACGTGGGGCATTTTTTTGATCTTAGTATTGATATTTGCACTTCCACAGTTATTTATGTGGACATTTTCACAGGCCTCCGGCGATAATTTTGTGCGCAGTCATTTCAATTGGTCCAATAATGGTGATCAGTATATTGTATTTTATCTTAAAAACCTGGGACTGCCATTTGTGCTGCTTTTGCTGTCCTCCTTTGTGGTCAGTGCGAGAAACCTAAAGATAGGTGCGCCATATTTGTTGATTTGGTTTGTGGCTGAGCTTGCGGCTTTCCAACCGAATGACTATGATAACAATAAATTGCTGTTTGTTGGAGCGGTCTTTATATGCGGATTGGCGGCAGATGCGTTAGTTCAGATTTATGAACGGTACGGCGCTGTGTATTGGTGCAGTGCTATCGGAAAGGCTGGTGTAGTGCTTTTGGGTGCCTGCCTGTTATTTGTTAGTGCAATATCCGGCTTTTTGACGATGGGTCGTGAATGGGTATCTGATTATGAATTATATACCGCATCAGCGGTAAAAGCGTGTCGATATATTGAGGACGAAACTACGCCGTGGGATGTGATCTTGACATCAACGGCTCATAACAGTCCGGTCCCGGCGTTGACAGGACGCAGTATCGTGTGTGGTTCCTCTTCGTTTTTGTATTATCATGGTTTGAACTATCAGCAAAATGAACAGGACGTCGAAACGATGTATACGAGTCCGGCGAGTGCTAAGGAGTTGTTCCGGAAGTATGATGTCAATTATATTTATTTGAGCAATCAAGAGTATGGCACGTATAATGTTGACGTGAATGGATTGTATGAAGTGGCAGATGTAGTCTGGCAAAAAGATGATGTATCTGTATGGAAGGTGAAAGACGAGATATTTGAGTGACGAGTAGACGGTGATAAGGCAGGAGCTTTGCACGGTAAGTCACAGTTGGAAAGTGAAAAGCCGAGTAGCGAGTAGACGGTGATAAGGTAAGAGCTTTGCACGGTAAGTGACAGTTAGAAAGTGAAAAATCCGGAAGCAGATAACGGTAGGAAGGTGAAAGATGAGGTTATTAAGAAACAAGTGGAATGTACTAAAATGCGGACGTATGAACTATTGGAAAGAAAGTGTCTTCGTTGTATTGCTGGCGGTAGTTGTGGTCGTGGGACTTGCTCTGCGTGTGACAGCTTCTCAGACAGATAAAGGAAAGTCCGCACAGAAAATAACGTCAAGTGGCGGGAAGCAGACCGGGGCTGTTAAAAATGTCGGGGACAAAAACAGCACGGGAGATATGCCGCAAACAGCAGGGAAATCTATCCAAACAGCAGGACAGAACAACGTGGTAAAACCGGAGGATGCAGTGTATACGTTTTTGCAGGGGCCGAAGTCTTGGGGTAAACGTTTGACCTGGTCCGGGAAATGGGCAGAGACGTATTATGACGGTGGCAAATTCGGTGCATTCGGTTGCGGATTTTGTTGTATGGCCAATATTTATTCGTCGCAGACCACTTATGAGGCTTCTCCGGTAGATATTTATAAGTATACCAAGCGGAACACGATTTACGGTGGTGGCGGTGCAGTCGCCTGGGAGTATATGGAAAGTGCTATGCAGGGCCTTGGCTTTGAGGTGTCCCTGCGGCGCAAACCGACATCGTATCGCCAATTTCAAAAGATGATCGCGTCCAATGACTCAGCGATTGTACTTGTCAGCAGCAGTAACTCAGCTTGCTATTGGAAAAATACACCGGGGCATTATGTTACCATCTTTTTATATGACAAACAGAAAGATGCAGTATTTTTGGGAGATTCCGGTGATCCTAAGCACAATCGCCAGTGGGTTGCACTCAAAAAGATTTATCGCTCGCTGAAGACGGAGAGTGATTATCAGGTAATGACGGTGACAGGATATCAGGCATCCAAAGACTTGTGGAAACATAAGAAAGCGAGCGGGACTTGGATACGGCCGGAACAGAAGTAGAGAGCTGTTTTAGGATTTGTTCATCAATGAGTGCGATGTCATGGTTTGCGAGTATCTATGCAGTCTATGCAGTGGAATATCAAAAAGTGTGGACTTCTGCCGAGAAAACAGGTATAATGCTACAGGGATGAAACGTTGTCAGGCGTGTAGCTGCGTGGACGAGTAATCGCACAAGAAGAAAATTCGCTGTCTTTTCGGTGGATACCAGAGCAGGCAGCAGTAGAAATCGGAGGAAATTATGGGATTATTACAGGAATGGAGAGAGTACGCATATGGCGTAGAATTGAACTCCAAAGAGGGAAAAGCAATTTGGGATAAGTATTTCGAGCAGGAAAAAGCCATTTATCAGCAGTTACTTGCGGCTCCGGAGAAAGTGGTATCCGGTACTGTTCAGGAATTAGCAGATAAATACGGCATGGAATTGAATTATATGGTAGGTTTCTTAGATGGAATCAACGAAAGCTTGAAAGAACCGAACCCAATTGAGGAAATGGAAGCTGACACGGTTGTAAAATTGCCGATTGATTTGGAAAGCTTATATTATCATATGGTAGAAGCGGGTGCTGATTGGTTATATGAACTGCCGGAGTGGGATGAGCTGTTGACACCGGAGCGACGTAAGGAGCTTTATCGTGAGCAGAAAAAGTCCGGTACAATTGTTAAGGAGCGCAAGGTTGGGCGTAATGAGCCATGTCCATGCGGATCCGGGAAGAAATACAAATATTGCTGTGGCCGTGCAAAATAATAGTTTGCCGGCAATGATTGCAATACGTAAGTATTGCAAACGGTAATATAGGATAAGACAAAGGGGCTGTCGCACTAAGCAATTAGTGCGCAGCCCCTTTTTAATTGATAGGATTAGGGTGTTGTGTAGCGTGATAAAAGCAAAACGCTGGTTTTGCTCTTCTTAGTAAAAGTAGTGTTCGAAAGAAGGAAGCACATCAAGGGTTTGAATGCTATTGTTAGATCGTGCCGGAAGCACATCAAAAGCTTGAAGGCTATCGCTAGATCGTGCCTGTGACAACTAATGTGCTAACACCGGGTGTTGTAATCCAAGCCCCCGTTTCCGGATCTTGCGTAAAGGTGGCAGCAGGTACCGTGATCTGACCAGCGGCAGTGGCAAACAAACCGGTTGTTTCGTTGTACGTGTAATTAGTCGGCGCAGTCCATGCGGTTCCGTTGAAGGTTACGGTCAGACCGGATAAGATCGGATTGAACGTATCCGTGATCGTGGCACCTGTTGTGACGGTAGCAGGTGCACTTCCCATATTCTGGATCAGGAAAGTGTAAGTTAAAATGCCGTTTTCGGTAACAGGGACCGGGCTGACAGATTTGGTAATGTTAAGGATAGGCGTGCTTTCTGCAGCAATCGTTTCGGAAATCGTGATCGGTGTAATGCCGCCACCGGTAATTCTTGCGGTGTTTACAACATCAGAACCGGTTGCAAACGGCGCAAATTCATTTACGGCTGTTTCGTAAATAATCGTTGCATTGCCGTTTGCAGGAACGCTAATACCGGATACGGTCAGTGGCGGCCCGGCTTCAACTGTAGGAGCAGTCTGAAGCGTTCCATTGATATAATAATTTATGGTTCCCGGAATATAGGTAAGAGGTGTAACTGTACCGGTACCAAATGTGTAAGCACCAAGATCATCCGTTAAAGTAAGTCCGTTGAATGCTGTTGCACCGGAATTGACAATGCTGATAATATAGGTGACAGTGTCATTTTGTCCGTAAGTGGTTTTTACAGCGGTCTTGGTAGCAGATAAAACTTCCAAAATTTCACCAACTGCAACGTTGGAATTGGTCACAGCATTACCGTAGCGAAGCTGTGCCTGATTTGTAAAACGTGCCATAGTAACCTCCGTTCTGCCGCTTGTTGCAGCGGCATAATCGATAATTGTAAAAAGATGGTTTCATGTGTCTTACCTTACTGTATGAATAATCTTGCAAAATGTGCCAATCCCACGTATTATATAACTAAAACTTTTGCGCAGAAGAAGTATCATTATACAACGATAAAGCGGCAAGGCAATTACTATAGTTCTCTGTCGGCAGAAGCCGCTATATTGTGGCTGCAAAACACTTAGCATGCTTTGACATAATAAGCAATATGTGGTTCTTGCAGTAGCTTCCGGTATGGGAAGTTTTAGTTACAAATTAATAAAATTTGCGTTTTTTTGATTTGTGATTTGCCTTGTAACCTTAGAGGAATATAGTTATAATGTAATAAAAATATAATGACAGGGGAGCAGGTGAGCATATGAAAAAGGCGATTAGTATAGGAATACAAGGTTTTTCTGATCTGAGAGAGCAGGATTGCTTTTTTGTGGATAAAACAAATTTTATAAAAGAATGGTGGGGAAAACGGGATGTTGTAACATTGATCACGCGTCCACGCCGTTTTGGTAAGACATTAAATATGAGTATGCTGGACTGCTTCTTTTCTAATAAATATGCGAACAGGGCGGATCTGTTTGAAGGGCTTTCTATATGGCAGGATGAAACGTATCGGAAACTGCAGGGAACATATCCTGTGATCTTTTTGAGTTTTGCTGCTGTGAAAGCAGGCAATCTGGAGGATGCAAAAACCCAGATCAAGCAGGAGATTACAAGGCTGTACTGGGAAAACAGGAATCTCATGAAAGAAGATATTTTTGGTGAGGATGAGCGTGAATTATATTACCGGACAACAGTAAAGATGGATGATGTTACGGCACAGGATTCTTTGAGAAATTTGTCTGTCTGGATGGAACGTTATTATGGCAAGAAGGTCATCATTCTTTTGGACGAATATGATACGCCGATGCAGGAGGCGTATGTTCAGGGATACTGGGATGAATTTACGTCTTTTGTGAGAAGTCTGTTTAATGCGTCTTTTAAGACAAATCCTTATCTGGAGCGAGCAATTATGACGGGAATTACCAGAGTATCCAAGGAGAGTATTTTTTCCGATTTAAATAATTTACGTGTCGTAACGACGACTTCCAATCTGTATGCAGATTGTTTCGGTTTTACGGAGGAGGAAGTTTTTGCTGCACTGGATGAGTATGGAATGGGAGATAAAAAGGATGAAGTGAAACAGTGGTATGATGGTTTTACTTTTGGAGAACACAGAGACATTTACAATCCGTGGTCCATTACGAATTATCTGGATGAACATAGATTATATCCATACTGGGCATCCACAAGCTCCAATGGGCTTGTGAGTCGGTTGATCCGGACGGCATCTGCAGATGTGAAGGAGAAGATGGAGGATCTGCTGCGGGGACAGGCGATCACTGTAAATTTTGACGAGCAGATCGTATATAACCAGTTGGATGACAATGAAGAAGCGATCTGGAGTCTTCTGCTTGCCAGTGGTTATCTGAAAGTACAGAATATAGACTACCGTGGGATTACTTTGGAACCATGGTACACGTTGGATATTACAAATATTGAGACACTAAGCATGTTCATGACAATGTTCCGGGGATGGTTTAAAAATAAAGATGCGAACTATAATGATTTTGTGAAGGCACTGTTAAAGGGAAGTCTCAAGGAAATGAATATTTATATGAATGATGTGGCACTTGCGACTTTCAGCAGTTTTGACACAGGAAGAAGACCTTCTGCAAAGAGCCAGCCGGAGAGATTTTATCATGGATTTGTGCTGGGATTGCTGTCGGATCTGAGAGAGCAATACCAGATTCGATCTAACAGGGAGAGTGGATATGGACGATACGATATCATGCTGGTACCCGAGGAGAAGAACGATAATGCTATTGTGATGGAGTTTAAGGTGCATGAACCGGACGAGGAGACATCTCTGCAGGATACCGTCCAGTCCGCTTTGAAACAGATTCAGGAGAAAAATTACGATGCCGAGTTGTTGGCACAGGACATTCCGACAGATCGGATCCGTCATTATGGATTTGCGTTTGAAGGGAAAAAGGTGTTGATCGGAACGGATGCGTAAGTCCGGCGAGAAATAAAGGCTGGAGGATATTACCTGAAATATTTTGGATGAAGATTAAAGTGATTACTTTGACAGAAAACGACAAAGAGATGGATTACAGGGCGAGAAAAGCAGTGGAAATGGCGATCGAGAAAGCAAGAATATGTTAAAAGATTGAAGGTGGTTATTTCTGTGTAATGACTAGCACATTTCCTTCAGATTCTTTCATTACATTCCACAGAAACTGCTTTGAGGTGCCGTCACTATAAAGGAATTGCAGATCTTTCACCGTCACATTACGTTTACCGATATAAGCTTCGTACATCGTGCGATTGTCAGTCAGTAATGCTTTTTTGGCAGCTTTTTTATATTTTTTCCAACTTGTAAAGCGCTGCTTGCTGCGGACATAAAAGTTCATTTTGGTAGCAGTCATCGTCGGATAATAAGAGGCATTAAAATGATGGCTGCTTTTGATATAAGAGTCTGTCACATTAAAATAGGTATGTATGATGCGCCTTTTGCGGTCCGGCGTCGGATCATCCCAAGTAGCATCCAGGTGATACCAGTCATTGCCCAATTTCACGAGATTCCATGCATGATCCATAGAACCATTGGCGTCGGTTGCCGTTCCGTAAATGTATTTGGATGTAATTCCAGAGCAGGTAAAGAGCAATTGCAACGCCTGCGCATAGCCGTCGCAGACTGCTTCGTGATTGACGAGTGCGCCATAGGCCTCATATACGTCTGATGAGGTAGAATGCGTACTATAATGGCATTGTTTTACCAAATGATCGTGCAGTGCCAGTTCTTTTTGGTAATCCGTCATCGACGGTTTGATTTTTGCTTTCAAAACGGCGTTTACCACTCGATAAAGACGTTTTGCTTTTGTCTCGTTGTTGGGGATGGCTTTGTGCTGCATAATCGCTGCATAGACATAGTAAGCGGGTTTGAGTTGTATTTTAATCGTTGTTTTCGGTGCCAGACGGTTGTTCGTTGTTTCCTGATAGTTGGCAGAGCCAAAAGTAGGATCGATATAGGAATTAATGTTTTGGATCTGTGAAGGGTCAAGCCTGGTCGTATAAAAGGAAAAGGAACCTGAGCCGGACAAGATCTCCTCTTCCAGCCTTGCTGCGATCTGCTTTATATTAGAATAGGTTTCTAATTGTTCATTCGTTGTAGGAATGATCTTCTTACAGAATTGCTCATTTTGCGTAAAGAGAATCAAAAAAGCAGCAATTCCAATACATATCAGATTTCTTGTTAGCCGTAAAATCGGAGATGTATTAGAACGCTGCCTCATCATAATCTGCTATTCCTTTCTCAATTGGCAATTACATCTTGAAACGAACCAGAGATTCATCTAATGCACGTGCCATATCTTTCAAACTTTCCGATGCATTTTCCAATGAGTTCATTGTATCGCTCATGCCGAGTGCAGAGTCCATTGTTGCCTGTGTGGAGGACTCATTTTGCTCTGCGATAGATGCGAGATTTGTTACAATATCCTGTATCGAATCACCAGACTGGCTGAGTACGCTGATCTTATTGCGGATCGTATCAATATCGCGCAGGGAATTGTTAACGCCAAGTGCAACAGCACCTGATTTATCCATTGTGTCATCCAGTTTTTTCTGCTGTTCGTGAATTTTATTCTTCACGTCACCCATCATTTCAACCATGCGGTCTGCTTCTGCAATGATATTAGCGATAATATCAGCGACATTTTCTGCGGTCGAATTAGATTGATCGGCAAGTTTGCTAATCTGTGTCGCCACAACGGAGAAACCGCGTCCGGACTCGCCGGCACGTGCTGCTTCGATATTAGCATTCAAAGATAGCAGATCGGTTTCTTCGGCAATGCTTTGAATCATATTGATCGCCGTTTGGATCGATTCTACCGAAGAGTGCAAAGCATTGATCTGTTCTGCAACATTGGTGATCGTATCTATGGTTTCTTCATTAGAAGCATTTAACTGGTGAATGATTGCTTCAGAGGCCTGTTCTGCTTCTGACATTTGGTTGGCGTGCTGCGTCAAAGAATCCATAATGTTTGAAATATAGGCAATCTCATTCGCCATGCCCTGTACGTTACCGATAGCCACGGTGGTTTCCTCATTTTGAGTGACAGACGCATCAGTGATGCCGCGCATAGAATCACATACGGAATCCACAGTGGTTCGTGTGGACTGTGCCATACCGGTCAACTGATTTGCTGAGTTGATCAGACTTTCTGAAGATTGTTTGATATTATCAACAATCTTGCGCAACTCTTGCTGTAATTGTACGGAACTGCGGTAAATATCACCAAGCTCATCGTTTCGTTTCACATGTTTTTGCTTTGGAACGACGCCAAATTCACCCTGTGCCAATTTGGCAAGGAAATGTTTGGTGGACTTCATAACCGTAACCATTCGTGTTGTCAGGAAGATGATCACAACTGCTGCGAGCACCAACAGAACGATGGAAATCAATGTGATTCGTCTCGTCTGTGCAGCAATTGTTTTCTGTACGTCTGTTGCGTCTTTGGCGACACCTATACCTCCGGCAACTGTGCCATCAGCATTTACGAGAGGCTGATACAATACATAATATTCTTTGCCATAAAGCTTTACATTTGACAGGAATACAGTCTTGCCTTTCATGATCTTCTCGTAGACTGCAGAATCTGCCGGGGTACCGTTAGCCGGTGCCCCGGTATCGCTGCGAAGCGTAGTAACCAGACGCATACCGTTAAAGTAAAGCGTAATATCATAGTTAGTGCGTTTTTTCAAAGCATCGATCAGATCAGTATTACCTGAGATACTAACATCACCCTTTTTGATCTTGCCGGATTTATCCTGTTCATAATCGCCTTGATAGAGATTACTGTAAGTTTCATCCAGCGAAATAGCAACGATCTTCAAAGCACCCTCGATCTCGTTCTCAACCGACTTGGTCAATGACTGACGGCTGAATACAGTGATAAGGATGCAGATCAACATCATAGGTGCCAGACAAAGAAGCAGCATTTTGCGCGAAAATGTCAGAAGACGAAAACGCTTGGCAGTATTCGCGCTTCCAGCTTTGGCCGAAACTGCTTTGTCTTTTTTGAAAAATAAGCGCTTTTTAGGTAACGGAAGTTTTTGCCAAAGATTACGCAGGATATGTCTTTTTGTGCGCTCTTTTGCTGCACGGTCTTTGCGTTTCTTCTTTGGACGTTCCTTTTTAATAGCAGTTGTTTTTTTGGATTTTTCCCGTTTGTGTTTTGAACGTAAAGAACGCTTTGGTTTCGCGATGGTGTTCTCATTCATGGCCTTCTTTTTGTGCGGTATTTTTAGTTTCATCATTATAAAATTCCTCCTCCGGTAAAGTAAGTATATTCCCCAATATATATGTCTTATCATACCGTTCATTTGATAGGATCTGTAATA
>ENA-ORVG01002715-ORVG01002715.1-human-gut-metagenome-genome-assembly--contig:-NODE-2715-length-15961-cov-3.376084_pt1 | contig 15961 bp, 11 predicted proteins | sample MGYA00242091_ERZ509233 | MGnify/ENA primary metagenome ERZ509233 (study PRJEB26280, sample SAMEA2338840) | human gut metagenome | biome: human gut; feature: human-associated habitat; material: faeces... | reverse complement strand
CGGGAGCCCCGACCAATGCCGTCACCGAATTCACGGGTAGTGCCCCTTCAAATCCAGGCAACCGGGCAATCAAATTACAAAGCAATGCCAGCGAAGCACCGACAAGCATAGAAGTCGGCATCAGCACCCGATGATCGGATGTCTGAAAAATAGCACGACACAAATGAGGTACCGCCAAACCCAAAAAAATAATCGGCCCGCAATACGCCGTCACGATCGCAGTCAGTACCCCGGCACAAGTGATTACCCACACACGGGCCCGGTTGATATTCAACCCCAGGTTACGCGCGTAACCGTCTCCCAACATCAATAAATTCAACGGTTTGATCAACAAAAACGATAACGGAATGATGACCGCCATAATTGTCACGAACAACATCATCTGGTTTCCCGACACCCTAGCGAAACTTCCCAATCCCCAGATCACGTACGCCTTAATATCTTCTTCCACGCTAAAAAATTTCAATACCCCGATCACGGCATTGGCGATATACCCGATCATCACCCCGATAATCAGTAAAGTCACGCTACCCGCCACCTTTCGGGAAGCAAGGACAATCAATCCCATCACCGACAACGCCCCCACGATCGCCGCAACCGACAAAGCAACCTCCCCGATAAAACCGAGACGGCTCAACGCCACGCCTCCCAACTGCCCGGAAAGCAGCACCACAAACGCCACTCCAAGGCTTGCCCCCGAACTGATACCCAAAATCGACGGGTCCGCCAACGGGTTGTTGAACACCGTCTGCAACATCAGGCCCGAGGCGGCCAAGGCGGCCCCACAGCACCAGGCTGTCACGCACAAAGGCACGCGGGATTCCCACACGATGAACGACCAAGCTTCGTTTTCCACCGTCCCACCCGTCAACGCGCCCCAGACCGCTCCGGCCGGAATGTCCACCGAACCGAGCAGCAGGTTAGCCGCCGCCAACACAAAAATGACGACGACCAATATCCCTCCGCACACATATCCTTTACGCTCCACCGGAATCATCTTTTTCAGTCCGCTAATTTACGAAAATATCTGCCACCTTCCGCCTTTGCCACGTCCGGATGGAATATTTTTATCAAATCTTCCAACAACCATTCGGGATGGAAAGGCGTTTCTTCATAGTAAGGCACCCTCCCGGTATTGCAGCCGTACACCCGCCGTTCACGGAAAGCCCGGAATCCGGCGTATGGCGCATAATCGTTTTTCAGGTCCCGATAGGTCTTATCCTCCGGCATGTTGTACTTAATCAGCCAAATGTCGGCATCTTTCGCTTTCTCATACACCGTCTCAAAGCTCAGGGGAGACGATCCGCTGTTCTTCAAATCACTGAAAACATAGTCGGCACCGGCATCGGCAAACGTCCGTCCGACCGTACTGCGTCCGCCCGGCACATACCACGTGGCTCCGGACTTCAAATCGGCAAACACGGTAGGCTTGTTTTCTATGTCGGCCACCTTACCGGCCCACCGGAGGTAATCAGCCTCTACCCGGGCAAACAAAGAATCGGCCTCGGCTGCTTTTCCGAACAACAGGCCGTAGAAACGCATCCATTCGGCACGCCCCAACGAAGAGGTTTCCATATAGTCGGCACATTCGATGATGGGAATGTCCAACTTGCCCAACCGGCCATATCCCCCGCTGTTTTCAAACGGAGAAAGCATCACAGCATCGGGATGCAACGCCATAAGCTTCTCGATGTCCGGATTCATCCCGCTGCCCAAATCCGCGATACGTCCCGTGCGGCATCCTTCCTTGACGTAAGGCAGGTCGATATACCGGAGGTCGCACACTCCGCCCACGGCAGCCAGTGCCCCCAACTCTTCCATCAACCCGCAATGTACAGACGAATAAATGACGGCTTTCTGCAACGGTACGCGCACGACCGTCCCTTGCGGCAGACTGTCGGGCAATGGCTCGTCTCGTCCAACCAACACATACGTGTGCAGTATTTCCAACGTATCCCACGGATTTCTCAGCGTAGCCACCCGGTAACCGTCGTAAGACACAACCTTCAGGTTCTCTGCATACTTTAAATCCAACGTGTCACCGCCCTCGTCCAAAAAGGAAGCCGTCTTGCCCCCGTCCTTACAAGAGGACAGAAGCAAAACGGCAAACAAACCATAAAAAAGGCTACTTACCTTCATCTCCTTATTTTGTGACAAACACCATCTTCGAGGTGGACATTCCGGCTTCAAACGTACGTTTATAAGTTCCATCCGCCCCGTATACATGTACGTCGGATGCAGCACCGTAAGGTACGTCAAACACATACACATCGCCAGATGCTGGATCAACAGCCAAACCGTTGGCACTCTGCAAATCAGCCATGTCCATAAACTCTTGTTCATCTCCTGTCTTTAAGTCACGGACGTAAGCACGAGCCACTTCCGGCATATAAAACTCTGAATAAAGGATGTACATTTTCTCCCCGGCATTCGCGATATAAGTTGCACGGCACACCTGTTCCACTTGGTCTGTTTCCGGATCGAGACGTTGCATCGTACCGTAAATATACTGGTCCGGAGTCAAGGACGGGCTTCCTGCATAGTTGCCATTGGACACGAAGTATACATACCCGTCTTCTGCCGTGATGCACTGGGTATAAGGATTGAGCATCACTTCAATATCCTTCAGCTTGGTGAAAGAAGCTGCATCAACCACAGCCAGCCACTTTCCTTTTGAATACCCCGAAATATTGACATACAGTTTGCCGTTGGCGGAGGTAATGGCCTCGGGATGGTCATAACCTGTTTGTGCCCCGGCATCTATAAGATTCAGTTTGCCATCGATGGCCATGGAAGTCGTGTCGATACGGGAAACCGTCCCGTCGTATGCTGTAAAATAAACCTTCCCCTCACACGCTGCCATGTAGCGAGGCTCAACCGGAGTACCGTCTTCGGTAGCCACCGGAATGGATTTCAGAACCTTGCACTTACGGTCCATGATGACAACTTTGGAAGAACCGCTCACCGTCACGTATATTTTCGAACCATACACACAAAGGTCTTGCCCCAAGTCGCCAAGCCCTTCGCCATTGGCAGCCGCATAAAGGTCTTCGCTCAACTTTCCGGTCTGAAAATCCAAATATTGGATACTGGCATCATTTCCACCCCAATTTCCGGTATTCAACACATAAGCTCCCAAAGCGACCACGGGGGAAGGAACCGCAGTGCTGTCACTTCCATTGGCACCGCCTCCATTTCCACCAGTCTCTTCTCCCGGCTTTCCACCATCTCCAACCGTGTCATCATCCTCGCTACAAGCGGTAAAACACCCCAAAGCCAGAGCCATTATGGCCCATTTACACCATTTCATTTTCATTTTTTTCGTTATTAAAAGTTTATAAAGAATATGTTATTGCCACTTTAAAATTCCTCCCGGGCATCGGATAGTAACGCACCACCTCATAATTTCTTCCACCCAGATTGGCCGCGTCCACCTGCAGGCGCAACTTATGATCCCTGAACCGGAAAACACGGTACAAGGAAAGGCTATGATCGGAATAGGCATTCACGAGATTGCTCTTTTTGTTTTGCGGCAGACGATAGCGTTCACCGCTCCACGCCACATTATATGCCACGTTCATCCACGGCATTTCAAGTACCACACTTCCACCTCCGGAATGTTTCGGCGTATAGGCAATCTGATGACGCCACAACTTGCTACCGCGTTTCGTCACGTCTTCCGCCTGCATGAAACTGTACGCTCCTGTCAAACTCAAATTCCAAGCTTTTGCCAAAGCCCATTCGGCAGCCAGATTGGCATCCACGCCGTAAGTCTCCACTTTGCCTACGTTGGACATTTTCCATACGAACATCGTCGGAACTGCCACAATCTTGTCTTTCACCTTATTATAATAAGCATCCAACGAAAAGCTCACGTAATCCGCCACTTTTCCCATACGTCCGGCCCAGGTGGTCCCTATATTCCATTGGCACGTTGTTTCCGGACGCAAGCGGCTGTTCCCAATGAGCAGATAATAGAGGTCATTGAAAGTCGGGACACGGAATATGTCTTTATAAGACGCACGCAAACGCCAACTCGCCTTTTTTACAGGGCGCCACGCCAGGCTTACCGCCGGAGAAAGCCGCTTACGGTCGTCGGCAGCCATCCCTAAAGAAACTCGTTCGGTAATGAAAGTATTCAGCAAGGAAGCCGTCACCTGAAACTGCGGTTGACGGTATTGTGCTGAAAAGGCCGTCAGACTGGTATAACGTTCCGGGTATTGGCATTGGTCCAACGTCGTGGCCAAATCGTTATACACAAAATCCTGCGCCAACGAAAAAGAAAGGTTTTTCACGGGCTTCGCCCATAACGTCGCGGTCAGGTAGGTCTCCGTCTGGCGGAAACGGTCTTCCGTCGGCCCGGCAGCCTTCTTGTCCGTGTCTTTGTTCCAACTATAATTGAACTTCCCGGAAGCCTTCAGTTTCCACTTCTCCGAAAAACGGTTCTCATACCTCAACTGGCCGAAATAATTACGGTCATAAAGCCGTTCCGCCGCATAGGGATTGTCATATACGACACTACCGGGCAATCCGCGACGGGAATCGAACAGATACCCTTTCACATCCAAATCCTGACGTTCTGTCAAATGGGCAAAAAGATTCACCTCCGCACGGTATGCCCCTATGTCGCTATTGTTACGCCGTCCTTTTATCTGTTTATCCAAGTTCATCATCGTAAAATGATAATTCCCGTCGGCACGTAAATATTCACCGTAAAGAGAACAAGACAAACGCGGCGTGAACCGACGGGCATAGAACAATGAGGGGTTGGCCAAACCGTAAGCCCCCGCCTTCACCTTTGCCGAAAGAGTGAAATCCCGGCCTTCAAAATCAGGCCGGCTCGTTTCGATGCTCAACGCGCTTGCAGCAGCCGACATGCGTGCCGTCTGATAAATATTGTCGCTTTGCCCGATAGTCAACGTCAATGAAGAAACATTATCCAACGAGAAACGGGAAATGTCCACCTGTCCCGACTGGCAATCCCCTATGGCCACACCATCGTAGAGCACGGCTGTATGCTGTGCGCCCAGACTGCGTACGGAAACAGTTTTCAACCCTCCCACGCCGCCATAATCCTTCAAGGTCACCCCCGAAAAATGCCGTACGGCATCCGACACGTCCAACACGCCCATACGTTCCAACTCCGCCTTATCAAGCGTCTGCACAGGAGCACCCGAACGTACGGTGGCAGGCAAAGCCTTCTCGGTCACCGTCAGACCTTTCATCTGTTTCAGCCCCACATCCACGCTATCTGCACCATTTTGTGCGAGCACGAACACAGTCTCCATACAAAATGACACAAGCAACCATCCTCTCATTTTATGAGATTCCTTGTATACGCCCATTTATATCTTCATTCTTCACTCAAGACACCTTCCTCCCATCCCACGGAGATTCCGGCATGACTACGTTTTGCAGGTCTTCTGACTTACTCCGGCTTGTTGGCCTTCCCACCTTATTATTATAAATAAGGAAGTGGCTTGAGGTTTGAAACAAACCGCACAATGAGTTCACAGCAGCGGGACTGTCCGGGATTTCCACCCGATTCCCTTTTCATCTGCCGACCTGAAAGGGCTTTCCCATAGGCCGGGCAGAACAAAACGTTGCAAAGTTATTAAAAAAATCAGTATCCCAAGACCTTTTCATTGATTTATATCAAGAAAAGGGCATTTAAATGATAACAAATGCCCTTTTACTTGTTTTGCAGGAAGAATCGCCGTACCTTTGTAGTGTCATAAGGAACAAAAGATATTTAGTTTTTAGGTATTTAGCTCCGTGAAGGAGCAATGTTTAGGTAAAAGATTGTTAGATTAAAAAAGAAAGGTAAGAAGATTATGACAGGATTAATGATTATCGCAGCGGTCGTAGTAGCTATGGCAGTTGCAACAGGTTCAAAGAAGAGCAACGGTAAGTTCTTGGGTTCAAGTACTTCAATGTTGTTCGGTAATAAAAACCTGAATGCAGGTGCAGCTTGTTAAGTGCAATGCACCTTAGTTTGAAACCAATTAAATTTTTGATAAGGTAAGGATGTCTGGAATAAGGCATCCTTATTTCTTTTTAAGATACGACGAGATTTGAGTAACTTTGCATGGAAATATGAGCGTGAACATGAAACTATCCCCCGAAATTGCCATTATAGAAGCCAACACATTGACCTGTATGGGACTACGCGGCCTCATTGAACGGATGATGCCACAAGCTGTCGTCCGCACGTTCAACAGTTTTGAACAACTGATGCGCGACACACCGGACATGTATTTCCACTACTTTATTTCAGCCCAGACCCTTGTGGAGCACAGCGCCTTCTTTGTGGAACGGAAAGAAAAAACCATTGTGCTTACCAATGGGACAACCGGCACCCCTCAAACCTCCCACTTCCATACGTTGAATATCTACCAGAACGAAGACAATATGGTGCGTGCATTACTGCAACTGCAACAGTATGCGCATGCCCACGGACGACATCTGCCCCAAGGTATGAGGAAGCCCATATCGGGAACCACAGCCTATACCGACCCCAACGGACTCAGTCATCGCGAAATCGAAGTGCTCATACTCATTGTACGCGGACTGACGAACAAGGAAATTGCCGACCACTTGTGTATCGGCACTACCACCGTTATCTCCCACCGCAAGAACATCATGGAAAAACTCAATGTCCGCTCCGTATCGGGACTGACTATCTATGCCGTCATGAACGGGTACATAGAGGCCGACCGCATCTGAAGAGTATTCCTTATAAACTTTTAGTTCTCTCCAATCAAAACCAATCTATTTCCATATTTTTCCCCTTTCCATTGCTTCTTTCATATTCTTGCAATTTAAGCCCTGCTTCTTTTTTAAGATATCCCGTCAAAGAAGAAGGTACTTTTTCTTTCTTCCCTACTATTTGATGAGCCTTCTCCAACATTTCCAAATCCCGTCCCTCTTTTTCATACAACCCCATCAACAAATATAAAGGGTAAATACGGTGGGGGACTCTATAATAAGCCTTATAAAACATCTCTTCAGCCTCCTCAAACCTGCCAAGAACTTGAAAGTTTTTTCCCATGAGATTAAAAAACATGGGGTCAGAACTTCGTTTTGCCCCTTCATTTAATATTATGTTGCTTTCTTCGTAATGACCATTATACGACAAACACATTCCATACTCAAAAAGGAAACCAACATCTTTCTTCAAATCGGGATACAAAGCCCCATAACACTTCTCTATGCCCTTATATTTTTCCCTATCAAAATACAGCCGCACCATCCCCCAATGTTTCATCGCCGTACACGTCCGATAAGATTTATTAAACTGGATACATACCACCGCCCCCACTCCTATCAAAACCAACAAACCACACACCATTCCTACCTTTCCATACCGTTTCTTTTCACATAGCATCATTGGCATCCACGCAGCCCACAATAAAAGAAACAGAGACAATAAGCATGTGGCAAAACATCGAAGAGGATAAGAAAAAAGGGAAACCACCATAAAACTCACCATTGCACCACATAACCCGACAACCTCAACATTCCGACACCTAAGAAGGCGTATATAGACATAAGCCATAAGGCACAAACAAGACAAAACTCCCGGCAGTCCAAGTTCTATCCATATCTGCAAATATTCATTATAAGCATAATCCGGGGCACCAACCAACATTTCCTCATCTTGCGTTCCCTTCCCCTCCCGAAAATACGCTTCTTGTGCTTCCCCATAAACATACGGGAAACCGCCTATTCCCACCCCGGAGAACACCTGTTGTTTAGCCACCGGATAAGAGATTTTCCAGATGAACAAACGACCGTCTGCCGAATCTTTTTTCAGCACATACATGCCATACAAAAAAGGAACACAAAGAACGAATACAGCCAACAATACAAAACACTTTTTTATCCACGCACACTTCATCCGTAACCAAACCATTGACATCAAACTGATTACAGACGCCACCCAAGCTGCCCGACTTACACACATGACGAGTATGACTACGGAAAACAAAAGATAAAAAGCAGAAAGATAAAAAAGCATATTTGTAACCTTTTGCCCATGTCTAAACCTCACAAACAACGCATAGTCCAAGGCCAAGGGCAAAATAAGGACAATCAAAATAGAATAAGGGGCTGGATTTTCAAATGTTCCGCAAACCGTGTAATAAGGCATACCCAACCTCATTACCTGAATACATTGGAACAATCCAACCCCTAATTCATAAAGTCCTATCAAAATAAGTACAAAACAAACCCATCTATATAGTGCCATGCTTTGCCCTCATCCAATATCCCTATTCCAATGGGATGTTATATCCCTTGTGGAAATCCTCGCTCTGATAAGCCTTATGCTCATCCCAATAGACCAAAGAGCCTGCGCAAGAACCATACAGCCGACCGTTTGCCGAGTCATAACCGACAGTATGGGAACCATTCACTTCGATGGCCTGCCCTGCTTTCTGCATGTCTTCTTTTATGACCTGCACGCTGTTTTGGGCTTTGTCGTACACGCACCACACTGTCACTTTCACTTGGGCTTCGGGATAGTCCTTTGAATGGAACACGATTCCTTCAATTTTCCTGAAAGACAGATTTTCATCTATTTTCACGTAACTGCACGTATTCCACACGATTGTGGAATCTATTGGCGCAGGTAGTGCAAAAGTGAGCATTTCATCCCCCCTTTCTTTTTTCCCACGAACCTCCATCTTTTCACAAGCCTCCTCCAAACTTTCGTAAAGCCTACGTTTCTGGTCTTTGGACAAGTCCTTTCGTAAAACGGAATAATCCACTTGGTAATATCGGGATGCCTTTTTCCACAATTCGTATTCATTCCGGGTTGTTTTTTCTTTTACCCAATCCGGTATCGAATCAAGGGGGAAGAAAAAAGAACCGGTTTCTTTGCCCAATGGTTCTCCTGACTTTGGAATATCCTCGCCCTGAGCCAAACAAAATTGCCCCCAAAATACGAGCAATAAAAATACAACTTTTCTCATGACTGCTACAATATAAGAACCTTTACACTTTTATTGAAATCAGAAGACAGGCTACCGTGTCCCACTGTATAAACCAAAGTACCTGCACAATTTACAATCACTCCCCGCCCTTCAATATTCACAGAAGACGAGCAACTCAAATCCCTTGCTGCTGGTCCATCCTTATAAACATTGGCAGAAGCCCTCAGTATTTTCGTTTTATTTTGGTTCACGGTATAACTCACCGTCGCTTTGACTAAAGCTTCGCCTGCACCATTGACTCTATGTATCACAATAGGCCCCTTTTCTCCATGAACCTCTTTGCCTGTTTCTGCATTCTGCCGAGTCTCTATTCTTTTAAATACAGATTGAGCGGCAACCGTAAAATATCCTAAAGACCTTTGCCCCACACTGTCCTGAGACTGAATCCACAACGTATCAATATATTGATACAACTCATCCTTTTGCTCGTCGGTAAGCGTCTTAGTCAAGATTGAATAATCAATCTCATATCGGGAACTTAAACGCACCCACGCCTCATACTCTTCTCCAGAAACTCTTTCCTTAACCCATTCGGGCACCGTGTTCAACGGCATGAATTCAATATCCGATGAAGCATTTTCCAAATTCAAGAAATCAGTGTTTTCAGCCACCAAGGCACTCTCTTCATCTTGGGTACACCCCAAAACCAAAACAAAACCTGCCATTACAGCCATGACCGTTGACATGGCAACTTTAAATCTTGCATTTTTCATCGTTTCCTTTTTTTAGTTTTTGAATATAAATTTGTTTTCTCCCACATACTTTACTTTCATATTTCTGTTTCATTTCATAGGCCATCTTTTTCTTAATGTTCGACATAAATTAGTCTCCACATCGCAAAGTTAAGTATACTTTCGAGTTACTTCCAAATATTTTAGTTCGCAAATGGTTCGATTTTCAAGACTTTTTTCAAGTATTATATATTTGATTTTGTGATACTTGTAAAATCATGACACAGAAATTTGTTCGATTCTTGTTCGACTCCCGTTTTTTAGAGGCCAATTTCGGGCATTCAATCGGACTTAAAGACCACTTTTTTCCTTTACATAAACACGTTCATGTTACCGCCTCTCCCCATGCAAACCTAAATAAGATTCGCATATTTCCACCCCATCCCCGACGTGGTGACTCCGGAGCGAACCTCACGCAACGGAGGCAAAACATTTTGATTTCCCATCCACCTCTGGCGCGTACATCTTGCAACCCCACGGCACAATCCGTCCGCACACCGTAGCGTCTCGCGCCAACCCGACACACGGTTTTCCGACAAAATGACACACTGTTTTTGTCGCCCGAAACCCACCAATTAGATGAAAAACCAACGTTTTCAGCACATTTTCATCTCGTCCGGCTTCAAACTCCTCCACTTTCTACGGAGAAAAACCGGAAAACCTGCGGAGAAAAAAAATGTTTTCTCAGCCGAATGAAAAATTTTCTTCTTCATAAAAAACGGGAAATCGCAGGTAAACGCGCACAGAATCCGTCATTTTTCACATTCAACAACGGTTTTACAGTTTCATTAACTCCCATTTTGGCGTGAAAAAACAAGGAAAAACAGAATAAAACAGAGGAAACCACAGGCCGTGAATAAAGAAAAGGATATACAAAACCTATTCTTCTGCCATTTCCGGAAGCCTTTGCTTCCGGCGGAAAATCCTAATAAATAAGGATTGCCCCACCCGACGATTCATCGTAACTTTGCATCCCGAAACAAAAACCACGGATGGACAGATTGAGCATCATATCAGCAATATTATTCCTCTCGGGCGCACCTTCATACGCGCTCCCCATCGAGGAAACGGCAGAAGACAGCGCACGGGTAAAAGACATCGAAGAGGTGGTCATCGTATATTCTCCCAAAGAAACCGGCAAGCTACGGCAGGCTCCCATCGCCGTTTCCCTTTTCGACCGGACGGCATTAGACGACCAACATACTGCTTCGCTGAAAGAACTTTCGGCTTTCGTACCCAACTTCTACATGCCGGACTACGGCAGCAGCCTGACCTCGGCGGCTTACATACGCGGCATCGGTTCGCGCATCAACACCCCGGCCGTGGGATTGTACGTGGACAACGTGGGATATGCCGACAAAAGTGCCTACGACATTGAATTGCTAGACGTGGAACGCGTGGACGTGTTGCGCGGCCCGCAGGCCACACTGTACGGACGGAATGCCATGGGCGGCCTGCTCCGCGTGTTTACCCGCAACCCGTTCCATTATCAAGGCACGGACATCCGCATGGGCACTTCGGTAAAAGACAAGGGCTACGGGTTGTCGGCATCTCATTACCAAAAGACAAGCCACAGGATGGCATACGCCTTGAGTGGATTTTATAAGCATTCGGAAGGATTCTTCGAAAACGTCACCCGGCATGAAACGGCGGGAGGAAGCGAAACCGGAGGCGGACGCGTACGGGTCATTTACTTTCCGGCAGAGGCTTGGAAACTGGACTTCTCTACAGATTATTCGTATCGTGAAGACCAAGGCTATCCCTACCGTTACTTAGGTGCGGCTGAAGGAGAAGAGCCACATCCCGAGGATATAGGCCGCATCCTCTACAACCGTCCTTCATTCTACCGCCGAAGCCTGCTGAACAGCAGCCTCAACGCGCAATATACTGCCGACCGGTTCATCCTGTCGTCCGTCACGGCCTACCAAAACCTGAACGACAACATGACGCTTGATCAGGATTTCACGGAAGCGGACTATTTCAGCCTGACCCAAAAGCAACGCATCAACTCCTGGAGCGAAGAACTGACTTTCAAAAGCCGCAGTAACCGCCGTTGGGAATGGATAGGAGGTATCTATGCCATGCGCCAGACCCTACACACGAAAAGTCCGGTATCTCTGACCCGCGAGTTCATGAACACCGTGTTCGACAAAGCCAATGCCGCCATCAGCCCGATGGGTATGGGACTTACATTAGATATGCCAGTTTCCCCCTACGTGGCCGACGGGGCTTTCGACACCCCGACCACCGACCTTGCCGCTTTCCACCAAAGCACGTTCAACGACTTGTTCGGAGCGGAAGGGCTGAGCCTTGTGGCCGGCCTGCGCGTGGAATATGAAAAAATGAGGTTGGACTACGATTACGGTGGTCGCATGGACTACGGCGTGGAGCTTACTTCCCCCATGATGCCGCTCGTCCTCGAAGGCCTGTCGGACGACAGCCATTTCCGGGGCAGCCTGAAACACGATTACGTGCAATGGTTACCTAAGGTGGCCTTGCAATACCACTTTTCGGCGCAAAACAACGTGTACGTAAGTTGGAGCAAGGGCTACCGCAGCGGAGGATACAACGTACAGATGTTCAGCGACCTGGTGCAAGGCGATTTGAAAAGCCGGATGATGCGCTCCGTCAAGGACAAGACGGCGGAGACGCTAGACGGACCGATGTACGACCATACGCCAGAAGCCGTGAAACAGATGATTGTCAGCCAAATTCCGCAGGAGGAGTTTTCCGGAACTCCGGCACAGACCCGCTTCAAACCGGAATACAGTTATAATTATGAGGCAGGCGGGCACTTCTCGTTCTCGGACGGCAAGATACAACTGGATGCCGCCGTGTTCTACATGGACGTGTACGACCAACAGATTTCCAAATTCGTGAGCAGCGGATTGGGGCGTGTCATGGTCAACGCCGGACGGGGACGGAGTTGCGGTACGGAAATAGGACTGCGCGGCGGATGGTTGGACAACCGCCTGACGTGGCATGCGTCATACGGCTACACGCACTCCGTATTCAAACGCTATGAAGCGCAGGAAGCCCGGACGGAAACAGCGCAAGAGGCGGTGAACTATGACGGCAACCATGTGCCTTTTGTCCCCATGCACACGCTCGCGGCAGGTGTGGAATACGAACAACCTTTGGAACACCATAAGATAAAAAGCTATTTCTTCGGCGTGAATACCACGGGAGCCGGAAAAATCTACTGGAGCGAGGACAATGCTTACCACCAACCGTTTTACGCGCTGTTGAATGCCCATGCCGGTCTGGACTTCGGCTCCATACGCATCGACATCTGGGGCAAAAACCTGACGGATACGGACTACGACGCTTTCTTTTTTACTTCGGCCGCTACCACCCGCAACATGAAATTCGGACAACGGGGCAATCCGTTACAGTTCGGAGTGGATGTCAGCCTGCATTTCTGACTCTCCCCCGCAAGACAGACGGGTCATTCATTCCATGCACCGCAATGCGGACAACGCCCTTTGCTGTGAAGCTTGGCCCCGCAACGCCCGCAAACGTAAGGACAACGGGCATAACGGAAATAACGCCACAACGCCCAACCGACGTAAAACAAGAAAAAAGGATAGCCGAGATAATACAACGTGGTGAGCGAAAAGAACAGGTAACACCCCGCACATACGCCCAACAAGGCAAACAAGTACAGCATGGCTTCCTGAAAAGGGAGTTGCCGGCAAACGTCTTCCACCGACGCTATGGACAGAATGACTATCAGCCACACGGAAGCCACGAACAAGCCCAAAATAAAAGGCAATCCGAAAGGATTGAGTGTCGGGTGGAAATAAAACTCCGTCCATGTATCGGGCACAAAATTCTGCATACTGGCATAAAGCGTAGCGGCACCAGACAGCGTCAGGCATAGCAAGGTAGGGTAACAACTTCCGATATCATCGAAATGCACGATATGGAAACGCTTGCGACGCATACGGCGTACTAACCATAATACTGACAGTACGCCTAAAACGGACAGGAAATATATCAGGTGCGTATTGCTGAAAGCATGGATAAACTGCGAAATGGAATCATCCGGAACAACCCGTGCCAACAAATCCTGCTCGTGCACCCACCCCATGGTGGACTGGTCGCGGGCTACTTTCACCCAAACCGAATCTACCGAATCCTCCGGCACAATCATGACTTCAGCCACGACGAGACGGTCGTCCGCAAATACAGCCACGGTGTCTTCCGGCATACCGGCATGTACCGGATTATGGACGGGATGGACGGTTTGCAGGCACAACGAATCTTCCACCACCACGAAATTATAATTCCGGTTATAATGATGGGAAGCTTCAAAATCCAACGAATCTTTCCGCTTCTCCGTCAAATCCCACTCGTCGGAATAATCGGGCTTCTGGTAATAACAACCGGCCGACAACAAACTGCCTAATAACAGGTAAATCAGAAAAAAGCTACTCTTCCGCATCGGCATACACTTTCATTTGGCAGGCTTTACAGTCGAAAGACAAACGGAAACGGCGTCCGTCGGACGAAACCAAATAATACGGTTCACGGAAAGGAGACTTCTCTCCCCCGTAACGCGGACACCATCCCATGCTGTAACGCAGGCAATGGCGGCAAAACATCAGTACGACACCGGCAGGTTCCCGTTTCTCAAAAGCCGGAGCAATGCACACTGCCCCTTGCCGGTGGTAGAAATCCTCAGCCTTGCGGTTCATCACATTGGCCAGATACGTCACCTCTTCCGGAACCCACCGCACCGGAGCCTTCCCTTGCTTTTCATCCCGGCTGCGCGTAAAGGCTGTCGGAAGAGGGCGCACCTCTCGCAACTCATTCATTTTGCGTGCCGACAGCAACCGTCCTACCAACGTCCTGCGCCAATCGGCTAATACGGAAGAAGGGATAAACCAGTCGGAACGGAAACGAATGTCCACTCCGTCCGCCTCGAACGGCGTATTTCCTAACTTGGATAACTGGGCCTTGATGTTTTCGGCCTGCGAGCTGCGTGCCTTTTCTTTGGGATAGGGGAAAGCTACGGTTACCGACACCTCGTCCTCGTCGCGCACCTCCAACGTGAAACCCTCGGCATACTCGCCCAACGTCCATTCCACCCGGATTTTGCGGACAGCGGACGGACGGGACAGCACGTCCTCGAACGCCTTGTCGAAATTGCGGTACAGACGGGCGTGAGGACGGACACGCGGCATTTCCGCCGGATAAATCTTATTGGCTTCCACACGGTTCACGCGAAATCCCTGCAAGTTGCCCTGCTCGTCCAAAAAGCACAGTCCGTCACCGTTGGCAAACGGCTTGACTCCGGACACGACGATACATTTCCCACGGACGTCTTTCACCGTCCCCACTTCTTCACCCAACGATTTGGGCGTATGAAACGAAAAAATATCAGGTGTACGGCCATCCAGAAAATAACGGGTGAATCCTCGGTTGAAACTTTTCTCCAAACAGGGTGTGAACGCCAAAGAGACCTGCCCCGATGAAGCCCGGCGGTACTCCGGACGGCATTTGAAGATTTCGTCCAGACGGCTGCGGTACCACGCAGTCACGTTTTTCACGTATGCCACATCCTTCAAACGTCCTTCGATTTTCAACGAAGTCACACCGGCATCCAACAAGCGTTCCAAATCCGCTCCCCGGTTCATGTCCTTCAAAGAAAGCAAGTGGCGGCCTTGTTCTATCATACGTCCGTCACTGTCTACCATATCGAATTTCAACCGGCAGAACTGGGCACATTCTCCCCGGTTGGCACTCCGCCCGAAACAATGTTGCGACACGTAGCACTGTCCACTGTAACTGACGCAGAGTGCCCCGTGCACAAAAACCTCCAACGGCACGTCGCAAGCCGCATGAACGGCCTGAATCTCGGCCAAAGACAGTTCACGTGCCAACACCACCTGGCTGAAACCCAAACCGTGGAGAAACTTCACCTTATCCGGCGTACGGTTGTCCATCTGCGTGCTGGCATGCAAAGGGATGGGCGGCAAGTCGAGTTCCAACAAAGCCATGTCCTGCACGATGAGCGCATCCACTCCGGCACGATACAAGGCCCACACCAACTTTTCCGTCTCGGGCAATTCCTCGTCCTTCAATATCGTATTGACCGTGACATACACTTTGACACGGAACGTATGGGCATACTCCACCACACGGGCGATGTCCTCCACGGAATTGCCCGCCGACGCCCTTGCCCCGAAACGGGAAGCACCGATATACACGGCATCTGCCCCGTGGTCC
>ENA-ORVG01002710-ORVG01002710.1-human-gut-metagenome-genome-assembly--contig:-NODE-2710-length-15986-cov-3.546796_pt1 | contig 15986 bp, 11 predicted proteins | sample MGYA00242091_ERZ509233 | MGnify/ENA primary metagenome ERZ509233 (study PRJEB26280, sample SAMEA2338840) | human gut metagenome | biome: human gut; feature: human-associated habitat; material: faeces... | reverse complement strand
GTCCCGCTGGATAGGCTGCCGCCCGGAGCCACAAACAAAAAAGCACCCGCCAAACTCTAAGAGTCCTTGGCGGGTGTAGGGTTCGTGTTCTCCGTAGCTTGTCAGCCCAGCCGGGAATGAACAATGCGCTGTCTTGATAGCGTAGTAGCCGTGGTCGATGCCGATAATGATGCTCATAGTGGAAATCCTCCTTATTATAATAGGTATAAAATGGAAAACCTGAAAACAAACTGAAAACTACTGCAAAAAACGGAAAAACCCCGCAGCCAACAGGAAAATTGGCTGCGGGGAAATTGAAAACATTCTGAAAACAGCAGGATTTATTCTGTTTTTTCTCAAAAAAATTGCCCCCTCCCCTGCCAAATTCCAGAAATCGGCAGAAAAGTGGGAATCAAGGTGGGCAAACCGCCCCAAAATGGTTGGACAACACTGTAAAACCGTGTCCAAAAATCAGTTGGCGAAATCGCCATTTTTCGACGATACAACAAAGAAAAAAGCTTGTGACATCTTTTTTGTCACAGGCTTATGTCCGGGTTGGTCAATTGGGATAACTCAAATTTCCTTCATTTGTACGTCATTATTTTCATCCTCATTGCTTTCTGCCATTAAGCCTGCATTATCTTTTCTCGATTTGCTTCGCCTTTGATTTGAGTAGTATAATAGTTTCAAAATACGCAGCTTCTACCGCAGAGTCTAAAGAAAGCGTATGGTGAATATAGAATGAGTATCAATGTCTACACCGGCTCCTTAAATTATCAAAATGCAGAATACCAGTTTGTTTTTCATGATGATGAACTGCATCTGATTCCTCCTCCTGAAGTGGCCGAAAATATACTCTGGGGCTATGAACGGAAAGAAATTGCACCAGGCGTATACACGTCTGGTGATCCTCTCCGTATGAAGGAGAGTGTGCTCGTTGGAAGATGCATAGAAAACAACAAGTATATCTTTTTTCTTGTAAGAAAGAATGCTCAACTCGGCTGTCAAAACGATGTTTTGATTGTCCCGTTAATTGCACACTTTATGTGTCACAATTCCAAACCTTTTATAAGCCGCATATGTTTCTATGGGCCCGAACTAAATCATATTCATCCAGTAAATCAAGCTCTTTGCTATACACTTGATGCTGACCATTTTTTCAACGATGGAACATTTTCTCTTGCAACGAGATCTCATGAATTCACTACTACCTCAAAGCAACAATTTCTTGTAGACGGTAACAATGTAACTGTCAGCTTCGACATAAGGCGCGACTTTAGTTCTAAAATATCAGATGCTCCTGTGCATTTAAATTCGGCTCTTACTTTCGAATTTGACCCATCCGACAATTATATGTTTTTGCTTCGTCTATACAACATAGCAAAACGATTTATTCAGTTTCTTTGTTATCGCGCAGATATAAACATTAGCACCACTAATTTGTATGAACTAACAGATGATGACAAATATTCTAACATCGGATCACTCCATATTCGGAATGAAAGTCATGAAACCGATGAAGCCTCAATTAAAGCCGAGCGATATATTCGACAAAAAGATATTGCTGGTTTAGAGGGCAAGATTCTAGGCGATATAGCAGAAGACAGGCTGTATTTACGCCATATTCCTGATTCATATAAAGTAGCTCTCCATATTAACGCGGCTCGTTTTGTCATGATCACTGCGGCCTTTGAATGGGAATTTCGGCGGCTATATCCAGATGGCATTCCTAAAAGCACGAAACGACTGGAGGCAGAGCATAAAGCCGAAGAAAAGCTAAACGAACTAATTGAAAATTGTAGTGGAGACACAAAAAGGATACTCAAGTTTGTACGGCGAGCTGTCAGTTGGCAGGAGACTCTTCAAAGCAAAGTAGAAAAAGTAGGTCATGATTTGTCCGATACAATCGATATATTTGGTCAACAGCTATACTCTCTAAATGGCGAAGTCCTAAACTATTCAGAAATGGGCAAACGACTAGCTGATCAACGAAACAATTATGCACATGGCAACTTAGACAAAGAATTCATCGGCAATTCTCTTCTTGATTTAGTGTATTTGCAAAGAATTGTATATGCCATGCAGTTAAGCTATTACGGCATTGAATGTCGGAGAGTACAGCAGGCAGTCAATCAGTTGTTCCGCTGCAATTTAGTTCTCCCTTAGATCTTTTATAGTCACAAGTCGTGCTTGCCGATTTTTATGTTCTCAATTTCCAGTCACCATTTCTACACTATACCCACCCACAAACTTCACTACAACCTTCTCTTGCGAGTATACGATGACCTGTTCCACGATTCGTCGGACCAGGTCATCATCGTATTGGGTGAAATCGGTGGGTGCGTTTTGAATACAATCCCATACTTTCTGTATCCTGTTTTGTGCTTCGGCATCCATCTGGGATGTGCGCTGCAAACTTTCCAATTCGGTTTGCAGCGCCTGTTTTTCTTCTTTCAGTGCCTTGAACTTTCCTTCATAGATGCTGGCATCCCCACTGTGCGCAACCAGGAGCAGCAAGTTACTGGTCTGGCGATCGATCTCCTGGATACGGTCTATCAACTGGTGCGGGTCTTGTGTTGCCCCTTCATAGCGCAGGATATTTTCTTCTGCCCGCATCACCTCTTCTTTAACGCTCTCTTTGTTGTCCAGCAGTGTGGCAATACACCACATAAGGGCTTTCCGCAATGCCGGTTCTTTCAAGGTCGGCGAATTCTTGCAAAATTTTTTCCCATTTTCCAAGCGGTTGCTGCAGCGCCACACTCTTGTTTTGCTGCCGTCCCGATTTGTATACAGAACGCGGCGATACATACAGCCGCATTCACCACAAATCAATCGTTCTGTCAAAGCAAACTTGCCGGAATATTTACTGCGCCCCGAAATCCCTTTGTTCGGGTCAATTTTGGTTTTGCTTCCGCGTCTTGCCATTTCAAGCTGAACCGCCTGGAAAATGTCACGCGGAATGATGGCCGGATGGTTATTTCGAACATAACACTGCTCCACTTCTCCGCGATTCTTCTTGACCTTTTTGGTCAGAAAATCTGCCGTGTATGTCTTTTGCAGCAAGAGATCGCCTACATACTTTTCGTTGTGAAGCATATTCTGAATCGTTGCGCGTGACCACTCCGTTTTGCCCGCTGGCGATGGAACGTGATCCTGCTCCAACTCGGCTTTCAGCTGTGATTGGGTTTTACCAGCCAAGTATCCATAAAAAATCCGTTTTACAGTTTTTGCCTGTTCGGGATCAATCTCTGGTCGGCCATCCGGGCCGGGGCGATATCCAAGGAATGAATGATACGGAAATGCAGCCTTTCCCGCCTGGATCAAACGTCGCTTTCCCATCGTTATATTCTGGCTCAGTGATTCGCTTTGCGCTTGCGCAAAGGCCGAGAACCAGGTCAAGAATATTTCGCTGCTCAGTTCGCCAGTGTTCAGCCCCTCTTTTTCAAATTCTATGGCCCCCCAGACCTTTCAGCAAGCGGATATACTTGATGCAATCCAAGGTATTTCGTGAAAATCGGCTCAGGGATTTCGTCATGATCAGGTCGATTTTATGCTTTTTGCAATCCTCGATCATATTCATAAAGCCTGGCCATATCGTACCCCGCACACCGCTGATACCGTGGTCTGCGTAAATTCCCGCCATCTTCCATTCTGGATTGCCGTTGATTAACCGGGTGTAATAATCCACCTGATTTTCAAAGCTGTTCTCCTGCTCCTCCTGCTCTGTACTGACACGGCAATAGGCCGCAACCCGCAGGAGACGTTTTCGCCCGTTCTGTTGCGATGATTCTTTTCGCGGGATCCGTATAATGGTTCGTTCCTCATTGCCTGCCATGTCTGTTCTCCCTTAGATAATGGTTCCATTACATACCTGAAACTGAATGTTTCCATCCGGCTGCATCAGGATTTTTTTTCACGCACTGGTTCAACAGTTCTATATTTAAGGTACTGCTTAGTATGGCTGCTTGCAGCATTCGAACCATTGCAGCACTTTCTACCGCATCCGGCACCTCCTGGCAACACGCATACACATGGTATCTATAATATCAATTTTCGACATTTTTTTGCTCTATACAGTCAAAGCATCTATTTTACATCGGCAAATCGCAGGTCCTGTTCTCTGCCAGAGACACCCAAGTCCATATTACATTTAGATATTTCTCAGCTTGAACGAAGCATTTTGCATTTCAAATTCCTTACGGAGCCCAGTCAGGCGGCGATCTATTTGTCTCATCCACAAAGCGTAAAGAGTTAGCGACAATCGTCGAACAGCACTCATGCAATTATCCTTTGCAGAAATATGTCGCCTTATTCTTTGCCATCCGGTTGATTCAGCTATTTGCCGCGCCATACTCATCTGGATAAACCAGTTTGGCATTCATGTAATTATTCCAGCCCAAGCGTTGACCGCACCTGTCACAAAAATCCACATATTCACGTTCCATTGTCACATGGCATTTGGGACAAACCGCATAACCTGTTTCGTCCGGGAAAACCATGATTTGTTTTACTGGCATCTTCAACCGATAGCTAGCAAGCACCCAAAACACAGTAGTGCAGGGGCACATTTTTGGCCGTACTGATACCTGCACTCTACATTTGATTTTCCTTTCACCAGCCGTCTGCACCGTCCATCTTCCTCCGGGAGCCATACGTCATATCACGGTGACAATCTTCCCTTGTATGATTCAGGCCCCTTCTGACTCAGCCCGCATTGTTTCCTTGCAATGGTTAAGGCAATTTCAGAGTTTGTCAGCTCATACCCCATCGCATCGGAACACCCATATATCATATTAACGTTGAAGAGTGGAAAATTTGGGGAGAGAATGGCCAAGAAAGTCGATATATGTTTCTTTGTGAGAGCCGGTATTTGCTATTTGCAAAAATCGGCTGCTGAGCGACACCTACACGGAGTTTTAGCGACACTCTGCCGGAACGTCAGCGACACCTCACCGCACTAAAGCGACACTCCCCCATATTTCAAAAGCTCTGTCAGCCAAACCAGCCAGCAGAGCCAAGATTAATCTTCTTCAGGGATCGAGATGCCGTTTTCTGTCAAGATGTTCTCTAACTGGCGAATCCGCTCGCGCTGTCGCTGGAGTTCTTTCTCAGCTGCGTAAAAGTATTCCATCGACTCGCGCTCCAACTTCTTGTAGCAGGTCCGTTCCAGTTCTAAAGCCGCGCAGTTATCCTCATCGCAAAGATATGGGCGTTCACACATCCTGGCCACCGCCTTCCCGAGCGGCTTTCAAGCCCTTGCGTTCCCGCATCGAGACTCGGCCATCCACCAGAACCTCGTAAGCGTTGTGGATAATGCGGTCCATAATAGCTTCTGAAACGGGGCTGTCGGATTCCGGATTGGGATCAATCCTGGTGTACCAACCCTCAGATTCGTACTGCGTGCAAAAGATCGTAGACTTGTGGCACTGCGCCTCTACAATCTCCAGCATATCATAGGATTCTTGCGGGGACAGCGGACGAATCAGCCACTCGTCCAGAATGAGCAGGTCTTTCTTCTTGTACGATTCAAGCACCTTTTTCAGCGTGCCACCGCTGCGGGCAATGCTCAGCTCGTCCAGCACTTCCGGCATACGGATGTACTGCACCTTCCTAAAACGGCGGCAGGCGGCATTGCCCAGGGCACAGGCAATGTAAGTCTTGCTGTTACCAGAGGCTCCCTTGAGGATAATGTGGTGGCCTTCGTCAATGTACTGGCAGGTGGCAAACCGCAGCATCTGTGCCTTGTCCAGTTTGCGGTCCTCGTGGTATTCAATGCCTTCCACGGTGGCAGACGGCACGGCGAAGCGTGCGTTGCGGATAAACCGGTTCAGTTTGTTGCTCTGGCGTCGGTTCCATTCCGCACTTACCAGCAAGCCCAAGCGCTCCTTAAAGCCCAGTTCATTGAACGTGGGATCTTTCAACTGGTTGGCGAACTCCGCTGCCATAGCGGTCATCTTCATCGACGTGAGCATGTCCATCGTTGCCTGGTTCAGCATCCGCGGTCGCCTCCCTTCCGGAAGTAGGCCGCACCGCGGGTAATGCCGTAGCTATTGGCTTTGGACTGCGGCAGTTGGCTCTCGGCCTTGTCCGGCTTGTCCAAGCCGTTTTTCAGAATGCTGGCAATGGTGCGCAGCGCGGGTGCGGTGCTGTACACAAGAGCCTTGCCGCAGGCTGCCTCCAACCGCTGCTTGCCGTACCGCTGTTCCAGTTTGCTCAAGTCTGCACACGCCTTGTAACCTTGCTCGGCTGCCTTACCGGACTTCAGAAAGTGGTCGGCCACCTTCTCGGTCATGGGGCCAACCGACATTGCCCAGCGGCTGAACTCGTCGGCGTTGTAGGTGAGATATTTCTGGTGTTCCGGCGGCATATGTTCGCGCTTCACCAGCGGATCACGCTGCCGGGTCTGCAGCCGGCGGTGGCTGGCTACGCGGCTGCCGAGGTAGAACACCTCCTTGGTCACGCGGATGTCCACGCGTTCGCCAATCAAGTTGTAGGGAACAGAATACTTGTTCCTGCCATCCGCAACAAAATAGTCGTTGGCGACTTTGGCAACCGACCAGACAGCCGATTCATATGCACTGGCAGGCAGCGGCAGCATGTAGGGCTTTTCTTCTTCCAGATAGGCGCTGCGGCGGCAGCCAGCCATCTGCTTGAACGGGCGGCTGTTCAACTCAGCCAGCTTTTCGGCGACCGCCTCGTTCAATTCCCGCAAGGAAAAGAACTTGCGGTCGCGCAGGGCCGCCACAATCCACGTTTCGGCAAAGCGGACAGATGCCTCCGCCGAACTCTTGTCCCGCGGCTTGCGGACACGTGCCGGTACGATTGCGGTGCCGTAATGCTCGGCCAGTTCCTGGTAGCTGCGGTTCAGAATCACATCGTACCGGGTGTTGGACAGCGTGGCCGTTTTGCAGTTGTCAGGAATCAGCAGCCGTGCGACGCCGCCGAAGTAGTCGAATGCATGGACATGACAATTCAGCCAGTTCTCAGTTTTCATGTCATCGCAGGCTTCTGCGTAGGTGTAGTAACTGCATGGCAGAACGGCAACAAACAAATAGGCAGCGCTTTGTTCGCCCGTGACCGGGTCCTGGAGGAGAATGGTTTCTCCAGCCCAATCTACCTGCATGGCATCTCCCGGCTTGTGCTGGATGCGCATAGTTGCCGTTGTAACACGTACCGTTCGCCAAACTGGGTGCTCATGTACGGCTTCTGACTGGTCTCATGGCACTTCGCACAGTATTCTTCCCACAGCAGCGTCAGGGTCACACCCGACCGGGCCAGTTCGCGGTGGCTGTACGGGTAGTCGGGCTCGGCATATTGACTGGATGCTTTGTGCTTGTCTGGAAAGAGAAACCGTTCCAGGTCGGCGTTGGTGACGTCGTCGAAGAGGGGCCAAGCAAGATGTAATTGAGCGCTCGCCGCTAAGACCTTTTCTACGGTATTTCGTGAACACCTCACAGATCGCGCAATGGCACGTTGGCTGTATTGCAAGCCACGCAGCCTCAATATTTCTCGATAATCAGTCATTTGCGGTACCTCCGCTTTGAAAATAGTCGCAGACTGTCGCCTGCGCCATCTTCATTATAGCGAAGGGTAGCTCACTGTGACCGACGAGGTGGCTCAAAAGCTCCGGCAGGGTGGCTCAAAAAGTGCGTGCAGATGGCTCACTGCAGCCGATTTTTGCAGGGATTTTGACCGCTTACCCAACGACTTTTGCCTGTCCATTTTTGTGCCTTGCTTGTCAAAAAACGCGGCCGGACGCACAACAGGGATCAAACCTTGTTAATAGTAGGAACGGAATTCGGCTTTCGTTAAAATTACAATAGAAGGTGCATTTTATTGAGTAGACGCTCATGTTCTGCGCCGGATTCCATGATATAAATTCTTGTCGTCTCGATGCTGGAATGACCGAGCAGGTCCGCCAGTTTCGAGATATTTTTTTCGAGGTTGTAAAATGTCCGCGCAAACAGGTGCCGCAGGTTGTGGGGGAAAACTTTCTTCCCGGCCACATTGGCGCGCTCGCACAGGGCTTTGAGCAGTTTCCAGACCGTTACGCGGCTCAGAGGCTTGCCAACACGGGAAAGAAACACCGGACCGGCATGAATGCGGTGTTTCTGGCACCAACGGGTCAGGCGGTGGCAGAGCTCAGCGGGCAGCAGGATCTCCCGGCATTTGCCTTTGCAGCGGATAGACGCCTTGTGCCGGCGGACGGCTTCTGCCGTGATAAACTGCAATTCAGACACACGGGTACCGGTGGAGCAAAGCGCTTCCAGCAGCAGTTGGGTGCGCTTGTTGCCGGCGGCGCGTGCGGCGTTCAGCAGGCGGAAATACTCGGCGCGGGTCAGTTCCCGGCCAGGGTCGGCGAAGATCCTGCGCTGGCGCTTGAGCGGCTTAGCTTTGCCAGCCACGTTGTCGATGCTCTCTTGGTAATCATTGACGGCAGCCAGCATCGCGTTGACGGTGGCAGGGGTATAGCCCTTTTCGGTCAGGCTATCCCGCCAGGCTGCAACGGTCTCGCGGGTCGGGATGTCCCCTGCCCCGGTATCGGCAAAAAAGCGGGCCAGGGCTTTGGTGTACTTCTGGATGGTGGCGGGGCTGTACTCCCGGTGGGTCAGCCATTTTTCATAGGTTTGCGCTACTTTTTGAAGTTTCATATGCGTCTCCTTTCCATGTTTTAGTTATTGCTATTATGTATTATGCCTCAACCAAGTGTTAATATCTTTTAAGGAAACGGAAAGCCCCAAACGTAACCGCTTCATTGGCTACGTTTAGGGCTTTTTCTGGTCCTATATGTTGATTAAAATTATTTCGCACTGTGGATTATAGTCCACCAACGCGTTGAGCGCACCATTCGTTCCTCTGTCTACAACAATATTTTGTTTGACAAGAATTCCGAGTTGTTGGTCTTTCTCCATGCCTGTAGACACAAAAGTGCCCCTTGCGGTTCGAAGCCCGCAAGAGGCACTTTTGCAGTTATACCTTAATCATCAACCAACACCGAGGACTTGCCTCATTCCCCTTCCGATTGACTGCCAAACACAGTGATAGATATGCCAGTAATATGATTAAATCTTATAGTTTTGGTCAATCTGTCGATTGCGATCAAGCGCATAATGTGTTTTAGAATTAGGAGTTTACGTTCATCTCGTAGACATCAGCGATTGCCACTGCGTTTTTTCAGGTAGAGTGCAACGATAAAGCCACCCACGGCCAAGCAAGCCAGAATCGACAGCACTTCATAAGGGAAGTTATCGCTCGTCTGAGGAATCGCGCTTGTTGCTCCGCTGCCAGATGCCGCTGCACTGCCGTCATTCGGCTTTGCAGTAGGCGCAGCACCCCAAGTGCCGTTTGCAATTCCTCCCGCAATATCGGGATGTTCATCCTTCACAGTATCAGCAGGTTTCTGTACCGGCTTCACAGTATCAGCAGGTTTCTGTACCGGTGCCGCAGGTTTGGTCTGGGCAGTATTTACAGCATTCCGCACTGCATCAAGGGCGGCTTTCAAGTCTTCAGCACTTGCGCGGCCTGCGATAGCAGCTTCCGCATCAGAAATTGCCTGGCGGATAGCGTCCGCGCTCTCCACAGTATACTTGCTCAGGTCAAGTTGCTTGGTTTCTTCAACCAAAGCATTCAACTCGGTGGCATCGCCAGCCTTTACCAATGCCGCCGCTGCGGCCTGCAACGTCCGTGCTGCTGCATCTACAGCCTCCTGGGTAGCGTTTTCATTGGCGGCGACCGTCTTTGCGGCCTCCAATGCATCGGCAACCAATTTCCAGGATTTTGCAGTATGAGCGTTCGCATCCATGGCCTCCACCTTGGAGATCATATCATCAATTGCAGTCATATCTGCTCGGAGCGCCAGTGCCTCGTAAGCAGCTTCCAGATTTGTATAAGCAGCTTCGATCTCATCGGCGGTTGCATCACGGTTGGCGGCGACCTTCTCAGCTTCTGCCAAAGCCTGGGCAAGGGCAGCCCAAGAATCAGGCTGATACCTGCTTTCATCCAGTTCCTTGATGCTGTTGATGGCCGCGACCAGGTTCGAGTTGTCAGCACGCTTCACAAGGCTTTCCATGGCGTCCTGCAGAGCGTCAGCTGCATGGTTGACAGTCACCTGGTTTGCATCCTCAGCGGCAGAGATGCTCTGCGCTTCGGCCAGCGCAGTTGCAAACGCTGCCCAGCTGGTGGTCGTGTAATCGTCTTCCACCCGGGCGGAAGCCTGCTCGATCAGCTGATTCAGAATGGTCTTGTCCACAACAGGCTCGGTGGGCTTGGCCGTAGCGTACAGTTCGGCCTCGTAGATGCGGACGCAGGCAGCCCAACCGGTGGTATCGGTACGGCTGACATTCAGCTTGAAGATCCGTCCGGTCGCATCGCCCAGATCATTGGTGGTAACATTGGCCGCGTTATCGGTGGTCTTGGCACACTCTGTCCAGTTCGCAGCGTCTGCCAGCACATCGTTCCGTTCCTCGGCCTCCATGGCCAGCAGTTTGTCCACGTTGACCTTTTCTTCGTTCAGCACATAGAACTCGTAATTGGCAGTGTTCATGCTGCCGTTGCCGGCCGTCGGCGTTTCCGCCACGCCGACGTGGGAGACGACCAGCTGCCGGACGTTGCGTTCTTCGCCAATGTCAAAGGCGACCCACAGGTTGCTGCCATCCTCGCACCATTTGCCGTTATCGGGTTTTTCCTTGTCGCCGTCAAACAGCTTTTCGGGGCCCTGGGCAGTGCCCAGTTTTTTGCCGTTGTAGCCAACGATGGTCGCATTCTGGGACACCAGTTCCAGCTCGCCCACAGGCTCGGTGACGGTCACGGCAGCGCTGCCGGAAACCTTCGGATCCTGAACCGAGGTCGCAACAACGGTCAGCTGCTCTGCGGTCTCGTCCTCCGCAACGGTCAGCAGGCCGGTCTCGTCGATCTCAGTCGCCTCAGAGACCGCGCCGTCCACGCTCCAAGTCACAGAATGGTCGGTGATATTCTCGCCGTTGACCATAGCTGCAAACTGCTTGGTTGCGCCCTTCTCCACAGATGCAGTAGCGGGCGATACCGTAACAGATGTAACGATTGGCTCAACAGAACCGCTCTGCAGGGTAACATTCACATCGTAGGTCTGGCCTTCGGTCACGACCAGGCGCTTCACAACCGTGTCGTTGATCAGGTAGCCTGCAGGAACATTTTCGCACTTAATGGTGTACGTCCCCAATACAACCTTAGCAGGTTCGCCGGTAGTCACAGTATAGACCTTTTCGTTGTTGCTGTTGTAAACGCCATAAGTAACGCCGGTCAGTTTCTCGCCCTTGGCATTGGTCGCCACCAAGTTCAAGAAAGCGGTCGGTTCCGGGAATGCGGGGATTTCGACAGTATACTTATCAGAGATCAGCTTACTGACGCGTTTTACTTGCAGGGTGAGTTCACTGCCCGCACGCGGGACCCGAATGCCACGGATAATTACCGAGGTTTCGACAGCAGCCACCGGGAGAGAGGCTTTGGTGTATTCACCAGAGTCGTTCTCGTAAACGTAGACCACATCGCCTTCACTCAGGCCATTCACCGTAAGAGAAATATAGATGTCGCCACCGTTGGAAGAGCTAAGCGAGCCAGGCTGTGAATAAGCTTTCGCTGTAACATCCTTTGCCGCCTCAGATTTTGCGGCATTTTCCGCCTCAAAGCTCGCGCTCAGCTTGATGCTTTCTGCGGAACCTGTGGCGGTGGTGGTGTAGTAAATACGTCCGGCTTCTTGCGTGCCAAAGTTAAGGCCGGTGATAGTGACAGTGCCGCTTTCTGCAACCGCCTCTCCGATCTTGTTATACTCGCTGCCGGATTTGGTGTAGACCGTGACAGTCTGGCCCGCAGGCACGTTCTTCAGTGTGAAGGTATCATTGGCGCCCGTGCCATTCTCTGCGGCGGCAAACTGGATGGACACCGGCTCCGTCTGGGGGAACTCGGCGGTCTCGAACATCTGCCATTCATAAATGCGGATACCGCCCCAGGGGGAAGTTCCATCATCATAAATGCGCAGTCTCCATTCCTGTGCAGTCACCGGTTCGTCCAGCAAGACATCCGTTACAGCGGCGGTGTTGTGCTGGATGCGCTTTGCCTGTACCCACCAGCCAGACGCATTCTTATACTCCAGAGCAAAGTCGACGGTGTTCATCAACACATCCTCGCCACCGTACTGGGCATGTTCTACGCGCCAGCGGCGGACCGTCACCTCACGACCAATGTCAATGTCCATATATCCGGTCTCCGCATTGGTAACACACCATTTGGAACCATTCAGGGAGGTCCCGTCAATGGCCTTGGAGGCAGGCTCGCTCTCATTCTGGCCAGAATATCCGGTTACCGTCGCCCCCAGGCAGACGTTTTCGAATTCTTTTGGTTCGTAGACTTCAGAGTCCTCATTGCTATACAGCCAGTCGATTATCAGTTCGGTGCCTTCACCGCGTACACCGTTGGCATTAACGGGGACGACTTTCAGCGTCACGTCGTCTTCGTCAAAATCACGAACCAGGGTAGGCAGGTAGAAGGCCGTGTTGGGGGTCTCCATGATCAGATTAGAAGTCCCGTTCGCGTTGACCTTGTAGATCTCATAGGAAGCAGCGCCGTCCACAGCATCCCAGTAAATACGTGCTTCCGCATCATAGGCGTTGTGATACAGGATCTCGTCCAGCGCCACAGAAGTAGGACCGGACAGCGCCGCGCGATCCTGATCCAAAATGGCAAGCTGGCCCAGGTTGATGTGGTAGTCGGACACAGCAGTATCGCTTTCCACCTTTAAACCAATGGCATACAAAGTCTTGCCGGCATGATCAGAAATATCTACCACCGTGGTGGTCCAGGTATCAGCCTCACTGGCAGTCAAATCGTAAGCGACTGTTTCGCATTCCTCATAGCTGGCAGTACTGTCATCGCCATAATAGGCAACCAACCTGGCCTTGCCATCATCGTTCTTGGCCGTCAGGCTCAGTGTCATGCCATCGGTCACAGCGACATCGGTGCTGTACAGCATGATGTCGTTTGCCTTGTTGGCATCCAGATCCCCATAGAACTGAATGGAAGTGCCGCCGTTATAGGCGTCAGTGAAGTCATAGCCGCCATCAAGCTTCGAGCCGTCAGAATCGATGATCCAGGTCCAGGTGGGCATAACGTCCTGCACGGACTGGTAACTCCACTCGTTGTCACGGGAGAGTTCACCATTCACATAATAACCAACACCGTGGCCGGAATTAAAACTGGTTACGAACGGTGTGCTGAGGATCGGCGTCTTGTCGGCGAAGAATCGGGACATACCCAGCCAAGTGGGTGAGGAAACATTAGCCACTTCTACCCGCGGATCTGAAGCAGAATTGACATAGAAGTCTTGTTCAACCTCGTGGAACTGCGCTCCGTTTGCAGAGTTACCTAACGTGGAGTTGGGGCAATACAGCGCGATGGATAGCTTTAGCTTGCCATCCTCGTCCACGAGCAGTTCATCACGGAAAGGCGTGTTCATGCCGTTTTGCTGTACATCCAAGCCCGCATAAGCATCGAAGGGGCTGCGGTTAATAGAGTTCATCGTGCTGACTGTAGTAGAAATCTGCCCTGTATACCAGTTGTAGTTCATAAAGAACTCATTGATTCCCACAGAGCCATCATCGCTACGCTCCATCCAACGCTGGTTCGAGCTATTAACCGCGTTCTGGTAAGATACGCCGCCGGAAGGCAGCATCGAGTCGTACCAGCTAATCAAGATGTCGGGGCACTTGGCGCGCATGTAGCGGATCATCTCATCCAACCTGGATGCAATCTCTGCACTGCAGCCAAAGGATTCCTGGTTGAAGAAGTATCCATCAAAACCATAGTAATCCATCACTTCCAGTAGCTTATCTGCCACGGGGAAACTGCCATCTTCCGCCTTTTGGCAGAAAGCGTCAACTTCCTCCGCATAGCCCGAGCCAGATCCCCAAGGGAAGCCCAGTGTAGCAACGACCGGCACACCGTTGGTGTGGGCAGCGTCAGTAAATTCGCCGGTGGGGCAGCAGATCAGGCCCTCCTCAGAACCGGACCAGTACACAAAAGAATCGGTGTACTGCCAGTAGTTGAAGGACCAGCTCATGAAGTTCTCGGTGCCTTGTGAACTGGTGGTGTCGTGGGAAGAGTTAGCCAGGGAGCAGAGCATGAGCTTTGCTTCCGGATTTGCCTTTGGGTTCACGACAAAACCGCCCTCTCGGTTTGCCATGGGAATGCTCGCCCTGCTGTATCGTGCGTCCGGGTCAGATTCCGGCGTCCACTCCAAAAGAGTGGCCACGCTGAAAGAGGGGCCGATCGGCATCAGGGACTCGTGTGCGGCATACGCTTCGTTCATCTCCGCTGACCCGTCTTTGCCGGGGGTCGCAGCACTTGCGGGCAATGCGGTACCGGACAGTACCATAGCCAGTGCCATCAGACATGAACCGAAGCGTTTCCACTTCTTGTTTTCCATTGGTAAAGCACATCCTTTCATTTCTCTTTTCTCAGATGCATCTAATCAATCGCGCCGAACCGGGTAATTTTGCCGAAAGCACCCTGTTGTTCCCTTTGAGGTTTGGAACTTACAATGATGACGCCGCTCTTGATTCAAACAGAACAGTCCGGGATTACACATCAAAGCGTTTCCATTCAATGCACAGCAAAATACTTTCACAGGGATCCGGTTGGGCTTTCCCTTAAGCACCACCTCCGCTCAAATTGATTTATATCCACCAGGAAACGTGGTCTGCCGCGCTCATTTGTCAAGCAGATATACATTTCTGCTATGCATGTGCGCGTATGGCCAAACCCGCTTCTGGCAAACACTCCTGTTTCCGGCCCAATAACGGCTACATAAAGCCCTGGCACAGAATCAACGCCATTTTTACGTATCGTCCCGTTCATTCCCAAACAAATTAGCAGGCAGACGGACAGACAATAGAGTGGGTAGATATCGCTACCATCAGCAACACATCGTTCTATTGTTCCACTTGACCGCCTCTACCGCGCCTTGCTTGAGGCATTGGATCGGCACACCTGATGCCAGAAGCTTCATAAGCGGATAGATTCAAAATTTATTCGGGCGTCTCTGATAAACCAAAATGCTGGAAAATTCGCTAAAAGATAACGGATGCAAGGCGCGAGACCGCCGCAATACTTGGTGTATTGCAAGGTTGAGTAACGTAGCAGACGCTGCTTTTGGGCAATACCGAGCAATTCAAAATGCCAATGCGGCGAGCGAGACGCGTGACCGGCTAAGAGAGAAGCACAGGCAATCCTTGGTGGATTGCCGAGCATTTTCTCAACGCTGATCATGTGCCGCGGCCGTCGCAGCGATGCTTTAGGCTTAAGCCGAGAATTGTGCGGGGATGCCCCGGTAGAATTAGACAGTGCTGGGGATTTTTCAGATACCCTCTAGGCTACGCACCACATACAAAGTGGTTTGAAGTTTTTATTGCCGACAATGGAGCGGCCATCTTGCCCAATTAGCTTTCCAACCAAAATGTTGTGCGAACCACAATCGCTGTTGGCTGCCACCAGGCAGACATAGCCCACACTTGTGCAAGCGATTACCCACAATTTCAGATGTCAAGTTGCATCGTCCTTGCAATATTTGTGTTCCGGTCATTTCAGCGTGCAGCGAGCAAAGAAAAACAGAAGCATATTCTGTTAATTGCATGTTAACTACATATAACAAAACAAATTGCAAAAAGAAGTTACAATGGATTAACAGGGAGGGGGTAGCGATTCCAAATCGATTAACTGGTGCTAATTTTAGCACATAAAGGTGAAAAAGGCAAGGGAAAGTACACAATTTTGTTGAAATTGTAAAAAGTGCACATAGAAATACTGTTAGGCGCGGAATTTCAGCGCTTGCCCAACAACTTTTTCTTACTTACTTTTTCATTTTTGGTATTTAAAACGCGAACGGACGTTTATTAAATGTTAACTTTTGTTAATGACAGGAACGGAACTATGCTTTCGTCAAATTCACAATAGAAGGTGCATTTTATTGAGTAGACGCT
>ENA-ORVG01002688-ORVG01002688.1-human-gut-metagenome-genome-assembly--contig:-NODE-2688-length-16120-cov-2.878245_pt1 | contig 16120 bp, 15 predicted proteins | sample MGYA00242091_ERZ509233 | MGnify/ENA primary metagenome ERZ509233 (study PRJEB26280, sample SAMEA2338840) | human gut metagenome | biome: human gut; feature: human-associated habitat; material: faeces... | reverse complement strand
GAACATTGCCGACAAAAAAGAGCTGGCCACCCACTGCATGGAGGACATCGACAAAAACTTTGTCCACGCGGTGAAGGCCGGGGACGTGATGGTGGGGGGCTTCAATTTCGGCTGCGGCTCTTCCCGGGAGCACGCCCCCATGGTCATCAAGGAGTCCGGCATCTCCTGCGTCATCGCCAAGACCTTCGCCCGTATCTTCTACCGCAACGCCATCAACATCGGCCTGGCCATCCTGGAGTGCCCGGAGGCCAGCGAAAAGATCGAGGCGGGGGACGAGGTGTCCATTGATTTTGACACCGGCCTTATCACCAACGCCACCAAGGGGGAAACCTATCAGGCCAACCCCTTCCCCGACTTCATCAAAGAGATCATTCAGGCCGGCGGCCTTATGGCCGATATCAAGAAGAGACAGGAGGGCTGAGAGCCATGAACTATAAACTCGCGGTCATTCCCGGGGACGGCATCGGCCCCGACGTGGTGGAGCAGACCCTGCTGGTGTTGGACAAGGTAGGGGAAAAATTTGGCCACACCTTCCAGTACCACAAGGTCCTGGCGGGGGGCTGTGCCATCGACGCCACCGGCGGCTGCCTGCCCCAGGAAACCATCGATATGTGCAAAGCCTCCGACGCGGTCCTGCTGGGGGCCGTGGGCGGCTGGAAGTGGGACACCCTCCCCGGGGACCAGCGGCCGGAGCGGGCTCTGCTGGGTCTGCGCAAGGCCCTGGGCCTATTTGCCAACCTCCGCCCCGCCCTGCTCTTTGAACAGTTGGCGGACGCCTCCCCCCTGAAGCCGGAAATTCTGGCCGGCGGCCTGGACATCGTGGTGGTTCGGGAGCTCACCGGCGGCATCTACTTCGGGGAAAAGGGCGTGAAGGACACAGACCTGGGCCCCGCCGCCTACGACATCGAGCAGTATGCCGAGGAGGAGGTCCGCCGGATTGCCAAGGTGGCCTTTGACATGGCCATGAAGCGCAGCAAGCACGTGACCAGTGTGGACAAGGCCAATGTGCTGGAGTCCTCCCGCCTGTGGCGGCGGGTGGTGACCGAGGTGGCCAAGGACTACCCAGAGGTCACCCTGGACCATCTCTATGTGGACAACGCCGCCATGCAGCTGGTCCGCAATCCCCGCCAGTTTGACGTCATCGTCACCAGCAACATCTTCGGGGACATCCTCTCTGATGAAGCCAGCCAGATCACCGGCTCCATCGGCATGCTCCCCTCGGCCTCCCTGGCCCAGGGCAATTTCGGCATGTATGAGCCCGTCCACGGGTCTGCCCCCGACATCGCCGGCCAGGACAAGGCCAATCCCATGGCCACCATTCTCTCTGCCGCCATGATGCTCCGCTATACCTTCGGACTGGGCCAAGAGGCCGACGCCATAGAAAACGCTGTTAAGTCCGTCTTGGATCAAGGTTACCGGACCCCCGACCTCTTTGCCGGAGAGGGCACCCTGGTGGGCACCGCGGAGATGGGCCGCCGGATTGCAGAGGCAATCTAAATCCCCCAACGCTCTGCTTTTCTGAACCTCCCTTGCCCCAGGCAAGGGAGGTTTTCTTGTCGCCACAGGACAGTGCCGCCTCTTGACAGGCCATGGGAAGAACGGTATGATAAACGTGCTGTCGCACAGAAAGGTTGTGAGCCCCATGGGGGGAAACAAGCTCGGCCTGGACCTGGGCTCCGGACAAGGGAATGAAACACATTGTACGGAGCCTGACCCAGTTCACAATTCCACAGTGAAAACTGGTCCCATCTAAGCTGTCTGCTTGGGAGGGGATGTTTTTCTGCTGTCTTCTTTTACCACGGCGCCGGACGATGCTCTGCGCCGTTTTTCCTTGGGTCAGCCGTTTCTGGTTGAAACGCGGAGAGCGTGACGCTCTCCGCGTTTTTGTATTTGAAAGGACAGGATTTCCATGAAACAAAGCTACGACTTCACGGCGGGGCCCATCGGCAGACCGCTGCTTCTCTACACCCTCCCCCTGCTGCTGGCCAATGTGCTGCAGTCCTTTTATCAGCTTGTGGACCTTTTGGTGGTGGGCAGAATCGTCGGAGAGACCGGATTGGCCGCCATCAGCAGCGCCTCCACGGTATGCTTTCTTATCACATCCCTGGGCACGGGCCTGACCACAGGGGGCATGGTCCGCGTCGCCCAGCAGGCCGGCGCCAAGGACACCACCGGCCTGGAGGAAACCGCGGGGACCCTTTTCTCCGCTTCCCTGGTCGTCTCCCTTCTGGTGGCTGTGGCAGGGGCCCTGACTGCCCCCTGCCTGCTCCAACTGCTGTCGGTCCCCTCCGAGGCCATGACAGATGCCAGCGCCTACCTGCGTGTGCTCTGCCTGGGCACGCCTCTCTCCTTCGGTTATCTGGCCCACTCTGCCTTCCGCAAGGGAACAGGGGACGCCAAAGTCCCCCTTCTCTGCATCGCGGCGGCCGCCGCCATCAACCTCCTGCTGGACCTTCTCCTGGTGGGCATCCTGGCCCTGGGAACCGTGGGCGCGGCCTACGCCACAGTGGCCTCTCAGGGAGCCTCCCTTCTGCTGTCCCTCTCCCTGGGCAGAGGGCAGGATGGGGCGGTTTCCCGCCGCCCCCGCTTCACGCTCCGCCGCCAGCCCCTGGCCGCCATTGTCAAAATTGGCCTGCCCACGGCCCTTCAAATGGTGGTGGTAAACCTCTCCTACTGCGTCTTAGCGGGTATGTGCAACACATTCGGCGTGTCTGTCGCCGCCGCGGCCGGCATCGGGCTGAAGGTAAATACCTTGGTCGCCATGCCGTGCTGGTCCCTGGGCCAGGCGGTAACCGCCATGGTGGGGCAGAACACCGGGGCGGGCGCCATGGACCGTGTGCGGAAAATCACCTGCACGGGCCTTTGGTGCGGTCTGGCCAGCACCCTGATTCTCCTGCTGCTGGTACACCGTTTTTCTCTTCCCATTCTCCAGCTGTTTGGATCAGACAGCCCGGAGGTCCTCTCCGCCGGGGTTCTCTACTTTCAGATCTGCTGCGGCGTCAACAGCCTGTTCTACACTGCCATGTACCTCCTTGACTCCTTTGCCATTGGTTTAGGCCATGCCAAGGTGGCCTTGGTCAACGCCCTTTTGGACAGCTTCCTGCTGCGCCTGCCTGTCTGTTGGTGTCTGGCCTTCCCCCTCGCCTTGGGCTATCCCGGTCTGTGGATCGGGCAGGCCATCTCTCCCCTGCTCCCCGCCCTCATCGGGGGATGGTTCTTCCACCACACCGTTGGAAGCTTCCCCGCCCCCCATGGATAAGGCAGGCTGACACCTGGCCCGTTTCCAGTCATTGCACACGGGATTTGACAAAAAAACCTTGCCAAACTGGGTTTTTCCCTGTATATTGATTAAAATATTCATTTTTTGATGGTACACAGTTTTTATGGAAAGGAGGCGATTGGATGAGACTCCGTACTCTTGCTTCCATCGCCGCAGCCCTCTTACTCCCAGTTCTTCTCTCCTCCCCCGCCAGCGCCTATGACATGGGCGCCCCAGATACCCCCGTTCGTCTGAGCGCCGGCCTGTCCCACACCGCGTTTGTGGACCAGGAGGGGGTCCTGTGGACTTGGGGCAGCAACCAGTCCGGGCAGCTGGGGGCCGAAACCCAAGAGACCGGAACCGATTTGGAGGGAACCGTCATTCCTCTGTCCAGCAGGCCGCTCCAGGTCATGGAAGACGTGGCCTCGGTGAGCGCCGGCGCGGACTTCACCGTGGCTCTGAAAACCGACGGCACCCTGTGGGCCTGGGGCGGCAACGACTACGGCCAGTTGGGCAACGGCAGTACCACCCCCTCTGACCTCCCCATCTGTGTTCTGGACCAGGTCACCGCCGTCAGTGCCGGCGACTACCATGTGGCCGCCCTCCGTGCAGACGGTTCCCTGTGGACCTGGGGGGATAACCTCTATGGTCAGCTGGGAGACGGCACCTTGGAAAGCCGGTCTGCCCCGGCAAAGGTTTTGGACCAGGCGGCCGCCGTCAGCGCCGGGGCCGGGTCCACCGCCGCTCTGCTGGGCGATCAGACCCTGTGGACCTGGGGGGACACCCTCTTCGGTCAGCTGGGGGACGGCACCCGGGCGAGCCGGTCCACACCGGCAAAAGTATTGGACCAGGTGACTGCTGTCAGCATGGGCGGCTACCACGCCGCCGCCCTCCGGGCGGACGGTACCCTCTGGCTGTGGGGGAGCAACATCGACGGCCAGCTGGGCAACGGCGGCCAGGGAAACACCACCGACCAGACCGGCGCCCAGCTGCAGACCCTGCCCCTTTCCCTCTCCACCACCGGCCCCGTCACTGCGGTCAGCGCGGGCACCAGCCACACCGCCGTGATCCTGGCTGACGGCTCCCTCTGGACTTGGGGGCGGAACGACACCCAGCAGCTGGGTCTGGACCAGACGGCCCCCACCGTCTCTCTGCCCGCCCAAGTCCCGGCGGTGACCCAGGCCGCCGCAGTCGGCACAGGAACCTACCAGACCGTCTGCCTGCTCTCTGATGACACGCTGTTCTCCTGGGGACCCCAGGCCATGGGCCTGCTGGGCGGCGGCGCCGTGGAAACCCTGGCGGAGGTCCCGAAAGCAGAGGCCGCCGCTCCCGCAGAGGCCACACAGGTCACCTTCCAGGAGGAGACCGCAGCCTGGGTCCCCCTGGCCATTCTGGCGGGCTCTGCGATCCTGCTGGTTCTGGCGGGCTGCCTCTCGCGAAAAGAGCGCGTCGGCGTCTGATTGGGAAAAAAGTTCCATGGAGTCCCCATGGAACTTTTCCTTTTTTTCCCATTCCCTTTATCTTCTCTTTACTTTTGGGAAAAAAGAGAGTATACTTGCTTCCGCAATCAATCTTCTCCAGGGAGGTACCTCGATGGAACTCTTTCGCCCTGCCGGAATCTGCCGGACCGATCCCGACAGCCGGGACTGGACCCGGGAGCACGGTTATGCCAAGGCCAGCGCCTTCCCCTTTCCCGACCTCTATCTGGACGACAAGGTTGCCCAGCTGACCCGGGAGGACCCCGCTGTCCTCTCCTTTCTCCAGCAGTGCCTGCGCCAATTTGTCAACCACGAATACGGCCATCTGTCCTCCTTGGACCTGGTGGAAAACTTTCTCAACCGGGATGTGCACCAGACAAACACTTGGATGCGGGGAAACTACCCCAGCCCGGCCTGGGGAGAAATCCGCCTGGAGATTTTTTACGATATGGGCCTGTTCCACCTGGAAGATGTCCCGCCCCGGGCATTGGCCCTGGAACAGAGCCGCAAGGAAGCCGCCCACACCGCCGACCTCCCATGAAACCCATGAAAAAACGCATGCTCCAAGATCATACCATCCAGGACGCCTTGGCTTTCTGGCAGCTGCTGCGGCGGGGAAGGTTCCGTCCGCTCTTGGCCGAGCCCACGGAGAACACCATCATCCAGCTGTTTCGCTACGTGATTACCGGCGCCTCCTCTTTTTTGGTGGATTTTCTCCTCCTGTTTCTGCTGGAGCTGGCAGGGCTGTATTATCTTCCGGCGTCCGCCGTCTCCTTCCTGGTGGGAATCTCCTGCAATTTTCTGCTCACGAAGTTCTTTGCCTTTAAGTCTGTGGACCCCACTGTGGGCCCCACCGCGGAAGTCTTTGTCTTTGCCGCCATCTCCGGCGGCGGTTTGGTGCTCACCATGGTGCTGATGTATCTGTTTACCAGCCGGCTTCAGCTCTATTTTATGGTCTCCAAGCTCATCAGCAGTATTTTGGTGTTCTTTTGGAATTTCCTGGGTCGGAAGTTCATTCTCTACCCCGGAAAGGTCCACGAACATGCCTGACCCCCTCCAACAAAGAAAGGGATCTCCCATGGGAGATCCCTTTCTTTGTTGCCTCAAACTACTTCGTCCCACTCCAGCTCTCCCCGGTCCAGGATTGCCTTCCCGGTGGTTCCATGGCACAGCCGGAAGGCCGCCCTGCCGGGGGCAAGCTTCCACAGGTGGAGCTCCACCGGGGTGTCTGGATAGAGCACCGTCTTCATAGCCGCATACATCCGGCGCAGCCGCTCCGGCTGCCCGGGGAAGAGCCCGGCAATGGCCAGGCGGCAGGCATATCCATAGGCACACAGATCATGGACAAAGGGCCCGTCCAGGCCGCGGCTGACCGCCACCGCCCGGTCCACATGGACCAGGTTGGTATCCCCTGTCAGGCGATAGAGCAGATTCTGCGCCGCTCCAATGTGGTCCCGCTCCACCAGGTCCGCCGGGCGGTCCGGAATGGGGCTGTCCCCCCGGGGCATCGGCCGGCCCCCATATCCCCCCAGGGTGGGGAACAAGGTGGTACACCGGTTGGTGCACAGAAGGATTCCCCCCTCATCGAACACCTCCACCTGGGACCGGACCGCCATGCCCCGGCCCTCCCCCCGGTCAAACAAGTCCGTGAGGACATCCCGGTATACGAAGCTCCCCTTCACCGGGGGGATGGGGCGGTGATACAAAAATTCGTACGCCAGGTTGACATAGGACTGCTCTGGTTTCAAAATCTCCTCCACCAGCACCGGGATGGACCGGGGCCGGGGCAGTTTGGGGGTGACATTCACGGTCCCCCAATAGGGCGTTGCCCCAAAGGTGGGGATGGCCTGCATGTCCCTTTCATAGGTATACTGGGGCTCTGCTCCCCCAGCCCCCACCGCCAGGGCATACAGCGCGCAGTCCCGCCAGGTATAGGTCATGGTCCGCCACTCTGTGGCAAGGCCCTGCAAACGGGCCTCCCGTGCAGATTCCGTCATGTTGCTTTCCCCTCCTTCCGCAAAAATTCCCGCAGGGCGGGCAGGCGCTTGCGGGCCACCGCCCGCCCCTGGTCATAGACCGCTTGGATTTTGGCCCGGTCATGCTCCACCCGCTTAATCTTCAGCGCCGCCTCCGGCCGGATCACAAAGACCTCCCCCCGGCGCTCTTTCTCCCGAATATACGCCGTGGTCTCGTTGTAGACATCCTGGCGGCGGGCCATGGTCTTGAGCAGGTCGGGATACTGTGAATAGGCCGCTTTCATCAGGGGAAGGGCCTTGTTTTTCTTTTTCTCATAGCCCATGGGCTGGGTCAAAATGACCACATTCCGGTCATAGCCCACGGATTCCAAATACTTGAGGGGAATGGAGTCGGAAATCCCTCCATCCAGCAGCTGGTACCCCCCCACCTCCACAATCCGGGCCGCCAAGGGCATGGAGGCCGATGCCCGGAACCAGTCCAGGTCCTCCCGGTCCCCCTTCCGACAGTTGTGGTAAACCGGTTTTCCCGTGTGGACATCTGTTGCCACCACGTAAAAATCCATAGGAGAGCTCTCGTAGGCTTCCCGATCAAAGGGGTCCAGGTGATCGGGGATCTCCCGGTAGCAGAAATCCGCCCCAAACAGATCCCCCGTCTTGGCCAGGGAGCGGAAACTGCTGTACCTGGGGTCCTGACAAAACCGCAGGTTATAGCGGATGACCCGCCCCGGCTGGTTGGACTTATAGTTGCTGCCAAACACAGCCCCGGCGGACACCCCAATGGCCCCGTCGAAGCCAATGCCCTCCTCCATCATCACATCAATGACGCCGGCGGTGAAGAGCCCCCGCATAGCGCCCCCTTCCATGACCAATCCGTGCTTCATGGACATCTTCCTTTCTCTTGCGCGAATCTGTCTTTTATCCTACCACGGCCAAAGGAATTTGTAAAGGCGGACCCTCCGCCCTGCTTTCTGGGCCTCATCCACAAAATACCGTGAAATTCCAGGCAAAAACATTCCAATTCGCACAAATTTAAGTGGACATTTCCGCTTCTTTCCGATATAATAGAGACAGAAAGCGTGCGTCCGGATTCCATCGTCTCCAGACGCCCCCCGCAGGGGAACCGCTGGACGGACGTGATGCAGTGTATCCTTCTTTTGACCCTGGAAAGGAGGCCAAATCATGTTGTACTTCTGGATTTTGACGGTGATCCTCTTCGCGCTGCCGGTCGGGCTGGTGATGCTCACCTGGGACCGGTCTCAGGCGGATGCCCGGGAATGCGTGATCCGCTGGCAGATCATCGCCTCCGCACTTTATTTTCTGGCCACCGGCCCCACAAGCCAGGGCGGGGAAACCGCCCTTTTGATGATGCTCCTGGGCGCTCTGATCGCCGCCACCGCCCTGCTGGTGCGGCACTGCACCGGCGGGCATGGTCAGGGATACTTCCACTTTTAAGCAGCCCAGCCCCATACACCCATTTACCGCCCCGGCCTGCCCCAAAGCGGGCCGGGGCGGTTTGTGTTCCGTGCCAGCCGGCTGCGCTATTGCCTGAGGGTAAACGTCCGTTTGGTGTAGTCAATCAGTCCCTCGTCCCTCATCCGGGCCAGCTCCCGGGTCATGGCGGAGCGGTCTGTGCAGAGATATTCGGCCAAGGCGGTGCGTCCCATGGGAATGGTAAAGGTCCGCGCCCCGGCAGCCTCCGCCTGCCGGGCCAGGTAGGTCAGCAGCTTCTCCCGAATGGTGGTGCGGGAAACCACCTCCAGCTTTTCCACCAGGGTCAAGTTCTTCTCCGCAATGAGCTCCACCATGTTTTCAATCATCCGGTGGTGAAACCGGCAGACCAGCTTGCAGGCGTGGAGAATCCGCCCATAGTCCAGCAGGAGCACCCGGCTGTGGGTTCTGGCCTGGTAGGCGATGGTCCGATTCCTGGCCTTGGCACAGGTGTAGCTCTCCCCAAAGATGCTCCCCACCGGGAGCACGGACAGAAGGGACTTCTTTCCGAAAGAATCCTCGCTGATCATCTCCACCTCCCCCTCCAAGACCACCCCCAGCAGGGGATGCGCATCAGGGGTCCGCAGGATGAAGTCCCCCCGGCGGGGCGCGGCCTCCCGGGCGCTGAGGCACCCCAGCATGGCCTGCAAATCCTCAGGCACAATGTCGCGGAAGAGAGGGCACCCACGGAGCTCCTCCACAGTCATCTTTCCTCACCTCCCCCTCAGGCGTAAAAAATAATGTCCAAACGATGCAGCCGCAACAGGGAAATCCGGCTGTCTTTGCTATGATCATCTTATCAAATCCGCAAGGAGGACGCAAGCATGGAACACAAAATGCACAAGGCCAGCCGCCAGCTCCCAGAGGATGAGACCCTGGAGCTCCTGAAAAGAGGGGACCACGGAACCCTGTCTGTCCAGGGCGACGACGGATACCCCTACGCCACCCCCGTCAACTACATCGTTGTCCATGACAAGGTCTATCTTCACTCCGCTCCCTACGGCTATAAAATCCAGTGCCTGGAGCGCAATCCCAAGTGCTGTTTTTCCGCCATTGTCAGCACCCGGATCATTCCCGAAAAAATCACCGCTGCGTATGAGAGCGTCATTCTCACCGGGCAGGCCGTCTTCGTGGAGGACCGGGCGGAGAAGCAGGCTGCATTGGAGGCCTTTGTCACCCAGAAGCACCCCGGCTATGAGGAGATCGGCTTCCAGATGATTGCAAAGCAGATCGATAAAACCGCAGTGCTCCGCCTGGACCCCGTCGCTCTCACCGGCAAAGCCTACCGGGGCTGACCCCCCGCTGGCAAGAAAAGCCACCCGCAGCGCTGTGTGCGCCGCGGGTGGCTTTGTTCCCTAAATATGCAGAATCGCCCGGGCCACCTGAAAGTAGAGCACCAGGGTGACCACGTCCACCACCGTGGAGATAAAGGGGCTGGCCATCACCGCCGGGTCCAGGTGAATCCGCTCGGCCAGCAGGGGGAGCAGACAGCCCACCGCCTTGGCACACAGGACGGTAAACACCATGGTCACACAGATGACCGCTGCCACCAGCACGGTGACGCCTTCGTTGTGTAATAGAAATCGGTCCACCACCATGAGCTTGACAAAATTACAGGCCGCCAAGGTCACGCCGCAGAGAACCGCCACCCGGACCTCCTTCCAGACCACCCGGAAGGTGTCGGAAAATTCCACTTCCCCCAGAGACAGGCCGCGGATCACCGCCACCGAAGCCTGGGTGCCGCTGTTGCCCCCGGTGCCCGTCAGCATGGGAATAAAGGCGATGAGGGCTGAGCAGGCGGCCAGAGAGGTCTCATACCCGGTGAGCACCATGCTGGTCAAGGTGGCTGAGAGCATCAGGATGAGCAGCCAGGGGACCCGGGACTTCCAGGTCTCAAACACGCCCGTACGCAGGTAGGGCTTATCCGACGGAGCCATACCGGCCATCTTTTCAAAGTCCTCCGTGGTCTCCTCCTGGAGGACGTCGATGGCATCGTCCACGGTGATGATGCCCACCAGGCGGTTTTCCTGGTCCACCACCGGCAGGGCGGCAAAGTCATACTTGGTGAACATCTGGGCCACGCTCTCCTGGTCCTCCAGGGTGTTGACCGAGATCACATTGCTCTCCATGATGTTCTCCAGCACATCCTCGTCCTCGCTGAACAGGAGGGTCCGTAGGGACACCATACCCACAAGCTTTCGGTTGTTCTCCGTCACATAGCAGGTGTAAATGGTCTCCTTGTCCACCCCGGTACAGCGGATGCGCTGAATGGCCTCCCCCGCGGTCATATTGGGCCGGAGGCTCACATATTCCGTGGTCATGATGCTCCCGGCACAGTCGTCGGGATACTTCAAAATTTCATTGATCATCTTGCGCATTTCCGGGTCGGCCTGTCTTAAAATGCGCTTGACCACATTGGCGGGCATCTCTTCCACGATGTCCACCGCGTCGTCCACGTAGAGTTCGTCAACGACCTCTTTCAATTCATGGTCGGAAAAGCCCCGAATGAGCAATTCCTGAGCCTCGGGCTCCATCTCCACGAAGGTCTCCGCCGCCAGCTCCTTGGGCAGCAGCCGAAAGAGCAGGGGCAGCTTCTCCTCAGGCATCTCCTCAAAGATCCCCGCCACATCCACCGCGTTCATGGTGACAAGAATATCCCGAAGGGTGGCGTATTTTTTGCCCTCCACCAGGGCAGCCAGGGTCTCTCCCAGCGTTACGACCGTTCTTTCTGCCATTGGCATCTCCTCCCAGCTTTTTTCGTTTCAAGACGCTGTTGGCGTCCAGTTTCTTAGCAGGAAGTAAGACACACCGGTCGGCCGAGCTTTGTTAACGAGGACACATGGACGCCTTGCCCGGCGCCACCGCCCTCCGTCCTCGACATCGGCCTGCCAAAGTGCCGTTACTACCGCCTGCGTCCATTGTGTTTCACCTCACTTGATCTACGAAAATGAGACTCCCTCAGGGGAATCCATTCCTTATTATATGGGGCAAGAAAAAGTTTGTCAACTGCATCGCGTGATCTTTCTCTCTTCCTCCACCCCCATCGGCCCCGCCGGAACAGACCCTGCTTGACGGTTCCCCCACACACTCCCCTCCACTTTTTTCAAACTCTCTCTTGACAACGCAGTTAGTATATGCTAACCTTTAGAAGTCAGAAGGTTAGCACAAGCTAATCTCGAAGCAAAAAAGGAGTGTTCCATCATGAAGAAAGCAACGATTATTTTTGGCAGCACCACCGGCAACACCGAGATTGTGGCCGACAAAATCGCTGAGACCATGACCGGGTATGATGTACAGGTGATCTATGTAACCGATGCAAAGGACGACACGGCGGTGAAAGAGGCCGACCTGGTCCTGTACGGCTGCTCGACGATGGGTCTGGGCGAACTGCAGGATGACTTCATCCCTTACTATGAAAACAGAATGACCCCCGCCCTGCTCAAGGGGAAGAACGTGGCCGTGTTTGGTCTGGGTGACAAGGAAAACTATGAGGATTACTTCTGCTGGGCCGCAGATATCCTCAGCAAGAAGGTCACCGAGTGCGGGGCCAATCTGGTCTGCCCGCCCCTGAAGGTGGACGGTGAACCGGACGACAACGAAGCCGCCGTGGTGGCCTGGGCGCAGGCGCTGTAAACCTGCATGCGGTCCTTTGGCCGCGGATGGTTTCCAATGGGGCAAACCATCCCCTCCACATGACTGGGCATGCCGCCTGCTCACAGGCGGCATGCCCAGTTTTTTCCTAAAAAACAGCATAGTGTACAACCGCTTCCGCGGCAACTTGATTCATTGCAAACTTTTTTGCTTTTTTCCTCAAATCTTTCTTTGAAATTCCCTCTATTTTTTGCTATACTGTATTTAATAAGTGGCCTGACAACGCACCTCCGCTTGTTGGGTCGCTTTTTATTCTTCCGCCCGCCGCCGGGCGGCTCATCTCAATTTGGAAGGAGGACCTCAACATGGCAGAACCATACCGCAAAGGGGAATACGTCCGCTACGCCTGCAACGGCGTCTGCCTGGTGGATGACATCCGCCTGGACGTCCCCGCCGGCAAAGGCACACCCAAGGAATTCTACATCCTGAAACCTGTCAGCAACCCGGCCTCCACCATTTTTGTTCCCACCGGCAGTCCCGCGCTGGTGGAGAAAATGGCCCGGTTACCCAACCGGGAGGAATTAGACCAACTGATCCTGTCCGTCAAAGATCACCCCCTCCCGTGGATCGAAGACCGCAAGGCCCGCCTGGCCAGCTTTCAAACCATTGTGAAAGCCTGTGATCTGCGGGAGCTGATCTGCCTGGTGGTCTGTATCTCCCGCAGAAAGCGGTCCCTCTTGGCCACCGGCAAGAAGCTGGGCGCCTCGGATGAGACCCTCCTTCAGCGGGCGGAGGGTCTCATTGCAAACCAAGTCTCTTTTGTTCTCCAGGTAGAGGACAGCCAGGTGGGAACCTACATCCGCGAAAAATTAACGTCCTGACGCGCTCGGCACAGAATAACAGGTCCCGGCCTCCTTTTGCGGCCGGGACCTGTTATTTTATCATTGGGCGTGATTACTTCATCAAACCGCACACCAGCTCGGCATACCGGGCCGGGTCGGGCAGGGGGAGGTCCGCGATGATGAGGGCCTGGTTATAGAGCACCTCCACATAGGCCGCCGCCTTCTCCTTGTCCTCCTCATAGGCCTTGCACAGAGCCTGGAAGGCGGGGGCGTCCGGGTTGAGCTCCAACACCCGCTGGGCACTCATGGGGAAGTCCCGGCGCATCTTGCGGAAGTATTTCTCCATCTCCAGGGAGACCGGCCCTTCGGCGGTCAGGCAGACCGCCCCGCTCTGGAGAATCTTGGAAATGCGCACCTTGGATACCTCTCCCTTCAAGGTCTCCTGGGCGAAGTCCAGCAGGGCCTTATGGTCCTTTTCCGCCTGCTCCACCGAGGCCTTCTCCGCGTCGGTGACCGGCAGGGCGTCCTCACTGGCCACGGAGACAAAGGGCTTGTCATAGGCGTTCTCCAGCATTTGCAGCACAATCTCATCCTCGTCCACGGTGAGATAGAGCACCTCATAGCCCGCTTTCAGCACCCGTTCGGCCTGGGGCATCTTGGAGGCGTGCTCCACCGAGTCGGCGCAGACGTAGTAAATCTTCTCCTGGGATTCGGGCATCCGGTCCACGTATTCCTTCAGGGAGGTCAGCTTGTTCTCCTTGGAGGACCAGAACAGCAGCAGGTCCCGGATGGTGTCCCGGTTCTGTCCATAGGCGTTCATCAGGGCGTACTTGAACTGCATGCCGAAGGCCGTCCAGAACTGCTGATACTTCTCCCGGTCGTCCTTCATGAGCTTGACCAGTTCGCTTTTAATCTTCTTTTCAATGTTGTTGGCAATCACCTTCAGCTGCCGGTCATGCTGGAGCATCTCCCGGGAGATGTTCAGGGAGACATCCGGGGTGTCCACAATGCCCTGGACAAAGCTGAAGTGATCGGGCAGCAGGTCAGGGCACTTGTCCATAATCATGACCCCGGAGGAATAGAGCTGAAGCCCCTTCTTAAAGTCCGTGGAGAAGTAGTTCATGGGGACCTGTCCGGGCACATACAGCAGGGCCTTGTACTCAAAGTTGCCCTCGGCGGCCACATGGATGGACAGAATGGGGTCCTGCCAGTCCCCGAACTTGGACTTGTAGAAGTCGTTGTACTCCTCCTTGGTCACCTGGCTCTTGGGCCGCTGCCAGATGGGGACCATGGAGTTGATGGTCTCCCACTCCTTCACCTGCTCATACTCCGGCTTGTAATCTTCCCCGGCGTCCTCCGGCTTGGGCTTTTGACGGCTGTGCTCCATCTCCATGCGGATGGGATACCGGATGTAGTCAGAATACTTTTTAATCAGGTTCGAAAGCGAATAGGGCGCCAGATACTCGTCGTAATTTTCTTCCTCGGTGTTGGCCTTGATGGACATGATCACGTCGGTGCCCACGGTGTCCTTCTGGCAGGGCTCGATGGTGTAGCCGTCCACCCCCTCGGACTCCCACTTCCAGGCGGCCTCCCCGCCATAGGCCTTGGAGATCACAGTCACCTTGTCCGCCACCATAAAGGCGGAATAGAAGCCCACGCCGAACTGGCCGATGATGTCCAGTTCCGCGTCGTCGGCGTTCTCGGTCTCCTTCTTAAACTGCAGCGAGCCGCTCTTGGCAATGGTGCCCAGGTTGTTCTCCATCTCCTCCTGGGTCATGCCGATGCCGTTGTCCGCCACGGTGAGGGTCCGGGCCTCCTTGTCGGGGACCACAACAATCTTGAAATCCTCCCGGTTCAGCCCCACCTTTTCATCGGTCAGGGCCCGGTAGGCCAGTTTGTCAATGGCGTCGCTGGCGTTGGAGATGATCTCCCGCAGAAAGATCTCCTTGTGGGTGTAGATGGAGTTGACCATCAGGTCCAGCAGCCGCTTGGACTCCGCCTTGAATTGCCGTTTTGCCATGATATTGCACTTCCTTTGGTGTTTTTTCTCAACAGAAATCAGTATAGCACTTTGAACAAAACAAATAAATGACCAATTTGTAAATTCCGCCCGCAAACGGTTGTGCGGCGGTGGGTTTGCGTGTAAAATAATGACAGAATCACACCCTGCGGCAGGAGCCGCCGGAAAAGGAGTCCTTATCTATGGGAGTCTTTCAAAAAATCGGGAACGCACTGGCCCGGCTCATGTACGGACGCAACGGCGTGGACCAGTTGAGCCTGGCCATTGTGGTGGGAAGTCTGGTTCTGGACCTCGTCTCCATGTTTGTGGCCCCCCATCATCTGTGGCTGGGGAATGCGCTGTACCTGGTGTCCATCGCCGCTTGGGCCTTCGCCCTGTTCCGCATCTTCTCCATGACCAAGCCGGTGACGGCGGTGGCGACCATGCAGCTTTGGGAGTCCGGCAAGCTGGAACTGAGCGATCCGGTTTCGTGGTATATTCCTGCCTTTCGGGAGAAGCTGGTAGATGTGCACGGCGAACTGGTGCCGGCGAAGCGGGAGATCTGCATTCAGGATTTGCTGAACATGACCTCCGGCATTCCCTATCCGGACTGCTGGAGCGAATCCCAGAAGAAAATGGGAGCGTTTTATGGCGAGATCGACCGCCGGAACGCCACTGACCACCCTGTGGATACGCAGGAATTCGCACGGCGTGTGGGGGAAGAAGTGCCGCTGCTGTTTCAGCCGGGAGAGAAGTGGTCTTATGGAGCTTCGGCGGATATTCTGGGGGCAGTGCTGGAAAAGGCGGCAGACATGCCATTGGACGAGCTGTACCGGAAGCAGATCTTCCAGCCGCTAGGCATGACAGATACAGATTTCTACGTGCCGGCGGAAAAGCGCTCCCGTCTGGCACAGCTGTATCAGTATCACTGGGGCGAAGATTTCTGCGGGCTGGCGATAGAGCCGGATCCCCATCTGGGCATGACGGACTACCGGAAGAAGCCGGCGTTTTTCTCCGGCGGGGCAGGGCTGATCTCTACCATGCAGGACTATGCCCGGTTTGCCAATCTGCTGGCGGGAAAAGGGCTGCATCGGGAAAGCGGCGTGCGTCTGATCGGCGAAAACACATGGCGGTATCTCACCACGCCGCAGCTGAGCGATGCCCAGAAAACGGGAATCGACTGGGAGCAGCTGAAAGGCTATACCTATGGCAACCTGCTGCGGGTGCTGGAAGATCCGCTGGTGTGCATGACCAATGTGCCGGCTGGGGAATTCGGCTGGGACGGCTGGACAGGACCGTATTTCTGTGTGTCCCCGCAGGACGGCACTGTGCTGTTGTATCTGATTCAGGTCTGCGGCGGCAGCACCAGTGATATTGTGCGGAAACTGCGGGCGATCACATTCGGGTGCTTGTGATGATAAAGTGAAAAACAGACTTGACAAATCAGCAAAAATCGCGTATAATAAAAGTAAAGAGAGCACACCAGT
>ENA-ORVG01002684-ORVG01002684.1-human-gut-metagenome-genome-assembly--contig:-NODE-2684-length-16133-cov-6.352842_pt1 | contig 16133 bp, 12 predicted proteins | sample MGYA00242091_ERZ509233 | MGnify/ENA primary metagenome ERZ509233 (study PRJEB26280, sample SAMEA2338840) | human gut metagenome | biome: human gut; feature: human-associated habitat; material: faeces... | reverse complement strand
TTCAGACAAGATTTTTTAGAATACATGAAACTCCAAAATGCGTATACTATAATTCCAGCAGTAGTCAAAATGAAATGAATAGTCTGTAACGACAAAAAACGAAGACATTGATACCGTAGACCTTAAGAAATTTTAAGATTCTGTGATACCTATAAAAAATAATAATTATCCTTATTTACTTTCATTTTTTTTATAATAAAACAATTCGGATATTCTTTAAATCCTGGAAGTGTTGATCTATATTTTTTCATTACACTTCGTGCTTTTTTCCAACTTCCAAAATAACCAATCATAAGTAAACTACCCTCATCTTCATATGTCAGTTGATATATATACATATTTAACCACCTCACTCCCTAAAAATATTTTTCCATCCAAAGTTTTCAATTTCATATTTTTGGTTTAAAAATTTCAACATATCTTCATATTTATCTATTTTATATAGAATCTTTCTTTGTTGTTTATCTAAACAATACATTTGTCCATTCTCAGTATTTTTTAAACACAAAAATTTTTCATGATCATAATAATAATCCATTTTTCCATTATACACTTTTATATTTTCTCCATATTTTACTTCTATATCATGATTTTCTGGATTATATTCTTCTTCTTTTTCGATCATATAATTATTTAAAAGTTTTATTATAAAATATGATTTTGTTGCTCTCCAAAAACCTTCATTCCACTCTGCTTCATTGATTTTATATTCATTAATTTCCAAAAATTCCTCTTTTCCTTTAAATCTTGGTTGTTGTGAAAATTTTTTCTTTCCTATTTCTGCCTTTTTATATGATGAATATACCGCAATAATTATTTCATCATTGTTTTCTGAATTATCCTCATAATACGAGAATTTCAACTCATAAATCATGAATATATTTGCACCTCCATTTATATTTTTACTGTATCAATTATCGTCCTCTATCTCCCCACTTTCTCAATTCACTATATTCCTTTCCTTGCTTTCCTTTTCTTGCCCATTTTCCTTTTCCATAATGTTCATTCATTTTCCTAGTTGCATACTCATTTCCACTTTCCCCTTTTTTTGGTCTAGATCCATGTGCCCAACTTGGAATATCTGTCGCTCTTTCTTTTTTACTTTTTTTGATTCTTTCTTCTTTTTAGTATTACTTTTTTTCTTACTTTTACTATATATTATCCTATCCACTACTCCTGCTGTAAGCCATACAGATACTTTTGTTTTAGAAATAATTTTTCTTCCTGCATATTTTGTTTTTGAACTATGATTTTTCCATGATGAATATGACACATAAGCTACTGCACCTCCAACAAGTACTAATTTTATAACTGTATACATTGCTGCCGCAAAATGCCCACTAGGATCCACATAATTCACCAGATTATTCGCACAATACACATACAAATGTCCAGTCTCAGGGTTCATTATCTCGCCACGATAACTATCCTCTGTCATAAACCTACCATCTTCCGGATTATAATACCGTGCATTCAGATAATACAACCCCGTACTCTGATCATAAATTCCGCCAGTATAACATACTTCATTTTTCGCCTGATCATAACCCTGGATCATTGTTTCTCCAAAATCCGTATACTGGTATATTGCATCAGCACTTCCATCTTCTTTTACCAGACTGCTTGTACTTCCCTGGATATCTTTGTTATAAAGATAATATTGTGTTGCATTCTGTTGAAATCTTTCTGTTGCGAGGACATTTCCATCGGTTCCGATCAGATTCTGTGAATTCTGGTTTCCATTTGTATCAGTTGTATAAGCCACCACTCCATCCTGATAATAATAGTTGATCGTTTCATCTCCATCGATCTTCTGGATCCGCTGTCCTTCTCCATTATAGATGTTCTGCTGGATCACCGCTGTCTTTCCGTCTTTTGTCACGGACACCTGACTTAATCTGTTTTCCACATCATAGACATAAGTCTGATCTTCTCCAGTCTTTGTGTTCTTGATGTCCGTCTGATTTCTATTAGTATCATAGCTGTACTGACGGAGTTCTTCGACTGCAATCCCTTTTTCTCTGATCGCAGTCTTTAACTGGTCCAATCATTATAAGTATAGAAAGAATGTATTAAGTTCCCAGATTCTTAAGAACCTAGTTCAAGAATCCGTACGCATCTCAAACCGTACATTATAACTCCCAATTCCAAAAGTTATCACTTACTTCTTCCAATAAGATTAATGAAAAATTCTTCGGCTTTATGATTTTCTTTAAAATATCCATTTTAAGAAAAGTATCATAACTATATAATTTGTTTAATGACATCTCTTCAATTTCCTGTAAAGATATATAGACCACATGTTTTTTTAAATCTTTTTTTATTTTTTCATACTCCGATGTGTCTGGACTTGTCAATCTACCTATTATATGATAGACTGCTGGAATATCCTTATCACATTCAAGAGATTCTCTTGCATATTTAAGTGCAGTTTCATTGAATAAATCATATTCATCTTTTGCAACTTCCCAAACCGCTCTTAAATATAAGATCAATGCCTTATTTTCCTCAGATCCGTTATTTTCCAACCATTGCTGATATCTATTGATTTCACTATTTCCATAAATACTTTCCACATAGCTTCCAAATATAAAAAATTGTTCTTCCATCATATTGGTCCTATTTTTTTCTAATAATTCCAATATCATCTCATATCTATCATTATTTACAGGATAGTATAGTTCGAATACACATCTCTGTAATATAAATTTCTCATCTAATAATAATCTTTGATATAATTTTTTTTCTTTCTGGCAAATAATCGTTTTTTTCTTTCCCATTCTTTCTCGAATCCTATTGATGAGTCGTTCTCTGTAAATTCGGTTATATCTTTTATCTTTTTCTATATTATCAATCAATTTTTTATTTATTTTTTTTAACCACTTGTTATCATCTTCATTTATTATTACATCCTCAACAGTATAAAGTGCCTGATATCTTATATCATCATCCCAAGATTGTAATCCATTCAAAATAGCATCTAAATATTTCTCATTCTTTGTTATATAAAATAAATAATCATAAATTCTGTATTTTGCATAACCTTTTTTTTCTAAGTTTTGTAAAATTTCTTTCATCCTTTTTTCAATGATATCATCATCTAATTGTCGCATTATCCCAATATATCCTATCGCTTCAATCAACTCATAATTAATAAACTCATCTTTTTGATATTGTTCAAATAAATTCAAAAAATCTTCTAACCTTTTAAATTCTTGAATTACTGATATAGACTTTTCTGCAATTAATCGATTCTTATCTTTTATCATATATTTTGAAATATCATAACTCCAGTCAGATAATTCACATTGAAGAACATCTAATACTTTTGTTTTATAGTAACTATTATTACATTGGCTAATTTCTCGTATAATCTCTTTATCTTTTTGTGAAAATAATATGGCTTGTTTCTGTTTATTTATTATCGACATTAGTTTTTCCAATAAATTCATAGTCATTTCCTCCCATAATAATGTCAAAACCTAAATCATTCATTTCCAAAGCTTTTATTTCGAATATCTTTCTTATAGATTTACCTATTCTTTAGTACTTGATTCACTTAAGAAATAGATAATTTCCTATATTAACTTCTATATTAGATACATTATTTCAATATTAGAAATATTTGTTATCTTAAGCGAATCAAGTATCACTATTTTCTGAAATCTTAATGTCCCTGGGACCTTAATTAATCAGTGGCATAGTTCTGGTCATCATAAGTATAAGTTGTGACATTTCTGTTCCCATCATCTGCCGTCTTATTGATAATCGTATCTTTTCATTTAACTATGTTTCTTTGTTTTATTGCACCTCTTTTTTCCGACTTCGTAAGATCCACGAGACCTTAAATTTGTATCCTACCTATTTCATAAAATCTATTCTATTTTCTTTACATAAAAAGCAACTAATATATTCAAACAAAATAGAAAAAACCTAGCACTCCTCCTAAAACTATAAAAAGTATTTTATATTTCATATATTTCTTACCTGTAAGGCAAAAAACTATTACTAAAATTAATAAATTGATAATAATTGCTAACAAAAATTGGTTCTCCCATTGATAAGAAATCAAAGTAAATGAACAATACATAACAGGTAATCCTGATAAAATTAATGATAAAATGCCTTCTTTATGATAATAATATAGAATTATTCCTAGTCCTCCAAAAATCACAGGAATAATAATCGCTTCACCTAATCCACATAAAATATAATCATAATTCTGTTTTCCAAATTCAAAAAAAAGTTCTATATTCTTAATCCATGTTGAACCAATAACAAATGATAATCCAAATATGGCACAGTTTATACCTAATTTTATTTTCTCCTTAGTTATTACCATAATAATCGTAATAACTAACACAATAAAAACGCCATCACCTAGAATACATTCTAAACTGATTGACATATCTGTTCTTCTTGATGTTAAATATCCTAGTACAATTCCACACAACAAAATAATTACTTTTTTTAAATACATTACAATTTTCTCCATCTCTATATCTCCTCTTTTTTATACTTCAATAACATCATTAAGGTTTATATTTTTTTAATGGATTTTCATGATTATAATAATTTCGCTTTCCTCCATATCTAGGATAATACACTTTTTTCTTTTTATCATATCTATAAGATAATCCATATGGATAACTAGATGCATACACAACACATTGACATTTTTTAGCCATAATTTTAGCCACACTATTTTTGTCTCCTATTCCTCCCTTACATGAAAGCAATACTATCTTCTTTTTTATTTTTTTCTTTTTTAAAGCTAACAACTCTTTTAAATTCATATCAGAACCATCAAAATACAAACAACTAACCCCACCATGCAAATATAAATATAATTCAGATGTTCCTTTTGGTATTTTATCCCACTCTTTTTTAAATTGTGCTTTTTTAATCACAGATTTAAATGTAACTTGACTATTCTTATAATATGGAGAATGCATTGCTTGTTTCTTAAAATCCTTCCCTTTTTTATTATAATAAATTACTGTTTTAGCCTTATGTCCACTAGGATCCACATAATTCACCGGATTATTCGCACAATAAGCATATAAATGTCCTGTCTCTGGTTTAGCAGTCTCTCCTCGATAAGTATCCTCTGTCACAAACCGTCCATCTTCTGGATTATAATACCTTGCATTCAGATAATAAAGCCCTGTACTATGATCATAGATTCCTCCAGTATAACAAACCTCATTCTCTGCTTTGTTATCTCCGTTGATCGTTGTCTCTCCAAAGTCTGTATACCGGTATGTTGCATCAGCACTTCCATCTTCTTTTACAAGACTTGTGGTACTTCCCTGGATATCTTTATGATACAACAGATAGTCCGTATGGTCACTTCCATATCTCTGTGTTGCAAGGATATTTCCGTCGGTTCCGATCAGGTTCTGGGATGTCTGGCTGTTCTCTCCATCGGTTGTGTAAGAAACTACTCCGTCCTGATAGTAATAGTTCGTCGTTTTGCTTCCTTCCACTTTCTGGATTCTCTGTCCGTCTCCGTTATAATGGTTCTGCTGGATCACAGCTGTCTTTCCGTCTTTGTCGGTCACAGATACTTTGCTTAAGCGGTTCTCTGCATCATAAGTATAGGATTCTGTCTGTCCTGTCTTTGTGTTTTTGACATCCGTCTGGTTTCCATTGGCATCATAGCTGTACTGGCGGACTTCGTCAACTGCGGTTCCTTTTTCTTTTGTTGCTGTCTGTAACTGATCCAGTCCGTTATAGGTATACGCTGTCTGTGTGGTTCCATCATCTTCTGTGGTTCTGTTTCCAGCTTTGTCATAAGTATAGGTAACGGTCTTTGTCCTGTCATCATTCTTATGATCGGTTGTCACAGTCTTTGTCAGTCGTCCGAGTGCATCATAAGTATAGGCTTTTGTCTCATTGACTTTGTCTTTCTCTTCTTTTGGATAGTTGTTGACTTCTGTTTTCTCTGTGATATTGGAATTCTTGTCATAACTGTAGCGGTAAGATTCCATCACTTTGCCTGTCTCAAGGTCTGTGTAAGTCATCTCTTTGACACGGTCAAGGCTGTCATAAGTGTAGGCTTTCTTCACTGCCTGATCACTGCTGTTTAACAGATCTCTGTAGTCTTTGATCTCTTTGACTTTACCATAGCTGTCATAAGTATAGCTTCTTACCGTCTTTTCTGTACTGCCATCTCCTGACTGGATCTCTCCTTTGATCTTTGTCAGCCATCCGTTCTGGTCATATTCATAGGATAACGCATGAACTCCGTTCTTTGTCGTTGGATAAGTAACCTTTGTAAGCTTTCCATCACTGTCATAATGATATCTGATCTGGTGTGCTTTGATCTCATCGGCTGTCGGTTCATTTTCCTGACTTAATTCTGCATATCCTGTTGTCTGTCCTCTGCGGTCATACTGATATTCTGCGTAACGTACAGCTGTTTCTTCTGCTCCGTCGATCTGATAGTCAATACTTTCTAACAGTCTGTCGTTAATATCATAGCTGTAGACCGTCTTTAAGGTCTTCTCTCCGATACTTTCTCCTGCTTCCCCTGCTTCATAGGACTCTGTTTTGATCAGCCGGTTCTTCCTGTCATAATCAAATGTTTTATAACCACCGTCTGCATAGTTTTCCCTAATCTTGTTTCCATTTGTTTCATAACTGTAAGCTGTTGTGATCTGTTCTTCTCCGTCTCCAAGATCTGTGGTGCTTTCTGTCAGTCCTGCTTCATTTGTCACTTCTTTGTTGACATGTCCGTTGGCATCTTTGACACTGGTCGTGGTCTTTCCATCCGTTCCCATATCATAAGAAATGCTGTTGCTGATCGTTTCGTTTCCATTCTTTCTGCTGACACCTGTGACACGGTTCTGGTCATCATAAGTATAGGTTGTGACATTTCCGTTTCCATCGGTCACGGCACTCTCATTTCCATTGATATCATATGCAGTCTCATTGATGATCGTATCTTTTCCTGTGGTGATACTGTCTCCATCAATTACCGGCTGGCTGATCGTATGGGTTGTTTTCCCTTCCTTATTGTATAACGCCAGGGAGATCTTTCCTTCTCCATCGGTGCTGCTTTCAAGGGTAACCGCTGCGATCTCTTTTCCATCTTCGGTAAAGACATGATCCGTATAGATACCGCTGCTTAAGGTACGGACCGCATTGCCTGCATGATCTGTCCATGTCTTGTCTGTCACGGTTCCATTGACTTTGGTTGTCTGTACCTGAAGATCCTTATAGGTCTTTGTGCCTGTCAGGGTATGGATCACGGCAGTTTCGTATCCATACGAAGTTTCTGTTGTTTTTGTCGTATTGTCCGCATCTTCCTTTGTGGTAGTCACTCGGTTTCTGCTGTCATAACGATACTCGGTTGTAACCCCTGCACTGCTTGTTTCTGATGTGACTGCACCGTTTGCATTATAGCTCTTTGTCTCTGTCTGACTTGTCTTATTTCCTTCCTGATCTGTCAGGGATCTTTCTGTCTTTACGACACGTCCCATAAAGTCATAGGTGGTGGTTGTCACTTCTCCTGTATTCTGGTCAGTACTTGAAACTTCCCTTCCCATCGCATCATAAGAAGTTATAGCTTCCTGTGTCATTTTTCCCTGTGTGCTTGTTAATGTCTCACTGACTTTGTGGTCTGCTTCTTCTCTCTGTGTAACATACTTAAGGTACCGTAGCCCTTATGAAATCTGATATTTTTTATATTATTTGGTTTATTATGATTTTTCTACTTACTTTTCTGATTTCACTACGTTTTCGTGTTTTATTGCATCTCTTTTTCCTTGTTTTCTGACTTCATATGGTCTACGAGCACTTAAATTTATTATTCTGGAATGGATCCGAAGAAACCAAAATGACCAGAAAACGTATGGCGAATTATTCTTCATGTTCTGTGATGATATTCAGGACATGGATCTAACCAATGCACTGCAGAGCCTTATGGCTCTGTTTGTGGAACACATTTTAACATTATCCGCTGATATCACATCTATTATAAAATGTAAAGTAAGTGAATGGATTGCATCTCAAGCCACATTTATTCAGGCTTTATTTAGCGATATTAGCTGGGAAAGTTGAGTTACTATTAATACAAAAATAATTTTCAATACTTGAAATATTCTTTTCCTTATCATTTATATCACATCCTTGTATTGGATTGTGAAAGGATTTTCCAATTTTGCTTTAGAAATGCTTTCTTTTTATTGTATAAGTTCCAAATTCCATACCGCCTTGTTATCTTTTGCAATTTTCTTACAACTTCTACCCTCTGAATCCTTTTTCTTACTATCACCTCCATGCTTTTTCAGATATTTCAAAATTTCTTGACTTTGTGATGCCCATGCCTTTTGATTTTCCTTCAATTTATGACTTTTATCTATGGTAATTTTATCATACTATACACTTTATCTTCTCTTTCGTCTTCCAAATACAATAAATAACCATCTATGATTGTCATATCATTTTGAGCATCAAATTTCTCTAGTAACTGTTTCTTTTTGTTATTAGCATACAGCATCAATGTAAGATCGTCGTCTTTATCCGTTTCCTTATTGATATACACACCTTTTTGTGCTGAATATGCAGCATATCCCTTTTTATCTTTTATTTCCAACTGATCTTTTCCATTTGTATTATATTTATAAAGTCCAGTTTTCTCTGGTACATTATTTACGATTGCACCATAGTAAAAATTCCCATCAATCATATAAAAATCATTATATTTCATGATCTTATCATATTGATCATCATCTTCTGGTGCTTCCTGTCCTCTTACCAGTTTTGATTTCTTTGTTTTCAGATCCATTTTATAAATTGCTGGATCATAGGAGTTTTTATAATATAAACTTCCTTTATAAAAACAGCTCTGAACTGCACCTTCTACGATTCGTTTTATTTTGTTGTTTTCTTCTAATTCATAGATATCTGAGCCGCCGATTACCAGATATATTTTGTTTTTATAATGCTGGAAATTTCCGATCCATTTTATTTCATCTTCAAATCCTTTCAGTTTATCTGCATCTGCAACCAGTTTTCTATCGCTGCCATCTATGTTAGATTCATATAAACGGTTCGCATTTAAATAGTATAACTTATTTTGATATATCTCTAATGCTGTCACCATATCTTCTATATCCTGCTTTTTATCTAACTGAAACAGCTTTTTCTTTTCGCCTGTTTCTTTGTCATATCGAATAATTTTTCGATCTTTTCTTGTATAAATAACATATTTTTTGTTTTCTATAATTGAATCTGCCCATCCTGTCTGCTGATGATAACTCGTTGTTGCAAGGATCTTGTCTGTTTTCCAATCTGCTTTTTTTACCTGTTTTTTACTTCCACAACCCGTTAACAAAATGCACATAGTCATGGCTACGATCCATATTTTTTTCATATTCTCACTCCTCATTATTGTATAAGCTTCAAATTCCATACCGCCTTGTTATCTTTTGCAATTTTTCTACAACTTCTATGCTCTAAGTTTTTTTCTTGCTATCACCTCCACGAGTCAAATTAAATGTGTATTTTGTTCGAATTTCTTAAGGGTGCCTGACCCCAAGGGTCTTATACAATGTGGTCAACTTAAGGAAATTTGTAAAAAAGTAGAAGTATTTTTCAACTAAAAAAATAAAAAGGAAGCAAAATCTGAAAAGAAGGCACACTTTAATAAAGCTATATAAATCATACTATTTTTTGAAATGCAAAAGATTAAAAAGATACTTTTTTATTCCTAAAATGCGTTCGTCCAATCGCTTTATTTTTCTTCCGTGGAAATGATCGTTCCGGTATGATCTGAGATTTACACCGAAGGGCTTCCTTATATAAATGGTCAATTGCGGACAGTTCCAATAAGCAGCACAATATTTTAGGAAACAACGATTTTAAGTGGCCAATAATGAAAGAACGGTTTGCCTGATAACGGTATTGATTCGTTCGTTTGTAGGTGGACTGGATCTCCTCATCTGCCTGATTTTTCACCAGGGAAGACAGATTGGAAAAAAGGAGACCGATATAAAATTCCTGAAAGACAGAGATCGTTGTAGCCCCGGAGAATTCTTCCATGGCAAGACGGCTTTTGGGGTCAGGATCCATATTTTTTTCATATTCCTCGCTCCTCTGTTTGTTGTTTTTTCCAATATCCTTTGTCGTTATCATGTTTATATATAGCCAAGTAAAATATTAAAGGTATTGCATTATAATAAAAATCTTTTTACTCTTCTTAATATGTAATTAGTCCTTCCATAATACATTTTTAACTTTAATACTTGACTATGTTGTTTATTTGATTCTTTCCAATTAACTCTTATTTCTATTTTATTATTTTCATTTTCATCAAATTCCGCAAATTCCCATAATTCATAAACCTTATTTCTTTTTTCTTTTATAATTTTTTCATCTGTCTCCGTATTATGAATATCGTACTTCGTAGGTTTAATCTCTCCATTATAATAATTTTCTTTTCCATTGTATTTAACTGAATACTGAATTTTTCCCACATCTCCTTCCTTATTTCCTAAAAAAAACATTTCACCAGTCCACTGACCACCTTCATATGCTGGATATGCATATGCTTTCCATTTTTTATCATCACTTATCACATACAGATAAGGAAATTCATATATATTTTGAATTTTTTTAACTATCCCTAAAATAACCAATATACTGATTATTAAAAAAATTGCAATATTACGTTTTTTCATACTTGCCCTCCGTTTCAAAATATTTCAACACTTTTTAAATATTAAGATTTTTCATCTTCTTATTTTTTAATATAACTATTCTTATATTGATATTTGGTTCACTTAGTGTATTTGTTATTTATTCTTAGTTAGTTTTTGATTATCTTAAGCGAACCAAATATCTAAATACGTACAATAATTCAATTTTATTTGAATCTAATAATTCTATATTTATCTTGACCTTTTTTTATCTTATTTATATTGGCCCATTTATGTCGTTTTGAATGCCCTGCATAACAAATTTTCGAACTTTCTTTAACTGAAATTATAATTGAATGATGCCAGCCTTCCTTTCTACTATGTAATTGTACAATATCTCCTAGATCTACTTTTTTCTTTAATTCTTCTAGATTTTTGCATTTAATAATCTTTGTGTTTTTCTTAAATTTCCAATGTGCAAAAAATCCCTTTACAGTTGTCCAAGCAGTTGTTTCTTTCCACCTATATGCATTCCTGTAATTTTTATATCTTACTGAATACCAATACATATTTGTTCTATATATATCAGGACGTGCATATACACTACGTGGTCTTCGCATCGGAACACCACCTGCATGTACACATTGTGATACAAAATTAGTACAGTCACCCTGCCCTGTATGATTAGCATATTCAGGATTAAAACTCATTCCCCAACGAAGTGCATAATTTGCAGCAGCATGCTTATCATATTTATGTCCACTAGGATCCACATAATTCACCGGATTATTCGCACAATAAGCATATAAATGTCCTGTCTCTGGTTTAGCAGTCTCTCCTCGATAAGTATCCTCTGTCACAAACCGTCCATCTTCTGGATTATAATACCTTGCATTCAGATAATAAAGCCCTGTACTATGATCATAGATTCCTCCAGTATAACAAACCTCATTCTCTGCTTTGTTATCTCCGTTGATCGTTGTCTCTCCAAAGTCTGTATACCGGTATGTTGCATCAGCACTTCCATCTTCTTTTACAAGACTTGTGGTACTTCCCTGGATATCTTTATGATACAACAGATAGTCCGTATGGTCACTTCCATATCTCTGTGTTGCAAGGATATTTCCGTCGGTTCCGATCAGGTTCTGGGATGTCTGGCTGTTCTCTCCATCGGTTGTGTAAGAAACTACTCCGTCCTGATAGTAATAGTTCGTCGTTTTGCTTCCTTCCACTTTCTGGATTCTCTGTCCGTCTCCGTTATAATGGTTCTGCTGGATCACAGCTGTCTTTCCGTCTTTGTCGGTCACAGATACTTTGCTTAAGCGGTTCTCTGCATCATAAGTATAGGATTCTGTCTGTCCTGTCTTTGTGTTTTTGACATCCGTCTGGTTTCCATTGGCATCATAGCTGTACTGGCGGACTTCGTCAACTGCGGTTCCTTTTTCTTTTGTTGCTGTCTGTAACTGATCCAGTCCGTTATAGGTATACGCTGTCTGTGTGGTTCCATCATCTTCTGTGGTTCTGTTTCCAGCTTTGTCATAAGTATAGGTAACGGTCTTTGTCCTGTCATCATTCTTATGATCGGTTGTCACAGTCTTTGTCAGTCGTCCGAGTGCATCATAAGTATAGGCTTTTGTCTCATTGACTTTGTCTTTCTCTTCTTTTGGATAGTTGTTGACTTCTGTTTTCTCTGTGATATTGGAATTCTTGTCATAACTGTAGCGGTAAGATTCCATCACTTTGCCTGTCTCAAGGTCTGTGTAAGTCATCTCTTTGACACGGTCAAGGCTGTCATAAGTGTAGGCTTTCTTCACTGCCTGATCACTGCTGTTTAACAGATCTCTGTAGTCTTTGATCTCTTTGACTTTACCATAGCTGTCATAAGTATAGCTTCTTACCGTCTTTTCTGTACTGCCATCTCCTGACTGGATCTCTCCTTTGATCTTTGTCAGCCATCCGTTCTGGTCATATTCATAGGATAACGCATGAACTCCGTTCTTTGTCGTTGGATAAGTAACCTTTGTAAGCTTTCCATCACTGTCATAATGATATCTGATCTGGTGTGCTTTGATCTCATCGGCTGTCGGTTCATTTTCCTGACTTAATTCTGCATATCCTGTTGTCTGTCCTCTGCGGTCATACTGATATTCTGCGTAACGTACAGCTGTTTCTTCTGCTCCGTCGATCTGATAGTCAATACTTTCTAACAGTCTGTCGTTAATATCATAGCTGTAGACCGTCTTTAAGGTCTTCTCTCCGATACTTTCTCCTGCTTCCCCTGCTTCATAGGACTCTGTTTTGATCAGCCGGTTCTTCCTGTCATAATCAAATGTTTTATAACCACCGTCTGCATAGTTTTCCCTAATCTTGTTTCCATTTGTTTCATAACTGTAAGCTGTTGTGATCTGTTCTTCTCCGTCTCCAAGATCTGTGGTGCTTTCTGTCAGTCCTGCTTCATTTGTCACTTCTTTGTTGACATGTCCGTTGGCATCTTTGACACTGGTCGTGGTCTTTCCATCCGTTCCCATATCATAAGAAATGCTGTTGCTGATCGTTTCGTTTCCATTCTTTCTGCTGACACCTGTGACACGGTTCTGGTCATCATAAGTATAGGTTGTGACATTTCCGTTTCCATCGGTCACGGCACTCTCATTTCCATTGATATCATATGCAGTCTCATTGATGATCGTATCTTTTCCTGTGGTGATACTGTCTCCATCAATTACCGGCTGGCTGATCGTATGGGTTGTTTTCCCTTCCTTATTGTATAACGCCAGGGAGATCTTTCCTTCTCCATCGGTGCTGCTTTCAAGGGTAACCGCTGCGATCTCTTTTCCATCTTCGGTAAAGACATGATCCGTATAGATACCGCTGCTTAAGGTACGGACCGCATTGCCTGCATGATCTGTCCATGTCTTGTCTGTCACGGTTCCATTGACTTTGGTTGTCTGTACCTGAAGATCCTTATAGGTCTTTGTGCCTGTCAGGGTATGGATCACGGCAGTTTCGTATCCATACGAAGTTTCTGTTGTTTTTGTCGTATTGTCCGCATCTTCCTTTGTGGTAGTCACTCGGTTTCTGCTGTCATAACGATACTCGGTTGTAACCCCTGCACTGCTTGTTTCTGATGTGACTGCACCGTTTGCATTATAGCTCTTTGTCTCTGTCTGACTTGTCTTATTTCCTTCCTGATCTGTCAGGGATCTTTCTGTCTTTACGACACGTCCCATAAAGTCATAGGTGGTGGTTGTCACTTCTCCTGTATTCTGGTCAGTACTTGAAACTTCCCTTCCCATCGCATCATAAGAAGTTATAGCTTCCTGTGTCATTTTTCCCTGTGTGCTTGTTAATGTCTCACTGACTTTGTGGTCTGCTTCTTCTCTCTGTGTAACATACTTAAGGTACCGTAGCCCTTATGAAATCTGATATTTTTTATATTATTTGGTTTATTATGATTTTTCTACTTACTTTTCTGATTTCACTACGTTTTCGTGTTTTATTGCATCTCTTTTTCCTTGTTTTCTGACTTCATATGGTCTACGAGCACTTAAATTTATTATTCTGGAATGGATCCGAAGAAACCAAAATGACCAGAAAACGTATGGCGAATTATTCTTCATGTTCTGTGATGATATTCAGGACATGGATCTAACCAATGCACTGCAGAGCCTTATGGCTCTGTTTGTGGAACACATTTTAACATTATCCGCTGATATCACATCTATTATAAAATGTAAAGTAAGTGAATGGATTGCATCTCAAGCCACATTTATTCAGGCTTTATTTAGCGATATTAGCTGGGAAAGTTGAGTTACTATTAATACAAAAATAATTTTCAATACTTGAAATATTCTTTTCCTTATCATTTATATCACATCCTTGTATTGGATTGTGAAAGGATTTTCCAATTTTGCTTTAGAAATGCTTTCTTTTTATTGTATAAGTTCCAAATTCCATACCGCCTTGTTATCTTTTGCAATTTTCTTACAACTTCTACCCTCTGAATCCTTTTTCTTACTATCACCTCCATGCTTTTTCAGATATTTCAAAATTTCTTGACTTTGTGATGCGCACGCTGTCTGTAATGCTGTAGAAGAATAATTTTCAGTTTCTTCTTTTACATATTTATTGATATCTGCTCCTTGTTCGACAAGATAACGTACCATTGTGTAATCCCCAATATCAACTGCTGTCTGTAATAAATATTCTTTTCTGACTTTTCCTTTTGTCATTTTGTTTTCTAGTATTTTTCTTGCAATATCACTTTCTCCATTCCAGATTATTTCCTGCAATTCATCTTCTTTTACTTTTACCCCCTGCTCATATTGTTCCTTACCGTAATTTTGATAGGTGTCATATATTTCTTCTTTTGTTGGCTGATGACCTAAAGATTCCAGTGTTTTAAAAGATTTTTTATCGCCGAAAGCTAAAATAAATTCCCATACATCACAAGGTTTTCCGTGATGATTTTTCTTGAAATTCACTTTGTCTTTTTCTATCAAAATCTTTGCATTGTCTAAGTTTCCTGCTACAATCGCAAAATCAACTGCTCTCACTTTATAATAATCTGCCTTTGCTTTTGAATCTAATTGTTGTTCTAACAAATATTTTACTACTGAAGAATGATTGCATAGTGCTGCGATCTGCAATAATCCTACTTTATCTGAGTCTTTCCAAGCAAAATCATATCCTTGTTTTTTCATGATCTTCAATGTATCCACATTACAATGCGCTGCTGCAAAAGCTAATACCTGCCCTTTATCTTTTTTATTTATTTTATCTGATATCACAAGTTTTTGAAGTTTATGATCATCTCCATTCATTGCTGCTCGTAATCCCTGTGATATATTTTGCTTTCCGTCATATTTTTCTAATTTTTTTAAAATTTGAGGCGTAAAATAATACTGCATTCCCCAATTGCTGTTATCATCGTTTAAAAGAAATGAAATTATATCGGAATCAGGTTTTGCACCTGATTCCAATAGTCTATTTAACATGTCCATTTTCTCATTATAATTTTCAAATGAAATCCTACTTACCGTTCCTTTTAGTGCTGTTATTTCATCTCCTTTTTGATTTGGATCTGCACCCGCATCCAACAGCTGATTGGCTAAGTCAAATCTATCATTAACAATTGCCCAGCATAGATTCGTATCTCCATCTATTCCTTTTTCATTAACATCTGCACCACTCTTTATCAATTGTGAGCATATTTGTAACTGTATCTTTTCGCTCTCAATCTCTCTGACGGCTAATTCTAACGGCTTCGTTTTTGATGATGTTTTGATTGTTTCTTTTGCAAGTTCTGCATGATTTTTCAATGCTTCCTTTACACCTTGCATATTGGGATTGCAAATAGAAGCGTATAACTGTTTTTTGGATATATCCTTGTCTTTATCTTTACTACATCCACATATGGAAAAACAAAACGTTGAAAGCACTGCAATTATAATAAAAATCTTTTTCCTGTTTTTCATTTTAATCTCC
>ENA-ORVG01002677-ORVG01002677.1-human-gut-metagenome-genome-assembly--contig:-NODE-2677-length-16159-cov-2.860283_pt1 | contig 16159 bp, 15 predicted proteins | sample MGYA00242091_ERZ509233 | MGnify/ENA primary metagenome ERZ509233 (study PRJEB26280, sample SAMEA2338840) | human gut metagenome | biome: human gut; feature: human-associated habitat; material: faeces... | reverse complement strand
CTGCTGTTTATGGATATTTTGCATATAAAACAGCCTCATTTTCCTCTCAAAGTGACCAAAGAGTTATTTTTTATGACAATCTAATTGAAACCGGAGATACAATTCCGCTTTTCTGGAAATGGTACTGCATTAAAAATTGACATTGATTTTATATGGAAATTCCTCGGTCGAAATGCCATGGTCCTTGAGATAACCGATGGTTGTTTCCATATAATGATCGATCAATGTTTTGCAGATAACCTGCACGTCGCCGGTCTTTACCGCATCCAGCACCCTGCGGTGAATTTTCTCCTGATTGTGTACTACATATTCGTTTTTGCCCGCGCCGCGATAAAAGACGATGGTGTTGCCGCTGTCCATGCTGCTCCACAGGGTATACAAACGTTTGAGTCCGCACTCTTCAATAATGCAGGCGTGAAACTGGTTATCATTTTCAATCACTTCATCAAACTGTTCAAGCTGTTCGATGGTTGCCATCCGCTGCACAATCTGCCCCATCTTTGCGATAGTCTGCTCAGAAAATTTGCCGTCGCACATCTTGACCGACAAAATCTCTAAATTGGCGCGCAGCAGATACACCTCATAGACGTCCCTTGCATTAAATTCCTTGACAAAACATCCCACATGAGAGGTGTACTCCACCAACCCTTCCTGCTCGATCTGGCGCAGTGCCTCCCGGACCGGACCACGGCTGACACCCAGGTCCTCTGCCATCTCCTGTTCGACAATTCTTTCTCCCGGGCGCAGCTGACCGCTCAACAGCTTCAGTCGTATTGCCTGCGTCACCTGCTCGCGAAGGGTCTGGCGCATAATCTTTGCCATATTTTCTTCCTCCCAACTTTCCTTTCATATAATCATACATGAAAAATACATTCATACGATAACACACCCTTCCCCTCTTTGCAATCCAAATCTGGGGTTTTATGCAATTTTATGGATTTTTTGGCAAATTCCCCTCTCCTTTTTACAAAGAATTCGGCTGCTCCTCCCTCTTTCAGGCAGATGATGCCCATAAAAAATCTGCAAAGGTCTTGACAAGGCGACAGGATGCTGGTATTATTGTATTAATCACTTAATACAATAAGCATTGAAGGGAGGCAGACAGATGACCTGGGTCTTTGACGACAAGCTGCCAATCTATCTTCAGATCATACAGATTCTGAAAGCGGATATTGCGCGAGGCAAATATCAAACGGGAGAAAAGCTGCCTGCGGTGCGCGAACTGGCGCTGACCGCAGGGGTAAATCCCAACACCATGCAAAAGGCTTTGGCAGAACTGGAGCGGGATGGGCTGGTGAAAAGCCAGCGAACCTCCGGTCGCTTTGTCACCGATGATAAGGAGAAGATTATGGAAGTACGACGCACACTGGCTTATGACGAAATTGAGCGGATGGTGGAAACCATTTCGTCGCTGGGCTACCAGAAGGACGATATTCTTCGGCTGCTGGAAAAATATCTGGCAGAGCAAAAGTAGATTTTCTATTCCCTACCACAAGAAAGGAAGGTTTGTATGAGTGAAAACAACGCCATCATGCAGGGCGGTTCGGTCACAGAAAGCTGTGTTCTTCAAATCAGCGACCTACATAAAAGCTATGGCTCCCATCCGGTTTTGGAAGGAGTCAGCTTCTTGATTCCACGTGGCAAGATTGTGGGACTGCTTGGTCCCAACGGCTGCGGCAAAAGCACCATTATGAAGATGATTTCCGGTCTGCTTCCCGCCGATAACGGAAGCATCCTGATTGACGGACATCTGCCCGGGCTGGTCAGCAAATCCATTGTTTCGTACCTGCCGGAGCGCACCTATCTCAACGATTGGATGAAGGTCAGCGAAGTGCTGCAATTTTTCAGCGATTTTTATGCCGATTTCGATTTGGAACGGGCACAGCAGATGCTGGCAGACCTGCACCTCTCTCCCAACACCCGCCTGAAAACGATGAGTAAAGGCACCAAGGAGAAGGTGCAGCTGATTCTGGTGATGTCCCGCCGCGCACAGCTCTATCTGCTGGACGAACCCATCGGCGGTGTGGACCCGGCTGCCCGCGAGTATATCCTGAACACCATCCTCAAAAACTTTGACGAGTCCTCCTCCATTCTCATCACCACCCACCTGATTCAAGATGTAGAAGCCATCTTCGACCAGGTCCTGTTCCTCAATCAGGGCAAGATTGTGATTGACGGAGAGGTGGACGAAATTCGTCAGCAACACGGCAAATCCATCGACCGACTCTTCAGGGAGGTATTTAAATGTTAGGAAAGATGCTCAAATATGACCTCAAGGCAATGTCTAAAACGATGCTGCCCTTCTTTCTGGTCATCATTGGAATGACCGTCCTCAACAGCTTTTTCATCCACTTTGAATGGATGACCGGCATCATCGCCGGCAGCAGTATCATCTTCGGACTATTCATCGCATTGGGGGTCACCGCTTTGGTGATGATTATTACCCAATTTTATCACAACGTACTGGGCGACGAGGGATATTTGACCAACACTTTGCCGGTGGGTGTGGATGTCATCCTCTTCTCCAAGCTGCTTTCTGCCATGATTTGGCTGTGCTTGAGCGGAGTGGTCGGCATCATCGTCCTCTTTATTACCCTTGCTACCACTGCCGGTGCTTCCGAATTTTTCTCGGCAACCTTTGATGTCATCCAGGCTTTCTTCCTTGCTTTCAGAGAGTACACCTCCGGCACCCTTTCCGTCCTGCTTCTGGTGGTTTTGGGCATACTGGCTTTCCTGGTTTTTCTTGCCAACGAAATCCTGCATTTCTACTGTGCGATGGCTTGCTCGCAGCTGCCTATCCTTTCAAAGAACCGCATTGTCGGCTCGTTCATCGCTTACTTTGTATTGAATATTCCTTTAACTATCCTGATGGCTGCCATCATGGGCGGGCTTACCTGTGCGGCTAACCTTTCTCCTTGGCTTGAACAGCTGGATGTCTTTCCGCTGGGACTGCTGATGCTGACCACCTTCTTGTTGGTTGGTCTGCTGCTGGACCTTCTGCTTTACCTGCCGACCCGCTATATTTTGAAAAACAAGTTAAATCTCGAATAAATCATCCATAAAGAAAAGCATCCGATCGCATTGGTTGTGTAAAAACAATCTGTGCGGTCGGATGCTTTTCTGCGCTATTTCCCAGGAAATGCAGATTTTCCCAAAGTTCCGTTCCGCTTTCACCTTGTTTTCACCTGCCAACGAGTAAAATCACTATGATTTTTTCTGATTATTGTCTATTTTTTATATTATCATCCAGTATTTTTAGAAACAAGGCACAAAGGACAAATTTCCCCTTGCATGTTTTGTTTGTCGGAGTATAATGGGGGAACGAGAAAAAAGGAACGCAAAGGAGGCTTTTTCATGTCCTATCACTATCTTGTTGACATCGCTCTCATCCTCGTTTCCACCAAAGTTCTTGGTATCCTGACCAAACGATTACAGATGCCGCAGGTGGTCGGCGCTCTGCTGGCAGGCTTGATTATGGGACCTGCCTGTCTGAATATCATCCACAGCACCGAATTTTTAAGTCAGGTCTCCGAGCTGGGTGTCATCGTCATGATGTTCACCGCCGGATTGGGAACCAGCCTGGACGACCTCAAGCAAACCGGTAAAACAGGATTTATGGTCGCTTTGTGCGGCGTACTGATTCCTTTGCTGGGCGGTGCTGTACTGGCTGCCTTCTTCAACGACAGCGGTTCTGCCAATGCACTGATGCAAAATATCTTTATCGGAGTGGTATTGACTGCGACCTCCGTTTCCATCACTGTTGAAACCCTCAAGGAGATGGGCAAGCTGTCGACCGTTGTCGGCAACACCATTCTGGCTGCCGCTTTGATCGACGATGTGCTGGGTCTGATTGCCTTAACCATCGTCACCAGCATCGGCGGTTCTGCCGATTCCAACCTGCTGGTTGTTCTGATTAAGATTGCTGCTTTCTTCCTCTTTGTCATCGTCGTCGGTATGCTGGTCAAAAAGGGGATGGATTGGTACATCCAGAACGTTCATTCCACCGACCTGCAACGTTATCCCATCTTTGCCTTTGTTCTCTGCCTGTTTCTGGCATTCTGTGCAGAAGAACTGTTCGGCGTTGCGGACATCACCGGTGCATTTGCTGCGGGTCTAATCATCTCCACCACCTCGAAAGCCAAGTATATCGAGGTCAAATTTGCTCCCCTTTCCTACCTGCTGCTGACGCCAATCTTCTTTGCCAGCATCGGTTTGGAGGTAGACCTGCCCAAAATGGACGGCAGGCTCATTCTCTTCTCGGTTCTGCTGGTCATTGTCGCTGTGCTGACCAAGGTTCTGGGATGCGGACTGGGCGCCAAACTGTGCGGCTTGAAAAACCATCAATGTGAACAGATCGGTGTCGGCATGGTCTGCCGTGGTGAGGTCGCTTTGATTGTTGCCAACAAGGGCGCTGCACTGGGACTGATGCCGGAGGTCTTCTTCGCTCCGGTCATCATCATGGTGGTCGCCAGCACCATCCTGACCCCTCTGCTGCTCAAGTACGCCTACCGCGAAAGCAACGCATACGAGGATATGCAGGAAAGCCCGCTGCTCGACCATTATCAGGAAACCGAACAGTTGGATTGGGTCGCCGACAGCCTGATTCGTGCCAACGACCATATCATGAAAAAAAATCGCGGCAAATCCAAAAAATAAAAGATTGCAATACAAAAGAGGAGCGCCCTGTAGGGCGCTCCTCTTTTGTTTCTCGGTCATTTGCCAATTCCTTCCTTATTATATATAGGATAACTTCTTCTCCTCTTGTATCTTGGTTAAGCTGACGTGATAGAAGGCTGATTTTCCTCTTTTTTCCAAGCCTTTCTGCATCATTTCTTCACAGAATGTCTATAATTTTGCGCTGTTCTTATTTAAAAAATTTCGTTAAACTAATAAACGACCCGGCAAATGAAGGTGAAATCTGCCAAAAACACCCTCTTTTCGGTATCAATCCTGTAACAAACCTTGAATCTGCACACAGAAAAGCTTATAATAAGTAAGTATGTTATAAAATTGCAAGTTGTCAGTTAAAAATAACGAATTCCCTTCACGGAAGGGAATTGTATCTTGATCTTGATTTTGGAAGAAAGGAGCGAACTGCTGGTGTCCAATGCCAAAAAAAGCAAAAAAGAAAAAACACCCGCTGCCACTCCTGCTGAAAGCTTGTCCTCTTTGGGGCATTTTGTATATGCTGTCTGCTACCTGGTCGGTGCAAGGATCATCCGATTTTTCCGACGTTCCAAGCGACGGCTGAAAAAGGGCGCACTGCACCTGAAGTGGAAGCTGCGCAGGCTTTACTTTGATTTCAAAGACCAGCAGGTCCTCGATAACCTGAACAAACAACATCACCACCGCCAGAACAAGGATGCCCTTCGTCAGGTGCAGCAGTCACTGCAACAGTGGAAGCAGCACCGCGAGCAATCCTCCAAGCTGCTGTTCGGTGAGTTTTTTTGCGCATTCCGACCGATTCTCCCGCTGCTTGCCGGTACCGTCAACTACCTGCTGCCGGTCGGCAGTATGGTCATTCTGATTTCCACTGTACTGCACTTTAGCACCATGACCTACGGCTTGCAGGTCCAGTACAACGGCGAGCACATCGGTTATATCTTGTCGGAGTCCGCCTTTGTGGAAGCCGAAGCCAAGGTGCGGGAACGTATTGTCAACGAAGCTTATCTGCCTCCTGAGGACAGCGTGCCTATTTATTCGCTTGCCATCGTGGAGGATGACCAGATTTCAGAAGAAAGCGTCTTAATCAACAACATCATCCGCGCTTCCGGCAATGAAATTGAAGAAGCTGCCGGTCTTTATGTCGACGGGGAGTTTATCGGGGCGGTGTCCGACGGCGACGAACTGCTGAAAAGCCTGCGCGCCCGCAAAAACGGAACCTATTCCCCTGATATGCCGACCGGCGAACCGGTTGAGGAGCAACCGCAGAAAGAGACCGAATCCCAAGAGCAACCGCAGGAGCAGACTCCTTCCAACCCCGAGCCAGAAAACGAACAGCCTTCCACCGAACAGCTTGTGCCCGAGCGCACCCATACGGTTCGGGAAGGTGACTCGCTGTGGGATATTGCCCTTGAATATGATGTTACCGTTGACCAGCTGCTCCAGCTCAACCCGGAGGTCAGCAAGAGTATGCTGGTGGGTCAGACGCTGATTATTTCACAGGCATCTGACTCCTCCGACTCGCAGGAATCGTCTTCCTCTCCGGCGGAAGATGCCCCGGCAGAAGAAACTCCCTCTGAAGAGGAAAGCCCGGCAGAAGAAGAAACTGCTTCTGCGGAGGAATCCTCCTCATCGCGCACCCACACTGTGCAGGACGGCGATTCGCTGTGGGATATTGCTACCCAATACGATGTCAGCGTCGAACAGCTGCAACAGCTCAACCCGGAAGTCAGCAAGAGTATGCTGGTTGGTGAAACACTGATGATTCCACCGGCAGATTCCTCCGATGCGGCGGACAAACAGACGACCTCCGATTCCGTTTCAGCCGAAGCGGAAAAATCGAGCGAAACGTCTACCGCAAGCACCGAACAGCCAGAACAGATACAAACCGAAAAGGCTGCCGAGGAACCACTTTCTGCCAACAATGAAATCATCAGCTTTGTCCAGTCTATCCGCGTGGAAAGAGGTCTTTATCCTGTTTCCTCGGTGGAAAGCCTGCAAAGCATCAACGTCAAGCTCGACAGCGTGGTGGAGGGTGAACAGACCTATACCATCCAGCAGGGAGATTCTCCGTCGCTGGTTGCAGACAAGGTCGGCATCCCGACCCAGACGCTGATCAACCTCAATCCCGATGTCACTCAGTCGATGCTGGTGGGCGATGTATTGGTCATCTCCCATGAGCAGCCCTTCCTTCAGACCAAGACGGTCAAAACGGTCACCGAAGAGAAGGAAATCGCCTTCAAAACCGAAACCGAACTGGACCACAACAAAGCTTCCGGCTATGAAAAGGTGGTGCAGGAGGGTAAAAACGGACTGGAGGAAATCGTCAGCGAGGTCACCTACATCGACGGCTATGAAACCGAGCGAACGGTCATCTCCAAAACGACCCTGCAAGAACCGGTTACTGCCAAGATTGTGGTCGGCTCTCTGACCAGCAGCCAGTACAACTTCTCAGGCTCCGGCGCCGCTTCTACTGAAAGCAACGTCGGCGGCTACATCTGGCCGGTCAACGGCGGCTACATCTCCTGCCCGATCTGGGGATACAGCGGACACACCGGCACCGACATCGCGGCGCCAGCCGGAACCACCATCTGGGCTTCCAAAGGCGGAACCGTCGCTTATGCAGGCTGGTCCAACGGTTACGGATATAATGTCCTGATCAATCATGGGGATGGAACCAAGACCCGATATGCGCATTGCAGCAGCCTTGCTGTTTACACCGGTCAGCAGGTATCGCAGGGACAGGTCGTCGGTTATGTCGGACAAACCGGATGGGCTTCTGGAAACCACTGTCACTTTGAAATCATCAGCAACGGTACCTTCCTGGATGCCAGAAACTACATCGGATACAGTCGTTAAAAAAATCCCGAGGCGGTCGTCATGACTGCTTCGGGATTTTTGCATATCCTGTTCTTTTGCGGGCAAGCTGAAAAGAAGAAGGAGGAAGGTCCTGTGCATCTTTTCAAGTCCCGTCCGCACCGCATCCCACAATGGAGGTTGTTCTGGCAGAGCTTTTGGAGCAGTCTGATCCTCATCCTGTTCCTCTGCGCCTTTTTATACATCGCCTGCTCACAAAACAGCGGCATACAAGAACCCATCCTGTCGGTACAGCTGCCCTATTCCCAGCAGAAAATGACAAAGCGCCCGACCAATCGGTCGGACGCCCTGTCACTGAGTTTCTTTGGATGGAAATGGGAGTTATCAATCGAAACGATGCAGCAGCTTTCCGACCAGCTTTCCCGCTGGTACCGGCAGTACGGCGTTTTGATTCCTGCGCGTTACCGCGCGGCTGCTTCTGCTGCTGTCATCCTATGGGAGGAGCTGTCCAAAATTTCCCGGGAAATTTTTACAACTCCTTTTTGCTGACAATCTTGACCGAGAGGTGAATCGACAGCAGCAGACCCAAAACCAGAAGCAGGAACAAACCGGCAATACCCAACAGCACCATCTTGTAGAAGGATGCGGTTGCCACCACGCTGACCTGACGGTTGAGGATAAAGACCCCTGCCACAAACAGTCCGGACGACACGCCCAGGACCAGCATAAAAATCAGCCGTCCCTTTTGGACGCCCCACTTGTACGCCACCGGAATCATCACCGCAGCAAAGTAGACGTTCAGCACCACCGTCATCAATAAAACGCTCAGGATTTCCTGCATCGGCGTATTCAGCACCAGCAGGTAGACCAACGAAATCACTGCGGTGGCAGATGCCATGATGCCAAAGGTCGCATAGCGCGACAGCACCACCTGCTTTGTGCTGACCGGCAGCACCCGCAGATATTTTTCCCAATGGTAAAACTCATCGTAGGAAAACAGGTTGAGGATATAGCTGGCGCCCATGATGCAGAGCATCATCGCACCGGTGGCAGGCTGTCCTCCCACTGCCCAGGCAACCATAAAGACCAGAAAAATCCCTGCAAGCGTCTTGAGCATCCGCCTGATGGACAAAAGATCGTTTAAAATAAGTCCCTTCATATTATAAGACCTTCCTTTCCCAACTGCTCTGCATCCGGTTACTGTTTGTTGCGGCAGAGCATCAGCATCATCTCGTCCAGGGTCAGCGAATCCAGAAGGATGTCGGGATACCGGCGGGCAAACTGCTCGCGGTCGTTGACCAGCGCCTGACTGCCATACGGGGTATCCTGCATGACCTCCACCAGCCTGCTGTCCACCGCATGGAGGGTCTGGCGATCTGCCTTTGCAATCGCATAGCCGTACAACAGCTCATCCTTGTTTTTGCTCATCAGCAGCCTGCCTTGGTGGATGAAGGTGATGTAATCGGCAATCCGCTCCAAATCGCTTGTGATGTGCGAGGACACCAGAATCGAGCGTTTGCCGTTGGAGATAAATTCCAGAAAGATGTCCAGCATCTCGGCGCGGACCACCGGGTCCAACCCGCTGGTCGGCTCGTCCAAAATCAGCAGCTGTGCGCCGTGACTGAGCGCAATCGCCAGCGAGAGCTTCATCTTCATCCCGCGGGAGAAATCCTTGATTTCCTTTTTATCAGGAAGAGAAAAGCGCTGAAGGTATTGATTGTATGCACTTTCATCCCACTGGGAGTATATTTTCTTCATCACCCTGCCCAGGTGGGAGGTGTAGAGTGTCTGGTTAAAGGGCATTTCATCGAACACCACTCCGATGGATTCCCTGTCCTGTGGCGTGACTCCCCGGTGTCCAAAGACAGAGATTTGCCCGCTGTCCGGCTGTGCCATTCCCAGAATCATACGCATGGTGGTGGATTTACCTGCGCCGTTTTCTCCAATCAAGCCCATGATGGCACCTTCCGGCAGCTGGAAGCTGATGTCCCGCAGCGAAAACTGCGGATATTCCTTACACAAATTTTGCACCTGCAATACCATAAACCGATTCTCCTTTCCGGTTTCTATCCTTCTTCATACAACAGGCTGAGCATCTGCTGCATCTCCTCCAGGGTGATGGAAGCTGCCTGCGCCTGCTCGACCGCCTGCTCAAGCGTTTGCTCGACCCGTTTGCGCTGTTCTTCCCGCATCAGCTCCAGATTGCGCGGCGCCACAAAGCACCCCTTTCCTGCTACGGTCACCACAAAGCCGTCCCGCTCCAAATCCTCATAGGCACGTTTTGTGGTGATAACGCTGATGCGCAAATCCTTTGCCAGCGCCCGCATGGAGGGCAGCACTTCGCCCTCCTGCAATTCGCCGCTGAGGATGCTGTTTTTGATCTGTGCGGTGATCTGTTCATAGATCGGCTTGCCGCTGGAGTTGCTGATAATCAGATTCAAATGATCACCCATCCTTCTTTTCCGTATATACTGTATATATCGTATATATACAGTATCACAGTTATTTCTGCTTGTCAATGGCTTTGCAAAATTTTGTAGAAAAATTCATCATCGGATGCTATACTGAAAACAAGCAAAAATTTACAACCATCAAACAGGGAGGAACCTTATGAAAAAACTGTTTTCGGATAAAATCTATCTCATCCTGCAAATTGCTTCGGTTGCCGTCGGCGGTATCTATCTGTTTTGCACCCGCAGCTACCAGCAGACACCCGTCTGGGTCAGCTGGCTTCTCTCGATGGCTTTGTTTGTCAGCGTCATCCTGTACAGCGCCGTCAAAAAAAGATGGGTGGTCACCGCTGTCAATCTGGCTGCCGGCATCCTGCTGTTTTTGAGCTTGATGATTTTACCGTACAGCATCTAGAAAAGCAGAACCATGATAAAAGCATGGTCTCCAAAGCTTCACAACGACAAAACAGCGCAGCGAAAGCAGTTTGCTTTCGCTGCGCTGTTTTATTTTACACCCACTATCGGTCCAAAATCATCTGTCCGTAGTTGAGCATTTCAAATCCCAGCTGCTCATACAGCTTTTTTGCCTTTGGATTGTATGGGCAGACCTCCAGACGAAAACGTTTCGCCTGCGGGTACTCGGCAAACAGCCACTGAAAATACTGATGACCATAGCCTTTGCCGCGGGACTGCGGGGTGAAATACAGCTCCTCCGCCTGTACTACCAATCCGCCTGCTTCACAGCTCCAGTAGAAAGCAAGCAAGGCATAACCCACCGGCTTTTCCTGCTCACAGAGTGTCAGCCCGCGCATCAAAGGGCTTCCCTTCACCCCAATGTTGAAAGTGTCCTCCAGCTTTTGTTCCTCCAACTCAAACAGGCTGGCATCGCTGCTGTAAAAATCCCTTGCCATTTCTAAATAAGCCTGACGGTCTTCCTCTTTAAAATCACGAATCTGCAACATCGTTCTTCCTCCTTTACTTGATTATTCTAGCAAAATTTCCTACTTTTCGTCAACTCCAATAAAATTCACCCCAACTTCTTTACATCGACTCGCTTTTTCACTATAATGTAATAAATCGTTTTGTAAATTGTGTAATAAAAGATAGGACTATCGGAAAAGGATGTGTACCGCATGAAACTGCAAACATTATTTGAGGAAAAAAAGGTCGTTTTTTCCCTGGAAATCTTCCCGCCCAAAAAGACCAGCTCGATTCAGACCATCTATGACACGCTGGATGCGCTGCGCGACATTGAGCCTGATTTTATCAGCGTAACCTACGGCGCAGGAGGAAATCCAGCCGACCGCTCCACTGTACAGATTGCCTCCGACATCAAGCACCGCTACCATATCGAGCCGTTGGCTCATTTAAGCTGTGTCAATTCCACCAAAGAACATATCGGCAGGGTACTGGATGATCTGCGGGAAAATGACATCGAAAATATCCTGGCGCTGCGCGGCGACCTCAATCCAAACGTACCGCCGCAGACCGATTACCGCTATGCCAGCGACCTGATTGATGATATTAAGCAATACGGCGGTTTTGACATCGCTGCCGCCTGCTATCCCGAGGTCCACCCGGAGACTGCGGATTTGGAGGAGGATCTGCTGCACCTGAAGGAAAAGGTGGATGCCGGTGCTACCCACCTGATCTCTCAGCTGTTTTTTGACAACAACGACTACTACAACTTTCTGTATCGGGTGCGGCAGGCGGGCATCACCGTTCCCATCGAAGCGGGCATCATGCCGGTAACCAACCGCAAGCAGATTGAACGGATGGTTTCGTTGTGTGGAGCCAGCCTTCCTAAAAAATTTGTCCGCATCATGCACCGCTATGGAGATGACCCCGCTGCCATGCAGGATGCCGGCATCGCATACGCCGTCGAGCAGATTGTAGACCTGATTTCCAACGGAGTACAGGGCATCCATCTGTACACCATGAACAATCCGCTCATTGCACACCGCATCAATCAGGCGGTTGCCAGCCTGATTCGCTGCTCCAACCGATAAAGGAGGTCTGTGGATGCTCTGCCTTTTGCATCACATCCCAACCGAAGAAACCATCCGCTATGCGCTCGGCTGTGCTGTGCCAAAACCGGTCGACCCACAGTGGCTGTCCAAGGCACAAACAGCACAACAGCAGGTTCTGCAAAGCAGTCAGCCTCGTTTTTGCTGGAGAGTCTTTCCCAGCGCGCCTTTACTGGAGCAGCTGCTGACCGGTCAGGACATCCGCAGCCATCTGTCCGGCTGCACCGATTGTATCCTGCTGGCTGCCACCCTGGGCGCGCAGGTGGATGCCCTGATTCGCCGTGCGCAGGTCCGCGATATGGAGCAGGCGCTCTGGCTGGATGCCGCCGCCTCGGCAGCCATTGAGGAGGTCTGCGATACAGCGCAGCGGCAGATTGCCGAACAGCTCGGACAAAGCCTGACCCACCGCTTCAGCTGCGGATATGGGGACCTTCCCCTTTCCATCCAGCCGCAGCTGTGTACGCTGCTGGACAGTGCAAAAAGCATCGGTCTTTCGGTCAGCCATTCCTCTATGCTGACACCGGTCAAATCGGTGACTGCCATCCTGGGCATCCTGCCCGCAGGTACTGTCGCTTCGGCGCCAAAGCCCTGCACCATCTGTCATTTAAAAGAAAATTGTGTTTTAAGAAGAAAGGGTGTTTTTTGTGGAAAATCGACTGATTGATTCGCTGCGCCGCGCCGACCGCTTCTGGCTGTTAGACGGAGCGATGGGGACCCAGCTGCAAAAAAAGCTGGTCGCTGCCGGTCGCAGCATTTTAGGCTTAATCCCCGAGCTGTGCTGCATCACCGAACCGGAGCTGGTCACCCAGGTCCATCGGGAATATCTGGAAGCCGGAGCAGACATCCTGTACACCAATACCTTCGGCGCCAACCGCAAAAAGCTGACTGGCAGCGGATATACACCGCAGCAGATCATTCCTGCTGCGGTCGGCTGTGCCAAACAGGCGGCAACGGGGAAGGACACGCTGGTTGCTTTGGACATCGGTCCCATCGGCGAGCTGATGGAACCAACCGGCACCCTTTCCTTCCAGCAGGCTTATGACCTCTTTGCCGAGCAGGTCAATGCCGGTGTACAGGCAGGCATAGATCTGATTGTCATTGAAACGATGACCGACCTCTATGAGGTCAAGGCTGCCATCCTTGCCGCTAAGGAATGCTGCGAACAGCTTGGCAAAGCGCTTCCTGTGCTGGTATCGATGACCTTTGAGGCAAACGGACGGACCTTCACCGGCTGCTGCGTTCCTTCGATGGCTGCGGTCATCGAGGGACTGGGCGCAGATGCTATCGGCTTTAACTGCTCGCTGGGTCCGGTGGAACTGCTCCCCTTCGCCAGACAGCTGCGGGAAAACACCTCTCTGCCCCTCTTCATCAAGCCAAATGCCGGTCTGCCCGACCCGTTGACCGGCAGCTATTCCATTGACGCTGCAAAATTTGCCGATTGTATGCAGGAATACCTTGCGTTGGGGATTCACCTGTTCGGCGGCTGCTGCGGAACCGACCCTTCCTTCATCCGTGCGATGCGGCAGATGCTGGACCAAAAGTGTCCACAGGATTTTCCAACTCCTGTCGTTTCCAGACAAGCCTGTGTCTGCACACCCACCTGTTTTGTTCCCATCGACCGGGTACGAATCATCGGGGAACGCATCAATCCCACCGGCAAAAAGCGTCTAAAGCAGGCAATCCTGGAGCAGGATTTTGACTACATCCTCAGCCAGGGACTCTCTCAGCTGGAGGCAGGCGCACAAATCCTGGATGTCAACATGGGAATGCCCGAGGTCGATGAGAGCCGGATGCTGCCGCTGGTTATTCAAAAGCTGCAAGGCGTGCTGGATGCTCCGCTGCAAATCGACTCCTCCAATGTCAAAGCCATCGAGCAGGCGCTGCGTCTCTACAACGGAAAACCCATCGTCAACTCGGTCAACGGGGAGGAAGGCTCGATGAACGCCATCCTGCCGCTGGTCAAAAAATATGGTGCGGCAGTCGTTGCGCTGACCCTGGATGACAACGGAATCCCGCTGCTGGCAGAGGAACGGTTTGCCATCGCAGAGCGAATCGTTGCACGCGCCGAGCAATACGGCATCCCGCGCGAGGACATCTATGTGGACTGCCTGACCCTGACTGCCTCGGTGCAGCAAAAAGAGGTCGTAGAAACACTGAAGGCAATGCGCATGGTCAAAGAGCAGCTGGGCTGCCGCACCCTGTTGGGCGTTTCCAACATCTCCTTTGGTCTGCCCAATCGCGAGCTTCTCAACCACAGCTTTTTGCTGATGGCGCTGGAAGCCGGACTGGATTTGCCCATCATCAATCCAAATGTTCCTTCCATGCTGGATGCTATCCGCGCCTTTGAAGTGCTGTATGCAAAGGATGAACACGCTGCCCGTTACATCGAAAATTTTAGCCGTCCCGAGGAGATAGCACGCATCTCGGCAAAACCAACCGTTCCCACAACCTCTGCTGTCCAGACAAGCGGCAGCGACTGTGACCCGCTGACCGCTGCCATCCAAAAGGGTCTGGGTGAATCGGTGCGACGCGAGGTCTGCCTGCTACTGGAAGGCTGCGAGGCGGAAACCATCATCAACGAGCGGCTGATTCCTGCTCTGGATTTGGTGGGACAGGAGTTTGAAAGCGGGAAAATCTTTCTGCCGCAGATGATTCAATCCGCACAGGCGGCACAGGCAGGCTTTGAAGAAATCAAACGTTTCCTGTCTGCCCACCCGCAGCAGGACAGCTCCCATCAACCGCTCGATTCCAAAGGCATCGTTCTTGCCACTGTGCATGGAGATGTCCACGACATCGGCAAAAACATCGTCAAGGTCATCCTGGAAAACTACGGGTTCCCGGTCATTGACCTGGGCAGAGATGTACCTGCCGAGCGGGTCGTACAGGCAGTGCGGGAACACGGCATCCGGCTGGTCGGACTGAGTGCGCTGATGACCACCACCTTAAAAAGCATGGAGGAAACCATCGCCCTGCTGCACCAACAGCAACCCGACTGCAAAATCATGGTGGGCGGCGCGGTGCTGACCGAGGAGTATGCCAAAAAGATTGGCGCCGATTTCTACGCCAAAGATGCAAAAGCCTCCGCCGACATTGCACGCTCGGTCCTGCTGTAAGGCAAAAAATGCAGGAATCGGGAAGGATTTCCTGCATTTTTCCTCCTTTTATGAGGGATTGGGAAATCCTTTCCTGCAAAAGTTTGTGAAAAATTACACAAATTCTTTCCCCCTCCCCCCTTCCTGCACCACAAAAGGGAAAACCTTTGTAAAAATGGGGTAAATCATCCACCCGCGCCCTTGCAAAAGCGCAGCGAATAGATTACAATAGACTTAAATCGTACAGATTGAATCCTCCGCTTTTTTAGCGGAAAAATGTTTTGTTTACCGCAACCATTTTTATAAACGGGTTGGAATCTCCAACCGATGAAAGGCAGGTTATCTGTGATGAATTCTCTGAACAAAAAGACAATCGAAGATATTGATGTATCCGGCAAACGTGTGCTGGTGCGCTGCGACTTTAACGTTCCGCTCAAGGACGGCGTGATTACCAACGACAAGCGCATCGTGGCTGCTCTGCCAACCATCCAGTACCTGATCGACCATCAGGCAAAGGTCATCCTCTGCTCCCACCTGGGCAGACCGAAGGGTGAATACAAGGAAGAATTCTCTCTGGCTCCGGTCGCTGCCAGACTGAGCGAGCTGCTCGGTCAGCCGGTCGAGCTGGCGCAGGACAAGGAAGTGGTCGGCGAAAATGCAAAGGCACTGTCCTTCGCAATGCATCCGGGCGATGTCATCCTGCTGGAAAATGTCCGCTTTAGAAAAGAAGAAACCAAAAACGAAGAGTCCTTCTCGAAGGAGCTTGCCGGTCTGGCTGACATCTATGTCAACGATGCATTTGGTACCGCACACCGCGCACACGCTTCAAACGTAGGGATCGCTTCAACAGGTATCCCAACAGTTGCTGGTTTCTTAATGGAAAAAGAAATCAAATTCAGGAATGTCACCGGAATCCGTACCGCCTTAGCAAAAAAAGACATTAACAGAGCGACAATCAAGATCAAAGAACAGACAGTAGATACAGTAAAAATCCTTTCCGTAGCGACCTTACATGACGAGTTCGGCTTTGGAACACAAAGATGCGACCGATTTATCAAGCGATTTAACAAAAAAGCGGAGTGCATCATGGACGATATGGCAAGTTGGAATG
>ENA-ORVG01002676-ORVG01002676.1-human-gut-metagenome-genome-assembly--contig:-NODE-2676-length-16169-cov-58.077945_pt1 | contig 16169 bp, 13 predicted proteins | sample MGYA00242091_ERZ509233 | MGnify/ENA primary metagenome ERZ509233 (study PRJEB26280, sample SAMEA2338840) | human gut metagenome | biome: human gut; feature: human-associated habitat; material: faeces... | reverse complement strand
AGATCTCTTTGGCAAAGTTGGTTCGGCTGTCCACCATCGTCAGCAGGATACCGTCAATCTGGAGCTTGGGATTGATTTGCCTCTTTACCTTGTTTACCGTGGAGAGCAGCTGTTCCAGCCCTTTAGCGGGCAGATACTCTGCCTGAACGGGAATGATGATCCTATTCGCAGCCGCCAGCGCATTGACCGTAAGCATCCCCAACGAAGGCTGACAGTCAATCAGGATATGGGAATATTGTCCCTTCAGTGTGTCCAGGTATTGCCGTAAAATCGTTTCACGGCTCATGGCGTTTACCAGAGAAACCTCCATACCGGAAAGCTGAATATCCGCAGGCATCAGGTCAACGCCTTCTGCATGATGCAGAATACCTTCTCCGGGGCGTATAGGCTGATCCATCAGAATTTTGCCCATTGCATCCGACAGTGTAAATGGCAGCTTGTCTGGTTGCGGATTTCCCAAGCTGATTGTCAGGCTTCCTTGCGGGTCCCCGTCGATCAGAAGCACTTTCTTTCCGGCCTGTGCCAGACCTATTCCCAAGTTCGCACAGGTTGTTGTTTTGCCAACGCCGCCTTTCTGGTTGGCAATGGCGATGATTTGTGTGTTCATGACTTCACCTCATTTCTGATTGTTGCTGTTGTTTCTGGAAATAGAAAAAGCCGCCACTTCAAAATCATAAAGTGACGGCCCTTTCTAATGCCGGAATCTCTGAAACAAAAAAGCACCCAGTTATTTGTTACTGAGTGCCTGCATTAGAATCGTATTTAATTGTTCAGATTTGGTCAGATTATGCCAAACTCTCCAGCGAAAAATCCGGTGTCTGAGAGTGCCAAATCACCCTCAAAAATACCCCCGAAATTGCTCTCTGGTTGTCCTATTTTTTAACCACTAAGGCCGTTTTTTGACCCCATTTTTGCCGGTTGTCCTATATTTAACCACTAAAAATTGGGTGAAAACGGCTCTCGTTTGGTCAAATCAAGTCAAACTATATCAGCCCGTTTAGGTATAAGAAAAGCCCGGAAAACCTTGATTTTCCGGGCTTTTTGAACCATTTTGATATAGTCTGAGCAGTCGATTATCGCTTGCTGAACTGCGGAGCGCGACGAGCTGCTTTGAGACCGTACTTCTTACGTTCCTTCATACGAGGATCGCGGGTCAGGAAGCCAGCCTTCTTCAGGGTGCTGCGCAGCTCGGGGTCGAACTGCAGCAGAGCGCGGGACAGGCCGTGGCGGATAGCGCCAGCCTGGCCGGAAGTACCGCCGCCGACAACGTTAATCACGATGTCGAACTTGCCATCGGTGTTGGTCAGAGCCAGCGGGCTGCGGACCATCAGCTTCAGGGTTTCCAGGCCGAAGTAATCGTCGATATCACGATTGTTGATGGTAATCTTGCCGGTGCCATTGTAGACGCGGACGCGGGCAACGGAATGCTTACGACGGCCAGTGCCGTAGAAATACTGTTTAGTTTCGTACATCTTCTATTGCCTCCTTATCAAAATTCCACAACTTCGGGCTTCTGGGCAGCATGTGCATGCTCAGCAGTCTTGTAGCAGTGCAGGCGGGTCATAGCCTTAGCGCCCAGGGTGTTGGAAGGAACCATGCCCTTAACAGCGTAGGTCATAGCCTTATCGCTGGCTTCAGCCATCAAGGTCTTATACTGGGTTTCCTTCAGGCCGCCGATCCAGCCAGAATGGGTGCGATGATACTTCTTTTCCAGCTTCTTGCCAGTCAGAACAGCTTCGTCGCAGTTAATCACGATGACATGGTCACCGCAGTCAACATTGGGGGTAAAGGTAGTCTTGTTCTTACCACGCAGCAGGACAGCGGCCTGGGCAGCAACGCGGCCGAGCGGTTTGCCGGCAGCATCAATAACATACCACTTGCGGTCGACCATCTCAGCGGGCTTAGCGAGAGTAGTGCTCATGATTTGAATCCTCCATACTTTATAGTGACGCATCCGAATCATTTCGGTTTATTCAAAGCGCAATGCACAGCACGGCACTGCGCTGATTTCGCGCAAGTATGATTTTAGCAAATACGCGCTGTTTCGTCAAGGGATTTTGCAAACAAAATCATTTTATTCTCGCGTAGCTCTTGTTTTCTTGTATTTTCTCTTGTTTTCTAACGTTTTCGCAAACGGCATTTTACTGTTTTGCCTTTTGCACCTGTTTTTGTGTACCCTGCAGCAAAGTGTTCTGTCCGCTTTGTGCAGTCTGCTGGTTTCCAGTTTTCTTCCCTGCCCTGCTTTGCCAACCAAACTGCGGCGCGGGCACGGCTTTGTTTTTGCAGCTCCTGTGCGGTGCTTTGATAAAATTCTTCCGATTTGGCTGCGGCTGTTGGCATTGGGCAGCAGGATGTGCTATAATAGCGATGTTTATAGTATCGTCTTAGAGTGTATAAAGGTAAGGTGGAACGGGCATGCAGCGCTTGGAGGGTCTGCTGCGCAAGGCAGTGCAGGATTACGAGATGATCGCACCGGGCGACCGGGTATGCGTTGGTGTTTCCGGCGGGAAGGACAGCGTTGCGCTGACCGTGGCGCTGGGACACCTGCGGCGGTATCTCGGCGTTCCGTTTGAGGTCATGGCGGTCACGCTGGACCCGCGCTTTGGCGGGGTGGAAGCCGACTACCAGCCACTTGCGGACCTGTTTGCGCAGGAAGGCATTCCTTACGAAATACGGCGCACGGATATCGGCCCCGTGGTATTTGATTACCGCAAAGAGCCGAACCCCTGCGCGCTGTGTGCCAAAATGCGGCGCGGGGCACTGCACGCTGCCGCGCAGGAACTTGGCTGCAACAAAGTGGCGCTGGGGCACCACCTGGATGATGCCGTGGAGACTTTTTACATGAACCTTTGGCGGGAAGGCCGTATTGGGTGTTTTTCGCCCGTGACCTACCTGGACCAGCGCAACATTACGCTGATCCGGCCAATGATCTTTGCCACCGAAAGCGAGGTAAAAAGCGCGGTATACCACGCCGGGCTGCCCATCATCAAAAGCCGCTGCCCAGCTGATGGCGCCACAGTGCGCGAACAGACCAAATTGTTTGTGCAGCAGATGAGCCGGGACGACCCGGCTTTCCGTCAGAAAACACTGCACGCTTTGCAGCAAAGCGGCATTGACGGCTGGCGGCCGCTGCATACCGGGCACACGCGGGGCTAGATTTCCCGTTGTGTTTTGTATCGAAATGGGGTGGATTGCAATGACGAACGAACTGTACGAAAAGCATTGTTGGGCATTGGTTGATCTGGATGCTATGCAGAGCAACCTGGCACTGATCCAAAAAACGGTGGGCGCGCCGGTGTGCTGCGTTGTCAAGGCGGACGCTTACGGCCACGGCGCCGCTGTGGCCGGGCCCTGGCTGGAAGAAAACGGTGCAGCCGCTTTTGCGGTCAGCTGCCTGGCCGAAGCGCGGCACCTGCGCCGCCACGGGATCAGTAAACCCATCTTGATCCTGGGCTACACCGACCCGCTGCAGGTGGATCAGCTGGCGTTCAACTGCATTACCCAGACCGTCTATTCCGAAGAGTATGCCAAGGCGCTTTCCGCTGCCGCCCAAAACGCCGGCGTGGAGGTACACTGCCACTTTAAGGTTGATACCGGTATGGGACGCATTGGGTTCAGCGTGCGTTCTGACTTTGAGGCGGCAATCGCTGCCATGGAGCGCTGCGCCGCCCTGCCCAAGCTGCACTTCAGCGGTATTTTCCAGCATTTTGCCGTGGCAGACAGCACCACGCCGGAAAACGAAGCCTACACCCAAGCCCAGCACGCCCTGTTTGAGCGCACCGTGCAGCGGCTGCAGGCGGACGGCGTTGCCCTGCACACCATCCACTGCGCCAACTCTGCCGCACAAATGCGCCACCCGGAATGGCACCACAGCCTGACCCGCGCAGGCATTATCCTGTATGGGCTGGACCCCAGCCCGGAAGTGCATTTTGACGGCCTGCGCCCCACCATGACGCTGAAAAGTGTTGTGGAATTTGTAAAGGACCTTTTACCCGGCGAGAGCGTGAGCTATGGCCGCACCTACACAGCCAACACACCCCGCAAGGTTGCCACCGTATGCGTTGGCTATGCGGACGGCTACCCCCGCGCGCTTTCCGGCAGCAATGGCAACCCCAATGCGGGGGTTATGAGCATCCACGGAAAGCCCGCCCCGATAATCGGCCGGGTGTGCATGGATCAGACCCTGGTGGATGTGACCGACATCCCCGATGTTAAAATGAATGATGAAGTAACGGTATTCGGCCCTGAAAACGCTGCGATCGGCGCAGATACCGCCGACAGCATTGCAGCTAAGACCGGCACCATCAACTATGAAATTATCTGCGGCATCAGCCGCCGGGTTCCCCGTGTTTACCTGCGGGACGGCGCGCCGGTGCGTATCTGGAACGATTTGGAGGAAACCTGATGGCACGCGACAATATTCGCAACTTTTGTATCATTGCCCACATTGACCACGGCAAGTCCACACTGTCGGACCGTATTCTGGAGCTGACCGACAGCGTAGACAAGCGCACCATGGAGGACCAGATTCTGGACGACATGGAGCTGGAACGCGAGCGCGGCATTACCATCAAAGCCCGCGCCGTTACCATGCACTACCACGCCGATGACGGCAAGGAATACGAGTTCAACCTGATCGACACGCCGGGCCACGTTGACTTTCAGTACGAAGTCAGCCGCAGCCTGGCTGCCTGTGAGGGTGCCATCCTGGTGGTGGATGCCAGCCAGGGCGTGGAAGCCCAGACGCTGGCCAACTGCTACCTGGCCATTGACCACAACCTGGAAGTTGTGCCCATCCTGAATAAGATTGACCTGCCCAGCGCTGACCCGGATGCCGCCGCCAAAGAGGTGGAGGATGTCATCGGTCTGCCCTGCATGGATGCCCCGCGCGTGAGCGCCAAGATGGGCATCAATATCCGCGAAGTGCTGGAACGCGTGGTGCAGGATGTTCCCGCCCCGCAGGGCGACCCCGATGCCCCGCTGAAAGCCCTGATCTTTGACTCCATTTACGACAGCTACAAGGGCGTTATCGTCTATGTGCGCGTGTTTGAAGGCACCGTGCGCCCCGGCGATACCATCAAGCTGATGAACACCGGCGCAACCTTCCAGCTGGTGGAAGTGGGCCACATGGGTGCTACTGCCCTGGCCCCCTGCGATAAGCTAGAGGCCGGTGAAGTCGGCTACCTGACGGCCTCCATCAAGACCGTGCGCGATACCCGCGTGGGCGATACCATCACCCTGGCCGAAGCCCCCACGGCGGAAGCTCTGCCCGGTTTCCGCCAGGTAACGCCGATGGTGTTCTGCGGCATTTGCCCCGCCGATGGCGCCGACTACCCTGATTTGAAAGATGCGCTGGAAAAGCTGCAGCTGAACGATGCCGCCTTGAGCTTTGAGCCGGAAACCAGTGCGGCCCTGGGCTTCGGCTTCCGCTGCGGGTTCCTTGGGCTGCTGCACATGGAAATCATCACTGAGCGGTTGGAGCGCGAGTTTGACCTCGACCTGATCACCACCACCCCCGGTGTTCAGTACCGGCTGACCTTGACGGACGGCACGGTGGAAGTGATCGATAACCCCTCCGCCTATCCCGACCCGGCCCGCATTGCCAAGGCGGAAGAACCATTTGTGGATGCCCACATTTACACCCCCAACGATTATGTTGGCCCGCTGATGGACCTGTGCCAGCAAAAGCGCGGCACCCTGATTGCGATGGATTACCTGGATGAGACTCGCGTGGACCTGCATTACCAGATTCCGCTGGGCGAGATTGTTTATGACTTCTTTGACGCCATCAAGAGCCGCAGCCGCGGTTACGCCAGCTATGACTATGCGTGGGAGGGCTGGCACCAGTCCGAGCTGGTCAAGCTAGACTTCCTGCTGAACGGCGAGATCGTGGATGCGCTTTCGATGATCGTATTTGCGGATAACGCTTACGCCAAGGGGCGCCGCATCTGCGAAAAGCTGAAGGAGAACATCCCGCGCGCTTTGTTTGAAATTCCCATTCAGGCGGCCGTGGGCGGCAAGATCATTGCCCGCGAAACAGTCAAGGCCGTGCGCAAGGATGTTTTGGCCAAGTGCTATGGCGGCGATATTACCCGTAAAAAGAAGCTGCTGGAAAAGCAGAAAGCCGGTAAAAAGAAGATGCGCAAACTGGGCAGCGTGACCCTGCCCAGCGAAGCCTTTACCGCCGTGCTGAAGCTGGATTCCGATACCTGATTGACTACAGCACCATAGATAGCAGCACCCGCCGGGGCGGCGCAGCACAACAGCTGCCTGCCCCGGCGGGTTTGTTTTTGGCGCGGCGCATTTAGGCCAGTGGCCGAATATAAAACGACCACCCCCTGCCCTGCCGCACAAGGTTTTACCGTGCGGTCGGGGCAAGGGGTGGTTTTGTGTTATTTCCGTTCAGGCGTTCAGCTTACCGCCGGGCGGCAGCGAACGCGGCAAAAGAGTTCAGCGGATCTCGATGCCCAGCTTGAACTTGAGGTTGCCGAGGATTTTCTTGACAAAGCGGTCCACATCGGCAGCTTCCAGGGCTTTGTTTTCCGGTGCAAAGTGCAAGGTGAACGCCATGCTCTTTTTGCCGGCGCCAATGGCTTCGCTGCGGTAGATATCAAACAGCTCCACATCGGCCAGCTGCTTGCAGGCGCGCTTCATTTCGGCAATGATGGTGCCGCAGGGGGTTTCCTCGTCAGCAACCAGAGCCAGGTCACGGGCCACGGTATCGAACTCCGGCAGCGGATGATAACGCAGACCGGCAGGCAGCTGTGCCACCAGCGTCTCGTAATCGATCTCGCCCAGGAAGATCTTCTGGTTGGCGCGGCTGTCACGCGGCAGATCCAGACCGGCCTGCACATCGTTGGCCAGCTTGCCAAAGCTGCCCACACGCACGCCGTTGCACAGGATGTAAGCGGCAATGCCGGGGTGCAGGTAAGGCACATCCTCGGCACGCTCCACCTCAAAGGTTACGCCGAAGGAAGCAGCCAGGTCTTCCAGTGCGCCCTTAACGGCAAAGAAGTCCTCATGCTCACCAAAGGCCACAAAGCCCAGGTGCAGGCGCTCTTCCGGCAGTTCGGTCAGCGGAAGCTGTTTGGGCACATAAATGTTGGAAAGCTCAAACAGACGGCCGGCAGCGTTGCCCTTTTTCAGATTGGTAACCGCCACGTTCAACAGGCTGGGTGCCAGCAGGGAGCGCATGATGGTCAGGTTGGAGGAGATGGGGTTGACAATGCGGATGACATTGCGCTCCGGTGCATCGGGGGCAATGTGCAGGGCATCCAGGTCGGCATCCGCATAGAATGCCAGCGTCATAGCCTCATAGAAGCCTTGGGCACACATAGCGCTCTTGAGCTTATCGCGGCGGTGCTGGTCAGCCGTCAGGCCCCCGGTGGTGACCTGGGCAGCTTTCAGGAAGGTGGGGGTGATATGGTCATAGCCATATTCACGGATCACTTCCTCGGCCAGGTCCGGCTCGCCGATCTCGATATCCTCGCGGTAGCGCGGAGCAACCACCTGCATGGTGTCACCGTCGGCTTCCATCGTCACTTCAAAGCTGAGCTTTTTCAGGATGGCCAGAATTTCCTCGGTGGGCACGGTAATGCCCAGAATGGCGTTGATGGCGCTGATGCGGGCGGTGAAGTGCTTGCCTTTACGCGGAGCACCGGCAGAGCAGTCAAACTCGGTGGCGGTCACTTCGCCGCAGCCCAGCTCCTGGATCAGGTGCAGGGCGCGGGCCATGCCCAGCTCGGTGGTATATTCGCTGATGCCCTTCTCGTAATGGGCGGAAGCATCCGTGTTCTGGCCAAGGCCGCGGGCGGTCTTGCGGATGTTATCGCGGGCAAACTTGGCAGATTCAAACAGCAGCTGGGTAGTTTCCGGCTTGATCTCGCTGTTCAGGCCGCCCATAACACCGGCCAGGGCAACCGGCTTTTCGCCATCGCAGATGACCAGGTTCTGGGGGGTCAGGGTAAACTCCTTGCTGTCCAGCGTGGTGATCTTCTCGCCGTCCTTGGCACGGCGCACAATGATCTGGCAGCTTTCCAGCGTGTCCATATCAAAGGCGTGCATCGGCTGGCCGATTTCCAGCATGACATAGTTGGTGATATCCACCACGTTGGAAATGCTGCGCAGGCCGCACAAGGCCAGCTGGCGGCGCATCCAGCGCGGAGATTCACCGGTGGTGATGTTGCGCACATAGTGGCCCAGGTAGCGCGGGCACAGGTCCGGTGCTTCCACCGTAATGCTCAGGCGCGGGTCCTTGTAATCGCTCACGGTGTAATCGGTGGCAGGCATTTTCAGGGGCTTGTTCAGCACAGCGGCAACTTCGCGTGCAATGCCCAGAACGCTCTGGCAGTCGGCACGGTTGGCGGTGATGGAGATATCAAAGATATAATCATCCAACCCAACAACCTGCTGAATGGGGGTTCCGGGCACGGTATCTTTGGGCAGGTCCAGCAGGCCGTATACCTCAGCGCCGGGGTACAGGTCCTCGTTCAGACCCAGTTCCTCGCCGGAGCAGAGCATACCGTTGGATTCAATGCCCATCAAGGGCTTTGCCTTGATCTTGATGCCTCCGGGCAGCGTGGAGCCGTCCAGAGCAGCGGGGGTGTGCATACCGGCATACACATTGGACGCGCCGGTGGAGATCTGAATATCATGGCCATAGTCGCCGCAGTCCACCTTACAGATATGCAGGTGGGTGCCCTCCTGGGGCACGCACTCGGTCACAACGCCAACAACAACCTTGCTGATCTCAGCGCCAAGGTCGATGAGTTCTTCTACTTCAAAGCCACAGTCGAATAGTTTGGTTTCCAGCTCCTGGGCGGAAACATCAATATCCACATACTGTTTAAGCCAGCTGAATGGTACTTTCATTGTTGTTCCCCTCCTTAACCCTTGAACTGTTCGAGGAAGCGCAGGTCGTTCTCGAACATCAGGCCGATGTTGTTGATACCGTACTTAAGCATGGCGATACGCTCGATACCGATACCGAAAGCAAAGCCGGAGTATACCTCAGGGTCAATGCCGCAGTTTTCCAGCACGCTGCGGTGCACAACGCCAGCCCCCAGAACTTCGATCCAGCCGCTGTGCTTGCACAGGGGGCAGCCCTTGCCGTGGCATTCAAAGCAACTTACGTCAACCTCCACACTGGGCTCAGTGAACGGGAAATAGGACGGGCGCAGGCGGGTTTTGACCTCCGGGCCAAACAAAGCCTGCACAAAGCGGTCCAGCATGCCCTGCAGGTCGCACAGGGTAATGCCCTTATCCACAACCAGACCTTCCATCTGGTGGAACATCGGGGAGTGGGTTGCGTCAGAGTCAGAGCGGAACACGCGGCCGGGCACCAGAACCTTGATAGGGGGCTTTTCCTTATCCATCACACGGATCTGGCCGCCGCTGGTCTGGGTGCGCAGAACAATGTCATCCGCCACATAAAAGGTATCCTGCATATCGCGGGCCGGGTGGTTTTTGGGTACGTTCAGGCGGGTAAAGTTGTGGTCATCGTCCTCAATTTCGGGGCCTTCGTAAATTTCAAAGCCCATGCCGGCAAACACATCAATGATCTCATTCTTGATCTGGGTGATAGGATGCAGTGCGCCGGTGGCGTGGTGGGTGCCGGGCAGGGTGATATCCACGGCTTCAGCCTTGTTGCGGGCGGCAAGCTCGGCCTTTTCGATCTCGGCGGAAGCAGCCTGATACTGGCCCTCCACCCAGACCTTGAACTCGTTGATGGTTTTACCGGCGGCAGGGCGTTCCTCTTTGGGAACATCGCGCAGGGACTTGGTCAGTCCGGTCACGCTGCCGTTTTTGCTCAGATACTTCTGCCAAAAGGCGGAAAGTTCATCTTTGTTGTGCACTGCTGCAAGGTCGGCTTCCAGCTCGGCGCGCAGTGCGGCGATTTTTTCTTCCATAATGCACCTCTTTGATGATTTACGGGGCGAAGGCTGCTCGCTTTTGCTGCAAAACAAAATAAAAAAGCCCCGTCCCTGAACGGTAAAATCAGGGACGAAGCTGTAACATTCATTTACACTCCGCGGTACCACCCGTGTTCCGCCAAACCATGTCTGGCGGCACTCGATGCTTTGTAACGGGGCAGACCGTCCCGCGCTAATGGCTGCAATGCAGGGTTCACACAGGCCGCTCAGGAGCGAACTTCTGCCAGCAGGCTTTCGGGGCGGCTTACAGCCGATGGCCGCCCTCTCTGTGCTAAGTTTGCAGGCATACTTTCTCCGTCAATGCGTTTAACATAAAGCATTATAGGCCGTTTGGCCTTTTTTGTCAACCCTGGACGCACAGCAAAAAGGGCGCTGCCCCTTGCGGAACAGCGCCCTTTTTTCAAATTATCAAAACCGATCAGTTGTTGCGGCGGGAACGGCCCACGATGCGGACGATATACAGGAAGATGTTGATATAATCCAGGTACAGGCTGAGTGCGCCGATGATGGAGGATTTGTGCAGCATGGAAGCATCGCCGCCATAGTAGGCGTAATAGTACTTCAGCTTCTGGGTGTCATAAGCCGTGAACAGCATAAACACCAGGACCGAAACCGCGCAAAGCACGATATCCATCATACCAAAGCCCGCGCCGGTCAGCATGCCAATCAGGCCGCCCACCAGGCTGGTCAAAATAATGGCAATCAAAGCACCCATCAGGTTGATACCCCAGCCGCTCAAATCGCGCTGGGTTCGGGCACCGTAAACAGCCATAACGCCAAAGTACACGGTACCAACCAGGAACGCCAGAATCAGCGTGGAAAGATCATAGATGATAAAGTAGGTGCTCAGGTTGATGCCGTTCAGCACCGCATAGGCGAAGAACAGCCCCGTTGCGGTGGTGGGTTGCAGGCGTTCCACCCTAGCGGACAGAACCGCAACCAGCACCAGCTCCGCAATGCTCAGGAGGAATACCAGGCCGGTGCTGAACATCAGCTCAAACAGCGGGGTGGTAACGGTAAGCAATGCCGTTGCAAAGGTAACCAGCAAACCGGCGGCCATCCAGCCGTAGGTGCGGGTCACATACTGGTTTAACGTGCCGAACGGACTTTCGGCATAGGAGATATTATAATATTTCTGGTCCATAAAACAGACCCCTTTCTTTTTGGCTGATTTTATTATATACTCTGTATTGAGTGAAATGTGTTATCGATATGTGAATTCTCTATTACACTTTTCCGTTCCTGCCCTATTTTAAGGCAATACCGCATAATTCTAAGTGCCGATACGGCGAGCGAGGTGCGGCAGCTGCTAAGCCAAAAGCGCAGATAATACTGGATGCTGCAAAGGTGAGCGCCGCCAGTGGCGGAAACAGCGAACCGAAGCAGGGGCAGCGGTCGCAGAGTGCGAGGGGCTTTTGCCCCCGAAGCACGATGCGGGTACCGCAACCCGACATTATCGAGCATTTTGGCAACGCAGATGCCGTGCCGCAGCCGCCGGAGCGGTGCTTAAGCCGTTAGGCGGGAATTGTGCGGTGTTGCCTTAACGGAATTCTATCATTTTTGCAAGATAAGGAGCCATGCCTTGCCCAACCCCGATACTTACGGCATTTACCTGCACATCCCTTACTGCCGCAGCAAATGCCGCTATTGTGATTTTTACTCTGCCCCCGGCACGCGCGGGGTGCCGGATGAATATGTAACCGCACTGCTGCGCGAACTTTCCAAAAGCTCCCGCAGGCCGGACACGTTATATTTTGGCGGCGGCACCCCCGCCCTGCTGCGGCCGGACCAGGTGCACCGACTGATCAAAGCCGCCGCCCCGCTGCCGGGTGCGGAGATCACGCTGGAAGCCAACCCCGATGTAGTGACGCCGGAAAATCTGGCTGGTTTTGCAGCCGCCGGGGTAACCCGCATCAGCTTTGGGGTACAGAGCGCAGACGACGCCCAGTTGCGCCGCCTGGGCCGCACCCACACCGCTGCTGCCGCCGCGCAGGCGTTTGCCTGGGCGCGGGAGGCAGGCTTCCGGGAGATCTGCGGGGATATTATGCTGGCGCTGCCCTATTATTCCATCGCGGAGTTTGATAAAACCCTTGCCCTGCTGCAGGCGGGTGGCTGCACCCATATTTCGGCCTACCTGCTCAAGATTGAGCCCGGCACCGCCTTTGGCCGCAACCCGCCGCCGGGCCTGCCGGATGCCGACGCCGCCGCAGAGTTTTACCTGTACGCCGTGCAGCGTCTGGCGCAGGAGGGCTACCGGCAATACGAGATCAGCAACTTTGCCTGCCCCGGCCACGAAGGGCGACACAATCTGCTGTATTGGAACTGTAAAGATTACTGGGGCATTGGTCCGGCGGCCCACAGCTGCCTGGGCAGTGTGCGCCGCTTTTGGCCCAATGACACCGCTGCTTTTATTGCCGCGACTGTTCAAGAGCAGTACGAAGGCCCCTGCAACGCCGAGGATTACCTGATCATGCAGTTGCGCCTTTGCAGCGGGCTGAATCTGACCGAGTATGCGGCCCGGTACGGCATTCGGTTCGATGCCGGCCAGATGGCATTTTTGCGCCACTGCGCCGCCAGCGGCTATGCTGTGCTGGATGGCGATACCCTGCGGCTGACGCCGAGTGGCATGATCGTGCAGAATGCCATTCTGGAAGAACTGATTTGATTTTCAAAAATATCCACCGTCCATATGGGTGCTTTGGGCCACTGGCTGGTCGTGCAGCCCCATCGAAACGCCCAGTGCTTCATCCACGCGGCGCATGTCATCTTCCGGAATGCGCCCGGCGCGCTCCCTCAGGCGGCGTTTATCCAGTGTGCGAATTTGTTCGGTCAGCACAATGCTGTCTTTGGCCAGGCCGCAGCGGTTGGCCCGCACGCCGATATGGGTGGGCAGGCGGTTTTTATCCTGCCTGCTGGTGATGGCGGCAGCGATCACGGTGGGGCTGTGCCGGTTGCCGATATCGTTCTGAATGATAAGTACCGGCCTGACTCCCCCCTGCTCCGACCCAACCACCGGGCTGAGATCTGCGTAAAACACTTCACCTCTGTGCACTTCCATAACAAAACCTCCCTGCTGATACTGCAATGCGTTCTGTTTACAGTATAAGCAGGGAGGCTTTATTTTAATCATGAATCGGTGGGGCAAAAAAGCATTGCGATTCTATCTGGCGGGGAATGCAAGTGGTTGCCATATGCCCAACATGCGGGACAGCAAGCATCGTCCCCTACAAATGATTTGCAGCGTTTGCTGCAATCAGCAAGGTTTCCATGCGGCGGGGAGGGGCCTTGAAATGTACCGCAAACCACACAAATGCTTTGCCGTGCTTTACTGCTTGCGGCAAACCATTTATTACTCCACCCGTTCCAACACCACAAACGCACCTGCAAGGCCGGCCTCATGGGTCAAGCTCAAATGAGCCTGCAAATGGTTCTGCGCCATGAAACGGGCGGCTTTACCGGTAAATTCCAGGTAAGGCGCACCGCTTGGCTGGCGCAGGGCGGCGATTTCCGCCATGGAGAATCCGGAAAAGCCGGTGCCGCAGGCTTTCAAAAATGCTTCTTTTGCAGCAAAGTTGGCCGCGGCGGTTTCCGCCTGCTTCTTGCCCGTATGGGCGACAATGAGCTCCTGCTCCGCCGGGGTATACACATGCTGCAAAAATGCCGGGCGGGCAATGCTCTTTTCAATCCGGCCCACATCACACAGGTCTGTGCCAATGCCGTAAATCACAGCAGGCCCTCCTTTTCCAGCGCGGCCAGCAGGGCAGCTTTCTCGTTGGGCAGGCGGCCCTCCATCACGGCGCGCAGCAAGGTGTTCAGCGCCTTACCCACCGCGGGACCGGGGGCAATGCCTGCATCCATCAGGCTGGCCCCGTTCACGGCAAGCTGGCCTACCGTATAACAGGCGGTAGCCGAAAGTTCCAGCATCCGTCCTTCAAAAGCGCGCACCTGCTGTTCGCGCTGCACCACTCCCGCATTGCGGGCATGGGCGGCAAGATCCGCGAGCTTCAGGCGGCAAAGGCGCTGCAAAAATGCGGCACCATAGCGGTTCAGCATGTTCAGGATGCCGGCATCATCGCTGGGCAGGGCACCATCGTGGATAGCAACCAGCGCGCTGGCGCTTTCCACAAGATAAGTAGGTGCCTTGAGCCGCAGCAGGATGCTGCGCGCCATTTTACTTCCGGCCTGGTTGTGGCCGGGGAAATGCGCCGCGCCGTCCGGGCCGACGGTGCGGCATTCCGGCTTGGCCAGATCATGCAGAAAAACACTCCACCGCAGAATGCGGGCATTTTTATCGTCCATGCCCGCCACATCCAGCAGTTCCACCGCCACGGCGGTGTGCTGCCACACATCATAGCAGTGCCAGCGCCCCGGCTGGGTGCAGCCGATGCATGGCTCAATCTCCGGCACCGCCCCGGCAAGAATCCTGCCATAGCGGCTCAGCACTTTGCCCGCAGCGGGGGCGGCCAGCAGCTTATCCAGCTCGGTATAAATGCGCTCGGCGGAAATATTCTGGATGCTCTGCCGCATGTCCAGCGCGGCGCGCTCGGTGGCTTTCTCCAGAGCAAAATCCAGCTGGGCGGCCAGCCGCACCGCGCGCAGGATGCGCAGGGCGTCCTCGGCAAAACGTTCTTCCGGGTCGCCCACGCAGCGCATCAGGCAGGCGTGCAGGTCACTGCGGCCGCCGTACAGGTCGATCAGTCCCTCGCCGGGGGCATAAGCCATGGCGTTGATGGTAAAATCCCGCCGGGCAAGATCCGGCTGCACCTGCGGCACAAACTGCACGGCATCCGGGTGGCGGCTGTCATGGTACTGGCCATCCACACGGTAGGTGGTGATTTCGTAGGGGGTGCCGCCCACGATGACGGCAACGGTGCCGTGCTTTTCTCCCGTTAAGATCTGGCGGTAGGCGGAAAACACCGTCCGCACCTGTTCCGGTCTGGCAGAGGTGCATATATCCCAATCGCCGGGGGTACGCCCCAGCAGGCTGTCCCGCACGCAGCCGCCTACGACATAGGCTTCAAACCCGGCGCGGCGCAGTGCCCCCAACAGGCGGGATGCCGCCGCGGGAATGCTGATTTTGATTTGCGGTTCATGGCCAGACAAGGCGGTCACTTCCCCTCTGCAAGTATTTCAGCCGCACGGCGGTTTATCAGCCAAAGTTCCATTCTTCGGCAAGGTCTACGCAGCAGGCCACACAATCGCCTTCATCGCGCAGGGCGGCAATCTTAGCTTCAGCTGCTTCGGCATCCGGCATCCAGGTAACAATAAAAAAGTTCTCCGCCGGAACGCCGTAATACACCCAGGTGCCATCGGCACGCACCAGGTCTGCCAGGTGGTCCAGTTCCTCGCCGTCGGTCAGGCCCTGGCCTTCTTCGGCGTAAATCATTTCCGGCTGCACCTGCATGGAATCGATCACGGTAATGCTGCTGTTGATGTAAGTATCGCGGTCGGTGCTCTGGTCGCTGTTTTTCCACGCGGTGGCAAACGCTTTTACAAGCAGCTCCCGCACTTCCAGCATTTTATCGCCTTGCTGATACATGATAACTCTCTGCCTTTCCATTTATAAATATATGAATACAGTATAACACGAAACAGGCCTGCACGCCATAAGAATAGAAAGAATTTTGGCGCGCGCTCCGTAGGGCAATGCCGAGCAGTGCTTTACCCCCGCCGCATATACAAAATCGGGTACGGGCCGCCCTGTTCATCCAGCTCACTGCGGCGGTATACGGCAAAGCCCATGTGCCGGTAAAAACCGGCTGCCGCCGGGTTCTGCTCGTTCACGGTCAGCTCACTCACGCCGTACTGCTCCATGCCAAGGCACAGCAGGCGGGCACCAAGGCCCTGGCCGCACGCCTCCGGGTCCATTTCCAGCCGGTTCTCCTGCACGCCCATAAAGCCGACCGGTGTGCCGCTTTCATCCTGCGCAACAATCAGGTGTTCCACCCCGCACAGGGCCTGCGGAACATAAGTACGGATAGCGGCAATTTCCGGCGCAGACAAAAACAGGTGGGTTGCCTGCACAGAGCGCTGCCATACCTCCACCAGCTGTTGGACCAGCTGCGGGGGCCGGGCAGAAACTTCGGCTATTTTCACGGTGATATCCTCTCTTTTGTTTTATGCTCTAAATCCTGTAATAACAAACAACGGGGAGCTGCCAGGCAGTCCCCCGTTGCTTGTTATTATTTAGGGCAATACCGCATAATTCTAAGTGCCGATACGGCGAGCGAGGTGCGG